>ENA-ORNF01000396-ORNF01000396.1-human-gut-metagenome-genome-assembly--contig:-NODE-396-length-45137-cov-5.243889_pt1 | contig 45137 bp, 42 predicted proteins | sample MGYA00242110_ERZ509012 | MGnify/ENA primary metagenome ERZ509012 (study PRJEB26280, sample SAMEA2338714) | human gut metagenome | biome: human gut; feature: human-associated habitat; material: faeces...
ATAAGCTGGACTTACGCTGATAAGCTACACACTTTTTTAACGGCATTATAAAATTTTAAAATAGAAAAACGAGTAGCAAAAACTGGATTTACGCTAGTCTGCTACTCGTTCATGCATTATTATATTTCTTATTTTCCAAAAAGTCAAACAAAAATCTTCTTGCATTTTTTCTGATCCATGTCATAATCACGATGATCAGTGCCGCTATGCACCCCTTGCTTTTGTTGCATGTTACCGCATCAATTGCACCATGCCTGAATATGCATAGATTGATATGAGTGCATCTGTTGAAAATTTTTTGTTTAGAAGCCGATGCTCTTGAGCTTGGCGCCGTCTGGCTTGGAATTGCTCCACTAAACAAGCGGATGGAAGCCGTCCGAAATGTATTGGATATCCCAGAGGATTTAGACGCTTTTGCCATTATTCCGTGCGGTTATCCGGAATCCATCCACCCTCAGCAGGATCGGTTCGTTTATATGTTTTAAAATCCAAATGTTCATAAAATCCAACTGCCTGCGGATTCTGCTCGTTGACTGTAACTTCCCGGATTCCATAATTTTGAATACCATATTTCTTCCCAAATATTCAAAAGAGGCGCCACCAAGGGCGTCCTCTCTTCTACTTCATATATTTTCATATTATTTTCTTTCCGTCCCCTTTTCCTTTCCAGAACACCAGCAGATACAATCCTATAAATACCAGTCCCATTCCTACAGTGGTAAGTGCCTGCGCCTGCAAAGATTCATCCATCCATGACAGCCAGTTTGTCTCGGTGCGGATCACGGAAATCGTATTTGCTGCCATATGAGCCAAAATGGCTCCATAGAGATGCTTTGTCCGTTCCACGCAAAGGGCTAAAAAGACACCCAAAAATCCGGCATAGACAAACTGCACGATATTCATATGCATCATGCCAAAAATAATTGCGGATATCACAACTGCCCAGGTCATCCCAAGCCATTCCCGCAATCTCTTGTAGACCAGTCCGCGGAATACATACTCCTCTAAAACCGGAACCAAAATGCAAGGTCCTAAAATTTCAAAGATGACTGCCCCGCCAAAGAACTTCCTTGTTACACTCTGATATGTTGCAGAGACCTTCATTAACGGAGTCCATGAGATCAGATTATTCAAAACAACTGCTGCACAGGCTGCCATTACAAGAATGCCAAGCAGTGGAACGATTTCTGATCCCATATCGAGAAATAAATCCTTCGCTTTTGCCTTTTGTACGCCACGCCTCAACTGGTCATTCCGATACATGACATAGACGACCGGCAGCACAAACAACGTTGTCAATACTTTGATAAATCCGTAACTTTCATCTGTCAACGGAACAATGAGGCATACAACAAATGTTGCAACATTCATCAATACATAATAGATTCCAACCGGATAAACGATATCCCACGCCCTGTACCATTTAATATCTTTCAATGACCACTCTCTCCACTTCTTCTAAATCCCTGCAAACACTCACTGCACCTGCACGTTCTAAATCTTCTGCTTTTCCAAAGCCGTAGCTGACCCCGATACAATCCATGCCGACCTTATTTGCACCTTCTACGTCATAAATTGTATCACCGATTAAGACATAATCCTTTGGATCATTACTTCCGATCCGCTGAAACACTTCTTTCAGCACCTGTTCCTTCGTAGAAATCCTGCCGTCTAACGTTGCACCGACTACCTCGTCAAAGCAGGACAACAACCCGTGTTTTTCTAAAATCCGCTCACAGGCGGTCTCCGGTTTTGAAGATGCTAATACCAAAGGATATCCACATTCTTTTAAATGAAGCAGGGTCTGCTCCACACCCGGATAGAGTTCATTTTCAAAAATCCCCGTCACATCAAATCGTTCTCTGTACTTCCGGATCAGATCGATCGTCTCTTCATCACTAAAGTCATAGTTCTTCTGAAAGGTCTGCTTGAGCGGTGGCCCGATATATTCCTCTAGATCCTTTAAATTTTCCACGTCAATCCCTTTAGATCTCAAGGCATACTGTACACATCTTGTAATCCCTAAAAAGGAATTAATGATCGTACCATCTAAATCAAACAAAATGGTTGTCATCAGGCTTCCTCCTTCACTGCTTCTAACATCTGTGTCACTGTTTTTTTCAAGATCGGATGTCTGAAATTCGGCGCGATTTCCGCCAGTGGTTTCAAGACAAAATAGCGGTTTTCCAAATCCACATGCGGTATGATCAGATCCTCTGTCTCGATCAGTTCCTTATCATAGAATAAAATATCCAGATCCAGTGTCCGCGGTCCCCAGTGGATCTTTCGTTCCCGTCCTGCCTCCTGTTCGATCCGGTGCAGCTCCTCTAAAAGCTCCTGTGGAGTCAGAAGCGTCTCTAATTCTAAGCATCCATTTAAAAAATCCTCCTGCTCCACACCACCGTAAGGTTTTGTGACAAGTAACTCCGACACCTGCCGCAAGCGGCATCCCCGGATATGTTCCAATGCATCTAACGCTGTTTTAATATAGGCTTCCCGATCTCCCATGTTAGAGCCAAAGGACAGATAGACCTCATGCCAGCCCCTCTCGATCTCCACCGATACCGATTCTAATGGTAGTCCGATCGGTGCCCATGGCTTTTTGATCTCCAATAAGACCTTTTTCAGATTCGGGATTGTTAAAAGCATTGCCTGTGCTAACTGCTCGGCTGCTGACTCGATCAGCTGATAGGTATTTTTTTTCATAAAATCCGTAATAAAATGACTGACCTCTCCATAATGTATCGACTTTGTCAGATCATCTGTCATCCCGGCAGCCTTCGTATCCGTATAGAGCACTGCACTGACTAAAAATTTCTGTCCTAATTTTGTCTCTTCTAAAAATACACCATGGTTCGCAAATACTTCGAGATTTTGAATCTTAATCTTATCCATTACTTTTTATAAATCTTTCCTTCCAAGAACTGCTTCTGTCATCATAATGGCACGTTTATTTTCCTTTACATCATGCACACGCACAAATGCCACTCCCTGCATGACACCCATAACCGTTGTAGCCAGTGTGCCTTCCATTCTCTGGTCACTTGGCAGATCCAGACTGAGACCGATCACCGATTTTCTGCTCGTTCCAAGCAACACCGGATAACCTAACTCCTCTAAATCTTTCAGACATCGGATCGCCTCTAAGTTATTGTCATAGGTCTTACCAAAGCCCACACCCGGATCTAAAATAATACGCTTATTTTTTACACCGGCTTCTTTGGCGATCTTCACACTCTCTTTGATATCCTCGATCATTTCTTTCATAAAATGTTTGTAGGAAGCCTCGTCCCGATTGTGCATCAGACAGCATGCCACTTTCGTATCTGCGACCAGCTTTGCCATATCCTTATCGTACTTCATACCCCAGATATCATTGACTAAATCCACTCCGGCTTTGATATTTGCTTTTGCCACTTTACTCTTATAAGTATCAATGGAGATTGGAATATCAAAACGCTCTTTTAATGCCTCCACAACCGGAACGGTGCGCTCGATCTCCTCTTCATCGGAAATCATCGTATATCCCGGTCTGGTGGATTCTCCACCGACATCAATAATATCGGCTCCGTCGTCAATCATTTCCTGCGCATGAAAGAGTGCCCGGTCTAGCTGATCATACTTTCCCCCATCAGAAAAAGAATCCGGTGTCACATTTAAAATTCCCATCACATAAGTATGATTCTTTACATCAAATTCCCTGTTTCCGATTTCGATCGTTTCAATCTTTTTTTTCATCTTATCCTCCAATTACCGCTCTATGCGGTGCTCCTTCTCCTCAACACTCCACTTACAGCTCTCATATACGTCACAGAACCGGCAGTTTCTTGATCCCCTGTCCGCCTTTGCCAAAATCCTGTGAAACATCGGTGCTTCGTTTCCCTCAATATTTTCCTTATTGCGATGCTCTGCAATGGCATCTAAGATCACCGCCTGTCGTTCCCATGGATATTCTATTTTCTGTAAAAAATATCTCGCACGTTCTCTGCCTGCAATGTGATGTCCAATGCCGCTTTCATACTCATCAACTCTTCCAAGATCATGTAGCAGCGCCGCTATGTAAATATCTTCTTTTTCTAAACCAAGCTGTGTTTCTAAATTCTCTATATAGGCAATCCGTGCCACATCCAATAGATGCCCGATCCCATGATGACAGTAGATCCGATCTTTTTCTAATTCTTTTAAACGCTCTAACAACTGTCTGTATTCCCTGTCTCCTGACAGCTTTTCTACATACTCCATCCTTAACGCACCATCTGAAAAAAGCGGTTTTGTAACTCTGTATCTTTTTCAAAAATGCCACGCGTTACATAGGTAACGGTCCTGCTTCCCGGTTTTTTAATACCACGCATCGTCATACACATATGCTCTGCTTCGATCATGACCATTGCCCCCTGTGGTTTTAAATGCTCCATCAGCGCATCCGCGATCTGTGCGGTAAGCTGTTCCTGCATCTGTGGTCTTTTCGCATAGACTTCTACGGTTCTTGCTAACTTGCTTAAACCGACCACTTTTCCATCCGGAATATAGGCAACATGTGCCTTTCCATAAAACGGAAGCAGATGATGTTCACAGGTAGAGTAAAAGACAATGTCTTTCTCCACAACCATCTCATTATTTTTTACATGAAAGGTTTTTGACAGATGTTCCTTTGCATCTTTGCCCATACCGCCAAAAATCTCCTGATACATACGGGCAATACGATCCGGTGTTTCTAACAGCCCCTCTCTTGTACAGTCCTCGCCGATACCTTCTAAAATCAGGCGGACACCCTCTTGTATTTTCTTTTCGTCCATGACTTCACCTGTGCTTTCCAATTTATCTTAACCCTGTCCTAAGGCTTTTTTTACTTCTTTTAAATAGGATAAAGAGCCGACTGCAAGTATGACATCGGACTCTTTTGCTGTTTCCTTTGCCATCTTCACTGCTTTACCAATATCCGGCACATGCCAAATATTGTCTGCATACTTTCGGGCTTCTTTTGCTAAGATCTCACCGTCTAAAGCCCTTGGGCTATCGGGTGTGACCGTAAATACGGCTTTCGCTCCCGGCAATAAAAGACGCAGCATTTTTTCATGCTCCTTATCTGCAAGTACCCCTATTATATATATAATTTCCCTGTTTGTAAAATCCTTTTCGATCGTCTCCTTCAGACGTTTCGCGGCAATCGGATTGTGCGCTCCGTCTATGATAAATAGCGGCTCCGTCTGTAAAACCTCATATCTGCCATGCCAGATGGTCTTTGCGATCCCGTTTTGCACCGCTTCTTTCGTTATGGAATAACCGGATTCTTCTAACAGTTTTAAGACTGCTAATGCCAGTGACAGATTCTCTCTTTGCCATATGCCGCCAAGTGCGGTATGTACTGATCCATAGCGTACATCCTGCAGTGTTGTTCCCCATATGGGAGCTTCCTGCATATACTGCGGCACTTCTACCAGAACACACCGTGAACCACATTCCTCTGCCTTGTTCTTTATGACTTCGCACACACTGTCACCCTGTTTCAATGCAACTACCGGACATCCTTTTTTGATGACCCCGGCTTTTACTTTTGCGATCTCTTCTATGGTATTTCCTAAATACTGCATATGATCCATGCCAATCGAAGTCAGCACACTGCATACCGGATGTGTGATCAGATTGGTCGCATCTGTCTCTCCGCCCATACCGGTCTCTAATAAGACGAGGTCGCATTTTTTTTCATAAAACCATAAAAACGCTGCCGCTGTCTCTACCTCAAAGACAGTCGAATGCGGACATCCCCGCTTTGTCAGCACTTCACAGGCGGTTTGAACTCTTTCAAAAACCGCGGCGTATTCCTCTTTAGAGATCATCGTTTCTCCTATGCGAAAGACTTCTCTTCTTTCAAATACTGCCGGAGAATTATAACGTCCAACCCGATATCCGGCCTCTGTCAGTGCCGCGGATAAAAAGGCACAGACTGAACCCTTTCCATTCGTACCCGCTACATGGATGATGTGCAGCTGCTCCTGCACATTTCCAAGCTCCTGCATCAGATTGCGGATACTTTCTAACCCTAAGATACTTCCATATTTTTTTGTGCTGTCTACAAATTCTACTGCTTCGTCATAGGTCATTTCTTTACGCCTCTGGTATCTCTCTTTCCTATATGGAGTCTGTGCAGTGCCACCTCTTTTTCTTTCACGGTGACGACTTCCTCCCCGTCCGGTGGCAGAACATAAATCTCCTGCATCTGTTCATGGGCGGCTAACCTCATGCCCCGCACACCGACGGCTCCTTTTTTCTTCTGTGGTATCTCACTTGCTTCTAACCTTAAGAAATACTCTTTATCGGAACGAAGGATCAATGACTCTTCTCCTTCTAAGACACGCACCGTTAACAGCATATCTCCCTCTGTGAGTTTTGTGGCTGCGATCGTTCGTTTGGCAACATCAAATTCACTGCCATCCACAACCTTACACATTCCGTTTTTCGTTCCAAAGAATATCTGCTTTCCTGTCATCGCCTGCAGGTTCATCAGATAGACGATATTTTCCTGACTGCTGTCATAGTTACTGAGGTTATCGATCGGTTGTCCCTTGTCCCTGAATTTTCCGAACGGCAGGTCTAAGACCTTGATACTGTGCATTTTTCCGGTATCGGTAAAGAGGCATAATTTATCCGTGTTCCTACAAAGAACTACGCATTTATTTTCACTGTCTGCCGCCTCTTTATTTCGCTCATAGGTCGGTACATCCACTGTTCGTCCATAACCGAAACGATCCATCAAAAAGACAACATCCATTTCTTCGATTTTCTTTTCCTCGACCACTGCTGCCTCGACATTGTCAATCACAGTCTTGCGCTCTTTTGCATATTCCTTTTTAAACGCATCTAACTCCTTGATAATTACCTTTGCCATTGCCGTACGGCTTCCTAAGATATTCTCATAGGTCGCAATATTTTTTAACGTCTTATCATGCTCCTTTAAAAGTGCTTCGATCTCTAAACCGATCAGCTTATACAGACGCATCTCTAAGATTGCCGTTGCCTGTTTTTCGGTAAACTGAAGCTGTGCTGCTAACTGCTTCGACTCCTCGGATCTGAATTTGATCGCATCGGTCTTGCCATGAACTAAGCAGGCTTTGGCATCTTTGATATTTTTAGAACCACGCAGGATCTCGATAATCAAGTCGATCACATCACAGGCTTTGATCAGACCTTCCTGCACTTCTTTTTTCTCAAGCTCTTTTTCTAACAGTGTTTTGTACTTTCTTGTTGCGATTTCATACTGGAAATTCACATGATGACGAATCATCGGAACGATTCCCATGGTTTCCGGTCTTCCATCTGCAACGGCAAGCATGTTAACGCTGAAAGTATCCTCTAATTTTGTCTTTTTATAAAGAAGGTTACAGATATTCTCAGCATCGGCACCGCGTTTTAATTCGATGACAATACGGATGCCCTCTTTGGAGGACTGATTCGAGATGTCTACGATATCATTTGTCTTTTTGGTCTCTACTAAAGAATAGACATCATTTAAAAATTTTCCGATGTTTGCTCCGATCATGGTGTAAGGGATCTCTGTGATGACAATCCGTTCTTTGCCACCCTTCATTTTTTCAATCTCAACTTTTCCACGGACCTTGATCTTACCGCTTCCGGTAGAATAGATAGAAAGCAGGTCATCCTTATTCGTTACGATCCCTCCGGTTGGAAAATCCGGTCCTTTGATATATTCCATCATCTGCTCGGTATTGATGTCAGGATTTTTCATATATGCCTTTACACCGTCAATGACTTCGCCAAAATTATGCGGCGGGATACTCGTTGCCATTCCGACTGCGATTCCCTCTGCACCATTGATCAGGATATTAGGCACCTTGACCGGAAGCACCTCCGGCTCTTTTTCCGTCTCATCAAAGTTCGGGACAAAGTCTACCACATCTTTGTCTAAGTCGGCTAAATAGGCTTCCTGTGTGATCTTTTGCAGTCTTGCTTCGGTATAACGCATGGCTGCCGCTCCATCCCCTTCGATCGAGCCAAAATTACCATGACCATCTACTAACGGAAGCCCCTTTTTAAAATCCTGTGCCATCACCACTAAGGATTCATAAATGGAACTGTCACCGTGCGGATGATATTTACCCATCGTATCTCCGACAATTCTCGCACATTTTCGATACGGTCTGTCGTAGCGGATCCCCAGTTCATGCATATCATATAAGGTACGTCTTTGTACCGGTTTAAGTCCGTCTCTTACATCCGGAAGGGCTCTTGCAATAATAACGCTCATCGCATAATCAATATAGGCTTTCTGCATGACCTCCGAATATTCTGTTCTGATTAGATTCTCTGCTCTTGCTTCCATGCTTTTCCTCCTATACATCCAGTTCCGCGTCATTTGCATGCTCATAGATAAAAGCACGTCTTGGCGGAACATCCGAGCCCATTAACATCTCGGTTACATCCGATGCCATCTTTCCATCTTCAATGACCACCTGTTTTAACATCCTGGTCTTTGGGTCTAACGTAGTCTCCCAAAGCTGTTCGGCATCCATCTCTCCTAAACCTTTGTATCTTTGCAGGGTAAAATTGCCTTTTTGTCTCTTACGATACTTCGCTAATGCAGCATCATCATAGAGATATTCTTCCTGCCCTTTCGATGGAATAGCTTTATAGAGAGGCGGCATCGCGATATAAACATGTCCCTCTGAGATCAGTTCCGGCATAAAACGATAAAACAGTGTTAACAGCAAGGTGGAGATATGCGCTCCATCCACATCGGCATCTGCCATAATGATGATCTTGTCATAACGCAGCTTAGAAATATCAAAATCGTTTCCGAAACCTTCCGAAAATCCACAACCGAAAGCATTGATCATCGTCTTGATCTCTGCATTGGCAAGTACTTTGTCGATCGTTGCCTTTTCCACATTTAAGATTTTTCCACGGATCGGAAGGATCGCCTGAAAATTACGGTTTCTGGCTGTCTTTGCCGAACCGCCCGCGGAATCTCCCTCGACAATAAAGATTTCACACTGGGAGGCATCCCTGCTTTCACAGTTCGCTAACTTTCCATTAGAATCAAAGGAAAACTTCTGCTTTGTCAAAAGATTTGTCTTGGCTTTTTCCTCTGTCTTACGGATCTTTGCCGCACGTTCCGCACAGGAAATGACCGCCTTTAAATCCTCTAAATTTTTATCAAAATAAAGCTGTATCTCGTCTCCGGTAATCTTTGCGGTTGCCCTGGAGGCATCCTGATTATCTAACTTTGTCTTGGTCTGACCTTCAAATCGAGGATCCGGATGCTTGATGGATACAACGGCTGTCATACCGTTTCGGACATCTGCCCCCGTAAAGTTTGCATCCTTTTCTTTTAATATCCCAAGCTCTCTCGCATACTGGTTGATGACACTCGTAAAGACGGTTTTAAAGCCTGTAATATGCGTTCCGCCCTCTGCATTATAGATATTGTTACAGAATCCGAAAATGTTTTCATGGAATTCCGTTGTATACTGAAATGCAGCCTCCACGGTAATACCTTCATTTTCGCCTTTAAAATAGACCACCTCGTGAAGTGTTTCACATTTTTTATTCAGATCTCTGACAAACCCGATGATCCCGTCCTCCTCATGGAATACGATCTTTTCCGGTTCTTCTAACCGCTTGTCCTCATAGATAATGGTCAGTGCCGGATTCAGATATGCTGTCTCATGTAATCTGCTTTTGACCTCATCCTCTTTAAACCTCGTCTTTTCAAAAATCTCCGCATCCGGAAGAAAATTAATCTTCGTTCCGGTCGCTTTTGTCTTTCCGATCACCGGAAGAAGGCCGTTCTCTAACTCTAACACAGGGATTCCACGCTCGTAACGGTCATGGTGGATCGCACCCTCCCTGCTGATCTGTACATCCATATATTCAGAAAGAGCATTGACTACCGAAGAACCGACTCCATGCAGACCACCACTTGTCTTGTATGCGGAATCGTCGAATTTTCCTCCCGCATGCAGTGTGGTAAATACCAGACGTGCTGCCGGAATTCCTTTTTCATGCATTCCAACCGGCACTCCCCGTCCGTTATCTTCTACGGTACAGGAACCATCTGCCTCTAAGGTGACATGAATCGTGTCACAGTTGCCTGCTAAATGCTCATCTACCGCATTGTCTACAATTTCATATATTAAATGATTTAAGCCTTTTCTTGTTACACTTCCGATATACATTCCGGGTCTTTTACGAACTGCCTCTAACCCTTCCAGAACTGCAATACTGCCGGCATCATATTTCTCTTTTCCTGCCATGTCTCTTTCCTTCCTCATCTCATTTCTGCCATACTTTTTCTAGTATAGCACAGCCTTACTTTTTTTTTCAACACAGTTTCTCCGGCAGATACTTTTAGAAATCCTCCAAAAGCACCTGCCGGAGCTGTTTACAATCCCTGTAAAGACCGGTGTTTCAGATCTGTCCGGATCATCAATGCCAGCCGCAGCTTCATGGCATCCTCAAATCTCCTTACATCCAGTCCTGTCATTTTCTGTACCCGTTCTAAACGGTATACTAACGTATTCCGATGGATATACATCTGTCTTGCCGTCTCTGAAATATTCAGGTTATTCTCTAAGAAACGTTCGATCGTACCCAGATCCTCCTCCTCAAGTTCCCCTTCTTTACCGGAGAACACCTCTTCTAAAAACCGTTCTCCCGACTCTCTTGGCAGCTCATAGACCAGCCTGCCCACACCAAGCCGTTCATATGCCATCACACTGTGCCGCATTTCAAAGATGCTGCCAATCTCTAATGCCTGTAATGCCTGCTCATAGGATTTTGAAATCCCGATCAATTCTTCCGCTAGTCTGCCGTATCCGATGTGTAACTGCTGCATGGCCTCTGCCTGTACATTGTCTAAGATCCGGTATGCGATACTCTCTATTTCAGACGGTTCTTTCCTATCCTTCACATCTTTTACAAGCACGATCGTCTCTTCATCGATCGGTAATAAAAAATCATGTCTTCTGTCACAAAAAAGATTTTTTAAGGTCTCCATACAGGCGGTCTCTGTCTTTCCCACCGTCCGAAGGACATAGACCATCCATGCAGAAGATGCAATGTGCAGTCTTTGCATCGTATTTAAAACCTCTGTCGGTTCCAACTTTCCATGCAATACCTCTAAAATGAACTGCTCCCGGCTCATCGGCTGTGTTTCTAATGAAAGCAGATTCCGTATCTGACAGACTGCTAACCTTCCGACCAGCACGGTTTCTGTGGCAATCTGCGGTAACACTAGAACATAAGCTGCTTCCGGTATCGTAATCTTAAAAAAATAAAACTCCTCCTGCTGCCACTCTGCCTGATCCAAAGACAAAAAGGCTTTTACATCTGTTTTTCGTATATTCATATCCGAAAATGGTGCCACGAGCAATTCTGCCGCATCTGAAAACAGTGCCGCATCCATTCCCGCTATTTCCCTGATCTCCGTTAACACTTCCTGCAGCTTTTTGTCTTTCAATCTCTTCGTTCCTTTCCTACTTTAAATATTTTAAGGCATCCTTATATGCAAATTCTTCTAAACACTGTCGGACCTTTTCGAGTTCTTCACTTTGCTTTTCATCTGCGCCCTGCTCCTGTAATTTCAGGATCAGTTCAGATGCCTCTTCCTCTTCATAGTCTTCGATCAGTTCTGCTAACCGCTGTTTCTGTTTCTCATATTCTTCTAACGGAATGCCCTGACCAATCGCCTTTTTTTCTGCATCCTGCTCTGTATAGGCAAGCAGCCAGCGGATAGCCTCTGTAATACGGTTGACCCGTTCTTCTAATAACGCATCTTTTTCCCGGATCACATCCAGTTCGCCTCTGACTCCTGCCATCTCTAATTCCTCTGCCATACTTCCTAGCTGCTCATCCCCTAACAGTCTGCCGTTGCTTTTTAGGGAATGTGCTTCTATGGTATAGCCTTTTAAGTCTCCTGTTTCTAAAGAATTCTTCCGCTTTTGCTCTTTTTCTTTTGCATGCTGTAAAAATGTCTTTGCAGCACTGATATACTGCTCCATATCCTGATTGAAATAGCATAAGCCTGCCGGTACATCAATCCCATAAAAAGACAGCTCTTTGCAGATTTTTTCATCATTCCACGGTTCCGGGCGTTTTGACTCTTCCATATCCCTTTTTTGTATCATGCGCTTTGGCAGATATTCAAAGATCATCTGCTCTAATTTTTCACTCTGCACCGGTTTTGCCAAATAGTCATCAAAGCCCTCTTCTATATATTGTTTCTGGGAGCCTGCCGTTGCATTTGCCGTCAGAACAATGATCGGCGCCATCGGATTCTGGTTTCCCGCAAGACAGCGGATCTGTTTCATGGTTTCAATACCATCCATTTTGGGCATCATGTGATCCATTAAGATCATATCATACCGCTCTTTTTGTACTGCTGCAATGGCTTCTAAGCCGCTCTGTACTAAATCCACCTGCATTTCTGTCTTTTTTAAAAGTCCCCTTAATACCGCTAAGTTCATCGGATTGTCATCCACGGCAAGGATCCGTACTCCCGGTGCAACGAAAGATACACGGTACTGCTGCTCTGCTTTTTTCCTCTTTCTTTGGAACTGTGCCGGTGCAGGGTCTAAAATCTCCTGTGGCAGTTCTAAGTAAAAAGTCGTTCCCTTTCCATATTTACTGCGAACGGAAATCTTTCCACCCATCAACTCTATCAACTGCTTTGTGATTGTCATACCAAGTCCGGTTCCTTCGACCGACTGGTTTCTCTTTTCATCGAGACGCTGGAAGGCATCAAAGATATGCTTTAGCTCCTCTTCCTTCATTCCGATCCCGGTATCCGTAACCCGGATCTTCAACAGCATGCTATCCGGCTCTGTCTGTTCCCACGACAGCCCAAATGTGATCGTTCCCTTATCGGTATACTTAATGGCATTATTTAGTACGTTGATCAGTATCTGCTTGATACGCAGTTCGTCTCCATAAAGTCTGCCCGGAATGTCCTGATCAAATTCCTGTCGGATCTCTAAGCCCTTTTCTTCTGCCTTTACACTGACTAAATTCATCAGATCATCTACTAAGGTCTCTAATTTATATTCATCCGGATGGATCTCGATCTTTCCGGATTCTATCTTAGAAATATCCAAAACATCATTGATCAGGGACATTAACGTCTCTCCGGCACGCTCTATGTTTTTTGCATATTCCACGATCTCTTCCTCACTGCTCTCACGCAGAATCATCTCATTCATTCCCAGTACGGCATTCATCGGTGTCCGTATCTCATGGGACATATTGGCTAAAAAGACACTCTTTACCTCGGCAAGATGCTCTGCTTCTTCTTTTTTCATCTCGACAAGGCGCAGCATATCGATCGAGGTCTGTCGGTTTTCCCGGATGATCCTCCGGTTCTTTTCCTCTGTTCCTAAGATGCAGGATAAGATAAAACTTCCTCCGAGTACACCGCCTGCTGCTACTACCGAGTACATCACACTGACATTGTCTCCAAAGCCAACATTCCAGTAATACAGCACACTCAGCAGATAAAGCACCATCATCTCCACCATTGCGAATTTACACAGCGAAAAATTCCTGTAAATAGTGATGGTCAGCATCAGGATCAGTAAAAATGTATGAAGGATCAGCGGCTGGTCGTAATAAAGAACAAGCTGTAAGGAAATCCCTCCTATCATAACGGTAAAAAGACGTCCATGCACTATATCCGGCTCACTTTTCCCGAAGGTGAGGATTCCTAAAATAAGAAGTCCTATGGCACATTCTGCGAGCATCGCCGAATGCAGCCATAAACACCTAAGCCCCGGCTTTACACTGAGACTGATAAAGATCAGGGTTCCTAACAGGACTGCATCCCAAAATATCAATATTTGTGCAAATCTACTTTTTTCTTCCATGTTATATTACTCCTGTCAATATCCTTTGGCTCTACAAACCGCATTCCTCCCCGGTTCACCCGAATCGTAAACTCTTCTGCGATCTCAAGCTCTCCATCTACATTAATACTCAAAGGCACGCCCTCTTTATTCCTGATCTTTGCCTCTGACACCATACGCCAACTAGATGAATTTTCTAACACTTCCTGCCTGTTCAGGATTGCTGCAAACAGCATTTTCATCTTATAAAAAAATCCTCTGCCCGGCACTAAGATCATCTTCATCTTTCCATCGGTCGGATCTGCCTCTCCGCCAAAATGGAAGTTACCACCCAAAAGATTTCCGTTGCCAAATGCCACTTCACAGTATCTGCCGCTGAATATTTCTCCATCTGCCTCAATTTCTAAATCCAGTGTCTTGGTACTTAAGATTGCCAGACCCGATGAGATGAAATAAGGAACTCTGCCCTTACAGAACGGCAATTTTTTTAAATGCAGGACTCCGCGTAAGATCAGACCGTCTAACCCCAGTGACACGGTATTGTGTGCTGGGCCTATCGAAGTCTGCAGATAGTCCAGCGGCTGCACTTTTCCTGCAATAAAATTCCGAAAGTCTTTGAATTTTTCCCGCTCTTCGCCATAGATATTCAAAAAGTCATTCGTCAGCCCGTAGGCAGCTTCTGCGATCTCCACCCTGCCTAAGTCCTCTTCCGGCACTCCTTTTAAAATATTGCGGAAAGTTCCTGTTCCTCCACATGCATAAAACCGGATCTTCTCCTCCGGGAACAGGTTGCACATCTGCCTTGCCGTCTCACCTTCATGTCCGGGATATTCCGAATTGAATACCAGATATTCCATATCTTTTATTTTTTCAAGCTCTTCCCGGATCCCTATCGTCGTGGTCTCGTCCCCGGAAAAAGAATTAATAATAAAAATCTGTAACATATTCCACCATTTTTCTCCAATTTTCTCTTTTTATTGTAACAGACTCTGTTCCGGTTTAAAAGAAAAAAGATGCAGGAAATACTCTGTTCGTATTTCCTGCATCCTGTATACTCTCGTATTCTTGATCATTTCTTATTCCAATTATGTCTTATTTCTGATCATCTTTCATTTCTCACGATTTCTGACTTTTAATTTGTGATCGTCAGTTCACTCTCTTTATCAAAGACATGGATCTTTTCCGGGTCTAATGCCAGTCGGATATGATCCCCGATCTTTGCCGTTGTTCTTGCATCCACACGGGCAGTCATGTTCACGCCTGCTACCGTATAATAGAGCAATACTTCAGAGCCTAACAGCTCATATCCGGTTACATCTGCTTCAATGACCGTGTCTCCATAAGTCTCGATCTGAATCTGTGAATCGTCGATATCATCCGGGCGGATTCCCATTACAACGGTTTTATCCGCATATCCTCCGTCGATCAGTTTTTTTGCTTTCTGTGGCGGCAGTACGATCGAAAAATCACCGAACTCTAAACGGACTTCCTCACCATGTACCTTACATACCGCATCAATAAAGTTCATCTGCGGAGAGCCGATAAATCCTGCCACAAAGAGGTTCTGCGGCTCGTTATAGAGCTTCTTTGGTGTATCTACCTGCTGGATCACACCATCTTTTAATACGACGATCCTTGTACCAAGTGTCATTGCCTCGGTCTGGTCATGTGTAACGTAGATGATCGTTGCTCCTAAACGCTGATGCAGGCTTGCAATCTCTGCACGCATCTGGACTCTTAATTTTGCATCCAGATTAGAAAGCGGCTCATCCATTAAAAAGACTTTTGGATTCCGCACGATCGCACGTCCCATTGCCACCCTCTGACGCTGACCACCGGAAAGAGCCTTTGGTCTTCTGTCTAAAAGCTGCTCTAAATCTAATATTTTTGCAGCTTCTAATACTTTCTGCTCAATCTCTTCTTTTGGCACCTTACGAAGCTTTAATCCAAATGCCATATTGTCAAATACCGTCATGTGCGGATACAACGCATAATTTTGAAATACCATCGCAATATCACGGTCTTTTGGTTCTACTTCATTCATGCGTTTTCCATCGATAAAAAGATCTCCGGTCGTGATCTCTTCTAATCCTGCGATCATACGAAGTGTTGTGGATTTTCCACATCCGGAAGGTCCTACAAATATGATAAACTCCTGATCCTCGATCTCTAAGTTAAAATCTTTCACTGCCTCAAATCCATTTGGATAACGTTTTCCTATTCCTTTTAATGATAAACTTGCCATAGCTTTCTTCTCCTTATCCATTCTGACGATTTTTCTACATCACGTTCTTTTGATGTTCTGCTTTTATGATATAAAAATCCCTGCATAATTACTATGCAGGGATTCCACAAAATTTATCCACGTTCCTGTACAGATTGACGAATCTATTGTTTTCCGGTTGAACCGAATCCACCACGATTCTCGTTGTCTAAGGATGCAGTCTCATCAAACTGAATGGTCGGCATATTTTCAAAAATACGGAACTGGCAGATACGGTCATTCTGTTTGATCACCGTGTCTCTGGTTGCATAAACCGGCATTCTCCACATATCCTCATCTCCACAGTAGGTACAGTCAATGATACCGCAGCTGTTCGTCTGAAGGATTCCATAATTCTTAAAAGTGGAACTGCGTGGTACGACGTGGGCTTCATAACCCTTTGGCAGCTCCATGGCTACTCCTAACGGGATCAGCTTGAACTCGCCTGCCTTTAATTCCACGGTTTCTGATGCACGAAGATCGATCCAGTCGGATTTTCCCTCAATATACTCTAATTTATCTATTTTATCTGTAAAATATTTAATTCTGATTTTTTGCATTGTTTCTGAATCTCCATCTTTTTCTTATTGGTAAACGGCTTTAAGCACAGTGTAAGACGACTTCTCCGCTCTTTTTTGTCGCTTTTACATCGATCACTCTCTGATTGGCACTTCCCTTCCAGTGAAGCTGCGGGTCTGCCTCTTCTTTTACAAATTCTCCATCCACTAACACATCGACATAGTCCATGACTTCTAAGCCGTCAATGCTCTCCCAGACAAATCCCGTATACATCCAGATCGTCTTTTCGGGAAATTTTTCATGTACTTCTTTTGCTAATTTTAAGACATCTTCACGGTTGCCCGCATAGAGTGGATCTCCACCGCTGAACGTAATTCCGGAAACATAATCTTTTTTCAGTTCCTCAAATAATTCTTCTTTTGCCTCTTCATCAAACACAAGTCCGCCGTTTGGGTCCCAGGTGATCGGATTGTGACATTCCTTACAACAGTGGTCACATCCTGATACCCACAGTACGACTCTTAAGCCGTCTCCATTCAACATATCGTCCTTTGTAATATTATGGTAACGCATTCTGCCTCCTACATGCTCTTTCTCTCTGATATTTCTGCCATTTTGGCATCGTTGAGTCTGGTATCTCCCTTTACTCTTGAATAGGAGAGATAGCCATTCATACGTTCAATCTTCGTCAGATTACGGCTGCCGCATTTTGGGCATACATCCATCTCTAACTCCTGATGTCCACAGTCATCACAGTACGCAAGTGACAGATTGACTCCTTCATAAAATCCCATCTCCATTGCACGGCGTACCAGTGTCTTGACCGCCTCTACATTGTAATTGATCGGATACTTCACATACTGGATCTTTCCACCATTGCTAAGCTCCCAGAAGCGGTATTCTAAATCCTGTTTCTGGATCGGCGTGATATCCTCGGTCACATGGCAGTGGAATCCGTTGCTGACATATTCCCTGTCAGAAACATTTTCAATGATCCCGTATTTTTTGCGAAACTGCTTTACCTGCAGTCCACACAGATTCTCTGCCGGTGTCGCATAGATTGCATAGAGGTTTCCATCCTCTTCCTTAAATTCATTGATCTTTTTATTGATATGCTCTAATACTTCGATCGCAAACTGTCCATCTTCTACTAAGGATTTTCCGTTATACAGCTCCTGCAGCTCATTAAATGCCGTAATTCCAAAAGATGCGGTTGCCGTCTTTAACAGCGGTTTGATCTTATCGTTATAGTTCAGATTTCCATTGTAAAATCCGCCTTCGCAGTAAGCTAACGGATTCGTGGAAGCACGCATCTCACCTAAATAAGCATAAGTACGGATGTGGATCTGACGGATCAGCTCTAAATAGTAGTCTAATACCTCATAAAAATCTTTGCTCTCATGTCTGGCCTTTGCTAAGATCATCGGAAGGTGTAAGCTGACCACGCCAATATTGAACCGTCCCACAAAACGCGGTCTGTCATTTTCATCCTTTGGATACATGCCGCCCTCCACATACCAAGGAGATAAAAACGCACGACAGCCCATCGGACTGATGATCTCCCCATATTGCTTGTACATAGAGGCAATATAACCTTTTCCGGTCAGGCTCAGCCAATCCGGATACATCGTATGTCTTGAGCACTCGATACCGGCTTCAAAGACATCCTCTAACTCGCCGCCCGGTCCGTGCAGGCTTTCATCATATAAAAATACCAGTTTTGGAAACAGTACCGGTTTTTTGCACTCTGCCTTGCCCTGACCTTTCTGGCGCACGTTTAACATGGCAATGGATGCCATCTTTTCAAAACGCTTCGTTCCTGTTCCAAAGGTCATCGTAATAAACGGATAATCCCCACGGCTTGAGGATACGGAATTGAATTTATATTCCCATCCCTGAACACCCTGCTCAAAATCTCTCTTAATGTCCTTGATGGTCTCTTCCTCGGCACGCTCCTCACTCAATCCGAGTCCTAAATATTTTTCTTTATATTTTTTATAGGATTTCTGTGCATAAGGCTCTAAGATCTTTTCGACACTCGGCACGGTAAAACCGCCATACTGCTGGCTTGCTGCACTTAACACGATATCTCCGATGACATCAAAGGCTACGTCTAGGGTCTTTGGCTCGTTATACCAGAGATTTCCCATCTCGAATCCGCCCCGTAAGACATTCTCCACATCGAAAAGGCAGCAGTTCATCGTATCTCTTCTTGCAGACATATCATGTACATAAATATAGCCGTCACGGCATGCCTGGATCTCTTCGGTGGTCATAAAGAATTTTTTGTACAACTCTTTATTTAACTCGTTAAAGATCAGGCTTCGTTTGGTGGAGACCAAAGCACTGTCTGTATTGGAATTTTCTTTATCGCCAATGTACATAATGGACTGGCTCTTTTTGTAGACCTCGTCTAACATCTGTACAAAATCCTGCTTGTAATTGCGGTAATCACGATAGCTCTTTGCCACGATCGGGTTGACACGCTCTAAGGCACCCTCCACGATATTATGCATCGTAGCGATCGGTACCTCGGTGATCTGCATCTCTTTGACTTTTTCTTCGACAAACTGGCAGATGAAATCCAATTCCTCCTGTGTAAATGTGATCAATGCACGGTATGCTGATTTGTTGACCGCCACTACCACTTTCTGTACGTTAAAATCTTCCTTTGTTCCGTCTTTTTTTACTACTTTGATCATTCCAACCATCCCTCCGGTGTTTCTTTATGTAGACTGAAGTTCTATATTATGTTACCCACATTTTGTATGTGTTATTATGTTTCTTTTATTTTTACACTATATATTGTGTGTCTTATTATCCTATCACTTCTACTATATGAAGTCAACCTCTAATCACTTATTAGAAGTTTCTACTTTTTTTATTTTTCTTCATATTTTTTTTATAATCAAGTCAAATATTTGTCACAATTTCTATTTATTATAAAATTGTCATCATTAAAAGATAACAACGTAGTTTTTCATTTTCTCATTACCCTAAAGAGGGTGGCTCCGCAAGCCGGCGGAACCACCCTCTTCCCCTTTTATTTTCAGTTTTCTGATACGTCTTATTTCTTTTTAAACAGATTTAACTTATTCTCCGTTCCACTCAACAACCGTTTGATGTTCGCCCGGTGTCTCCAGATCGCCATCAGTGTGAAAATTCCGCCCAGCACATAGATTTCCGGCAGATATGTATCTGCAACCGGAAGATGCCCGGTCTGGCCAAACAATAAAAGTTCGATAAAAAAGACACTGACTAACAGGATCGAACCCAAAGAGACATACTGCGTCAGCAGCACCACTACAATAAACAGTCCGATACATAACGGTGCCATCTGCCAATGGAACGCTAAGATTACCCCCGTAGTACAGGCAATTCCTTTTCCACCTTTAAACTTCATATAAAACGGATAGTTATGCCCTAAAACCGCACCTAAGCCGGCATACATCCCCAATAATTTGATCCCTTCCGGATATTGAGCGTGAAAGATCAGCCAGGAGATAAAAATGGCAAGGATTGCTTTTCCACAATCCCCCGCGAACGTGATCGCTCCTGCTTTAAAACCAAGTGTACGCAGGGTATTGGTGGTTCCCGCATTTCCGCTTCCGTGTTCCCTGATATCAATATGTTGTGTTTTTCCATAGATATATCCCGTCTGAAACAGTCCTATGGCGTAGCCAATCAGAATACAGATGATCCTGTCCACTGTCATAGTCTAACCTTCCTTTCTCTCCCGGATGATGAATTTTAGGGATGTTCCCCTAAATCCAAACGCATCCCTGATACGGTTCTCAATATATCGTGTATAGGAGAAATGCATTAACTGTTTGTCATTGACAAAAATAACAAATGTCGGCGGTTTTACCGCTACCTGTGTAATATAGTAAAGACGCAGGCGTTTTCCCTTATCAGAAGGCGGCTGCTGCATAGCCACTGCCTCTGTCATGATCTCGTTGAGTACACCGGTTGCCACACGCATGGAGTTATTCTCAATGACAACATCGATCATTTCATAGATACGATGCAGTCTCTGACCGGTCTTTGCCGAAATAAAGATGATCTCTGCATAAGGCATAAAACTTAAAATCTGACGGATCCTGTCTGTATGCTCTTTGACCGTCTTATCATTCTTTTCAATGGCATCCCACTTATTGACCGCTATGATGATCCCTTTTCCTCTGTCATGTGCGATTCCTGCGATCTTCGCATCCTGCTCCGTCACACCCTCGGTTGCGTCAATGACGATCATTACGACATCTGCACGTTCTACGGCTGTCACCGCACGAATGATACTGTATCTTTCAATATCTTCTTTGATCTTATTTTTGCGGCGCAGTCCTGCCGTATCAATAAATACATATTCTTTTCCATTGTATTTAATGTCTGTATCGATCGCATCTCTTGTCGTACCCGCAATATCGGATACGATAACACGCTGCTCACCGAGCAGACGGTTGATCAGGGAGGATTTTCCTACATTCGGCTTTCCTACAATTGCGATCCTCGGTCTTTCGTCCTCTTCATCTGTTGCACTTCCCTGTGGGAACTGTGCAATAACCTCATCGAGCAAATCTCCGATCCCCAGTCTGGAGGCCGCAGATACCGGAACCGGGTCTCCGATCCCCAAATTATAAAATTCATAGACATCTGCCATATATTTGTTAAAATCATCTACTTTATTGACTGCTAAGATGACCGGTTTTTTCGAACGTCTGAGCATATCGGCAACCTTTGCATCGGAATCCTGCAGTCCCTGACGCACATCGGTAATAAAAATAATGACATCCGCTGTCTCGATCGCGATCTCTGCCTGCTCTCTCATCTGTGATAAAATAACATCTTTGCTGTCCGGTTCAATTCCTCCGGTATCGATTAAAGTAAACGCCTTATCGAGCCACTGCACTTCTGCATAAATCCTGTCTCTTGTAACTCCCGGTGTATCCTGTACAATGGAAATACGTTCCCCCGCTAATACATTAAAAAGTGTCGATTTTCCTACATTCGGCCGTCCAACGATTGCTACTACCGGCTTACTCATATCTATTCTCCTCTTTTCCTGTAATCTTATTTATTCGCTTGATTTTACAATATCCAACGTTTCTTGTAAAGCATTTTATGCCACTTTGACATCTGTATCTTAGTTTACAATAAAATTCAGGGAATCACAACCCTTCGTTATGATTCCCTGAATCGTTCTTTTCTATCATTACTTTTGATTACTGTTCATTTAAAAGTGCGTTTTGCTCACTCTCTGTCCGAAGCTTATGATTTTCCGTCAACAGCCCGGCTTCCTCGATCACCTTTAACATATGTTTACAGTCTACGTTGAACTTTACATAGGCAGTATCACTTTTCCAGACACCAGCGGAATAGCCGTACTCATCTCCGTAAATATCCACCTGCTCAATTCCTTTTGGATTATAATACTCTATACTGAGTCCGGAAGAGTAGAATTTATCCTCCTGCTGCGTATACGGGATGTTTTTCAGATTTCCCTCTTTGATGTCCTGCTTTAATGCTTCATACATCTTTTCTAAGTATTCACTGCTCATATAAATTGTCTCATAAGTGTCGTTCTCTTCACTGTAAAAATCAATGGATATCCCAACCGGTTTGACTGTCTTATAATTTCTTCCAAACAGTCCCGCCATATAGTTGTCATATCGGTTTTCCACATCTAAAATCTGATTTAATACGGAATCCTTCTTTTGGATCTCTTTTTTTGTCTCAGCAAGTTCATAACTGCGGTACAGATAAGTGCCATCTTTATAGGCATACTTAAATTCCACTCTCGGACTTTCCCCCTCGTCTTTCTTACTTTGTGAAGCTTTTAATAATCCGTCTTTTGCGTCTATGATATTCTTATGTAGTGCGATCAGTTCTTTCATCTTTTCCGGCTCATCTGCCATAATACTCTCATCTGCACACATATAGACAGCCTTCAGTTCACCGACATCCGGTATCTTTTTTTCAATCCCGACTGCATCCATACTGATGCCTGCTACTAACAGTAAGGACACTGCAACAACTCCGACACACTCTGTAATCCTTCGCTTTTCAAATACCTTAAAGCTCTTTGCTAAAAACATCTGTGCAATGAAAAATGCAACTGCTCCGCTGATAACAGCTCCCAGTAATGCAAGGATCATCATCTGTGTCCGTGATGCCTTACTGTTCACTCCTGCAACTAATGCTGCTGCTAAGATTGCCACACAGATTGCACTTCCCCATCGGAATACCGGTTTGAGCCAGCCTACTGCAATACAGTCCCCTACGGTTTCTAAACGTTTTTTCCTGTATATCAGATAACCTACAAAAAATAACAGGACACCGACTAACGCATAAATAGCGACTGCTTTTCCACCAACCACTTCGATCAACGAACCGGCTGCCTCTTCACCGGAAACCGTATGAATAGACACATTCGTTTCTAAATAGTACAGCGGAGAGAAAAAATCCCCTTTGCTGAATCGGAAATGGTGATCCATTCCGTAGACCATTTCTGTCTGTAATATCTGAAAGATAAACCGGATGCCTACATATAAAAAGTTGGCTATGACATAGAAGATCGGAACTGCTAAAAGCTGTCCTGTCAACATTCCGATCACGATGGCTCCCGCATAGGCAAACAGGCTCATTCCCATGGTCATCAACAGCCAGTACAGCAGATATTCCAACCGGGAAATATCTCTTGCAAAACATACAAATGCGGTAATGACAAAGGTTAAAATCTGCGGCACGATCAGAAACAGGAAACCGGAAACAACATTTGTCACATAGAGTTCTTTTCTACTGACAGGCAGTGCATGGATCATGTTTGCACTCCGATTCTGATACAGATAGAAAAAAACGGTCATGGCACAAACGGTTGCTGCAATAAATACAAACATCGGCGTTAACGCTCCGCCTAAACAGGTCGTATAACGTGCCAGATTATCCTCTGCAATCTGCTTTGCCGCTTTGGCACCTGTTCCCGGATTTTCCGTGGATAACAGCAGTGTCAATGGCAGTGCATAGAGTAAAAACACCAGATAGATTCCCCAGATCGGCCAAAAATGTGTGATATTTTTCTTAAAGATCGTCTTATTAAAACAGGATGTCCCGGACTGCATAATCAGCACCTCCTAACTCGTAAATAAATATTTCTTCTAAACTTAACGGCAATACATCCATCAACATCGGATTTAAAGCCGTAAACTGCTCTTTGATCTGTTTGGGTTCTCCTCTTACGATCATCGTATGGACTCTTCCCGTCGTTGACATATGCAGCACTTCTAAATCCTTCGGAAGTTTTGGCATTTCTGCCTGGAATGCCGCCTGGATCTTACAAATACTGCTTTGCAGTTCACTTAACGAACGTTCAATAATAATCTTTCCATGGTTCATGATCCCCACATGGTCACATACATCCTCTAATTCCCTCAGATTATGGGAAGAGACTAGCACGGTCGTTCCATGCTCTGTCACATCCTGCAGGATCAGGCTCCATATCTGTCTTCGCATCACCGGATCTAAACCATCCACCGGTTCATCTAAGATCAGAATCTGTGGTCTTGCACTGATCGCTAACCAGAATGCCACCTGCTTTTGCATTCCTTTGGAAAGTCTGCGGATCGTCTGCTTTGTATCTATGGAAGGAAAGGCTTCCCTTATTTTTTCAAACAGTCCTGCATCAAAATTCGGATAGATGCCTTCATAGAACTTTTTCATTTCCATGGTATCTGCCTGTGCAAAATAAAATAAGTCATCCGGAATATAGGCAATCTTCTCTTTTACTGCCGGATTTTCAAAAACCGGTTCTCCATCAATTAAGACACTTCCCTCATCCTGCTTATAGATTCCTGTCAGATGGCGGATGAGTGTCGATTTTCCTGCTCCATTCGGTCCTACCAGTCCGTAGATCGCACCTTTTTTTACATGGAAATCGGCTCCATCCAATGCCCGGAATCCATCAAAGGTTTTTACCAGATTTTCTACCTGTATCACTGCTCTTTCCTCCTCTTTTCTAATCTTTCAATCCTGCCTTTTAATTCCTCTGCCGTTACAGAAAAATAAAGCAGTTCTTCTGCTATCTCTTCAAACTGCAAGAACAGTTCTTCCATCCCCATCGCATCTAACCGGATATCCTTAGCCGCAAAGGTTCCTTTTCCGGACACGGAATACAGGTATCCTTCTGCCTCTAACTCCCGGTACGCCCGTTGTATCGTATTCGGGTTAATGGCAAGTGTTCCCGCTAACTCCCGGACAGAGGGCAGCTTTTCATCTGCGGCGATCGCGCCTGTGATCATCAGCTTTTTCAATCCTGACTTTATCTGTATATAAATCGGCTTGGTATCCCGATAATTCAATGTCAGCAATTTTACAACTCCTTCCTTGCGTATTAAGTGTACTACTACATTTCATACACCTAAAATAGCACAACTCCCCTGCCTATACAAGGAAGGGGAGTTTAGGAAATACTTAAGATTTTCTTAACCCTATTCTTTTATCATCAAAAATGCTCCAAGATTACCGCGTTTTCCATGGCTTGCCCGATGCGAAAAAAGCAGCTTCGGATTGCAGCAGGTACAAAGGTTTGTGGTTACGATCTGCTCCTTTGGCACACCGGCTTCCATGAATACGATCTCATTTGCCCGCCATAGGTCTAACAGATATTTTCCGCTGCCTTTACTCTTTAAAATTTCTTTTTCATTATCCGGAAATTCTTTTGCGAATGCCTCTGCCACATCCTCACTGACCTCATAACAATCCTGACAAATGGATGGTCCGATCGCACAGATCAGATGCTTTGGATCTGTTCCGTAGTGTTTTTGCATCGCCCGGATGGTTGCCGCACCCATTCTTCCTACCGTACCACGCCAGCCGGAATGTGAAAGCCCGATCGCATGATGCTCTGTATCTACAAAATAAAGCGGCACACAGTCTGCATAAAATGTGGACAGTACCAGCCCCGGCTCATTTGTGATCAGCCCATCCACATCGGTATACCCGCGTTCTCTGACGACTCCTGCCCCTGCATCCTCTTGGGTAACGACTCTGACATTGGTGGTATGTGTCTGGTCACTGCACACAAAATGCGATACCTCTGTTCTCATACGCTTAGCAACACGTCGATAGTTCTCTCGCACCGCCGCTTCCTCGTCTCCTCTGGTAAAGCTGAGGTTCAGTTCTGCAAAAATCCCCTTGCTTGCCCCGCCTTCTCTGGTAGTAAAGCAATGACGTATCCAAGGAATCTCTTCTAACTTTTTATATTTTAAAAGCGGGGGCTGTTCCCCGCCGTCTATTACAAATATCTGCTCTTCGTTTTTCTTCTTAAAATCTTCGATCTTCATCTTTTACCTCTCTTTGACCTATTACCTTCTGTGCACTTTAGTATATCCCACTCCTGAATCTTCTCTCATATCAGGGACTGCACATTTTGATTTTATCCATATATCCTACGGCAGATACTCAAATGCATTCTTTACTACTTCTATCTGCTCACCCAACACTGCTGCCACATCAAATCTGCACGGAATATCCATACGCCCGCACTCCCGCATCAGATAATAAGACGCTGTCATGGAGATTTTTTTCTGCTTTTTTCGATCGACCGCCTCTTTGGGATTTCCCATCTTGTCATCCCTGCGATATTTGACCTCCACAAAGACCAGTGTCTCTCCCTCTTTTGCGATCAGATCGATCTCTCCTATACGGCAACGGTAATTTTTTTCTAAGATTTCATATCCCTGCGTCTTTAAGTACTCTGCCACCAGATTCTCATAATATGCTCCTTCTTTCCGCCGATTCATACTCTCCCCCTATTTTCCAAGTTTATCTTTCAAACGGTCCATCTTATCCACAAAGACCAGTATCTCCGCCACAACCTCATACAGTTCCGGAGGGATCATATCCCCGATCTCCAGTTTTGAGAGTGTCGCCGCTAATTTGCTGTCCTTGTAAAACGGTACATCCTCTTCTTTTGCTTTTTCTATGATCCGCTCGGCTATCAGTCCCTTACCGGTTGCTAAGATCTTTGGTGCCTCTTCGCCGGGTTCATAAGCGATCGCCACGGCTGTCTTGACTTTTTCTTTCTGCCTCTCCATATCTATGCCCTCACATCAAAGGAATACCGATAGACCTTTCCGGCACTCGGCATATCATGTTTTAAGAAATCTTCTACAAAATCCATATCCTTTTCTTCGCTCTTTACTTCGATCTGACACTGATACCCCTTGTTCTCTAAACGTTCCGCCAATTCTTCAGCATGTGCTAAGATCAGCTCATAAGAGGCATCGTCTGCCATATAAAAGTTCGTCTTGACCGCAGTCCCTTTCATCTTAACGGAAATATCCGTAGAACCAAGGTGATCCATATCCAAATGTAAAAAAGCACTCAGCTCGCCGTCCATATCTCTTGGATTCTTTTTATTCGTATAGACATAAAGCTCACTGTTGACATTCTGTCCGTTCATTTTTAACGGAAGCTGGACAAAATTATAAATCTGATTGATCTGGTTCATAAATTCGATATTGCCACGGACATCCGCTACCGCTTTTTGCAGACCCTCCGTTCCGCTTCCCGCCTGTTTGATAAATTCATCCAACCGGTTCATCTGCGTCTGCAGCCTGTTATACAGTTTCTCTATGGTTTCTTTGGAACCCGTCTCCTGTGGCTCTAAGTACCACTGGTTCTCTACTGCCTTTTTTAAAATGGTCTGGTATTCTTTTCCTGAAAAAAGTTTGAATAGTGCCTCTTTTTGTGGAAATTCATTCTCTTTGAACAACTGATTTAAATTCTTTAAAAAATCCTCTGCACTCATTCCCGTTTTTAAATTTCCATTTTTATCAAGCAAGACTTGTTTTCCGTCTGTTTCTAACTCTTTTAGCTGCTGTTCTAAACCGGCAACCCCTTCTTTTCCAAGAATCTCTCCCAGACTGCCCTGTGCCACAGCAGGCATCTGTCCGTTTACGGTCTGTTTTACTGCATTTGCTTCCTGCTGCACTCCTTCTTTGCCAGCCTGTTGTATGCCCTCATCTGATGCACCTGTCTGCTGCAATTCTTTTGCAATATCTGCTGCCTGTTGCTCTGTTCCATTCTTTATAACAACACTTCCATCTGCCGTTTTTGCAAGCAGCTCCTGTGCTTTTGCTCCTGTATCCTGACTCTGTTCGATCGTTTCTCCTCCAAACAGAATATCCATCAACTGCATATTTTTTGCTGTCATCTGCCCGGCAGTATCACCTTCTCCTGCGATCGACTTTGGAAGCTGCTCTAAGACATTTTCTAATTCTTTCATAATTGCCGCAGTATCTGCCTTATAATTAGAAAACTGCTGCACATTGGCCTCCGTTACAGGAATCCCTAACTTATTCATCTGTGCGATCACAGATGGCTCTGCCTTTGGAAACATCGCAAGCTGTCTCATCATCTGATTTAAACTGTTCTTATCGATCGGAAGCTGTTCCTCCATCATGGTGCGTACCATCTCAAGATTATCTGTTGTAACTCCCATTCCTGCCTGCATTAAGGCCTTTAACAGGGTTGGATTACTGCTGTCTCCGTTTAAATACGGTTTGATGGCTATCTGTGTCTGGGTATTGGATTTTACTTCAAAAAACATTGCCTGATTGAGCTGGAGCTGTATCTGTCCCTCTAATCTGGCAGAAATCTTCTCTCCGTTTGCAAGCGTTAAAAGTACCTGTCCGTCAGAAATATCCGTCACGGTTCCTTCAAATACGTTGCCTGTCTGTAAGGAAGACAGCGTACCTGTCAACTGCTGTGTTCCTGTCTTTACCGCCTGCTCCTGTGCCGTAACCGGCACGGTATTTTGTCCGTATTTTCCAAGTAAATCCGATATCTGCATACAGATGCCCCCTAGATAAAATTCTTTATAAATGTCATACGGTGGATCGGGGATGCTCCATACTTTTTAATTGCCGCAATATGTTCTGCCGAACCATATCCTTTGTTGGAGGCAAAACCATATTCCGGCATCAATTCATCATATTCTGCCATCAGCCGGTCCCTCGTCACTTTTGCAATAATGCTTGCCGCTCCAATTGAAATACTCTTTGCATCTCCTTTGATGATCGGCACCTGTGGTATGGAAACCTCCGGTATCGTTACTGCATCGTTTAATAATATATCGGGTGCTACGCCTAAATTCCTTATAGCCTCCCGCATGGCTTCATAGGTCGCCTGTAAAATATTGATCTCATCGATCCGCTGTGGTCCGACCAGACCGACACCGACTGCCACTGCTTTTTCCATGATCTCATCATAGAGTGCCTCACGTTTTGCGGCAGACAACTTTTTAGAATCATTGATATACAAAATATCACAGTCCTTTGGCAGGATCACGGCTCCTGCTGCCACCGGACCTGCTAACGGTCCTCTTCCCGCTTCATCGATCCCACAGATATAAGTATATTCTGCATACTCGTATTCGTATTTTTTTAAGACCTCGATGCGTACCCGCTCTGCCTCTAATTTTTCGATTCGTTTTTTTGCCTGGGCAACGGCTGCCTGCACACCGCTTCTGGTATCTTCCTTATAGTTTTCAATAAAAACAGGCAGCATGGATTCCTCTGCTGCCTTTAATTCTGCTTTAATCTCACCGATTGTCTTCTGTTTCAAAACTGCCTCCTACTGATGCCTGATAAATCCAAATTCATCAAACGGATAAATCTGAAGCCATGCTCTTCCAATGATATCCTTTTGCTGAATAATACCTACACTTGGATCTCTGCTGTCTGAGCTGTTGTTCCGGTTATCTCCAAGCACAAAATATTCACCCTCGCCAAGTGTAATCTCATCTCTTGCGATGCCCGGATCCTGTATTACTTCTCTTCCATAGGATTCCTTCAGTACTTTTCCGTTGATATAAATATTTCCGGAATCATCGATCCGCACATGTTCTCCCGGAAGTCCGATGATTCGTTTGATATAATAGGTATCTTCTTCATACTTATATGGGAAAATAATAATATCGTATCGTTCCGGGTCATGGAAACGATAGGAAATCTTATCTACAATCAGATTATCCCCATCACTTAAGGTATTCTCCATAGAAGAACCGCTGACCTCTGTCCGCTGTCCCACATAATGTATAATCAAAAGCATTGCTGCAATTACAATGACAAAATAAAGGACAAAACTCAAAATCTCTTTTCCTATTCTTTTCCCTGTTCCTTCCGGTGTGTGCTCTTCCGGCATATTTTCCTCTGACATATCCTGTAACCTTTCCTGCGTCTGCTACTACAGACCTGTTTCTATTTTATTCTATGCTACTGTAGCAGGAAATTCAAGAGTAATTTTCCCCAATTTTCCACTTCTAAACTCATCTAACAACAAATTGGCAGCTTTTGTATAATCAAGTTCATTTCCCTTCTGAATGCAATTCCTCTTTACGGCAATCTGCTCTATGATGTTTGCAGGTGTCTGCTCTTCCTCTACCTCATAGCGTGTATGCAATACTCCCGGATAGTGTTCTGTTAAAATAGCAATTAGCTCCAGTGCCAGCTCATCGATATTTAAAATCTCATCCTTAATTGCACCAATCAGTGCCAGACGCAGTCCCACCTGCTGGTCCTCAAATTTCGGCCAGAGGATTCCCGGTGTATCTAAGAGTTCCACACTCTTATTCAGACGGATCCACTGTTTTCCTTTTGTAACTCCCGGCTTATTTCCGGTCTTTGCGCAGGCTCTTCCTGCAAAGGTATTGATAAATGTGGATTTTCCGACATTCGGGATTCCAACCACCATTGCACGGACCGGACGGTTCTTGATCCCACGTTTTCTGTCCCGCTCCGTCTTTTCCTTACAGGCTTCTGCAATGACAGCCGAAATGGCTTTCATACAGCCTTTATTCCTTGCATCTACTTTAACGGCAAAATAGCCTTTTTCCTTAAAAAATTCCATCCATGCTTCACTTGCATCTTTATCTGCTAAATCCGATTTATTCAAAAGGATCAGTCTTGCTTTATTTTTTCCAAGCTCATCAATGTCCGGATTCCTACTGCTCATCGGGATTCTGGCATCTACCAGTTCGATAACCAGGTCAATAAGCTTTATATCTTCCTGCATCTGGCGTTTTGCCTTTGTCATATGTCCCGGATACCACTGAAACTGCATATTCTCACCTCTACTTTACAAATCCAAAATCTTTCAGCGGGGAAACGATAAACCATGCCTTCCCCACAATATATTCCTTTTTTACATTTCCGATATTGGCGTACCGACTGTCCTCACTATTGTTACGATTATCTCCTAACACGAAGAACTCGTCCTCGCCAACCTCTATCTCATCTTCTGCTAATTCGGCATGCTCAATCGAAGCTGCCTCTATTTTTTCATCAAATACTTTTCCATTGACATAAACCGTACCATTTTTGATCTGTACCGTATCTCCCGGAACTCCGATCACACGTTTGATATAAAGATGTGATTTTTCATTTCCATTTGGAAAAAATACCACGATATCATTCGTCTTTGGCTGGGTCAGTTTGTATACAAAGCGGTTAACCAACACCTCATCCCCCTCCGCTAGAGTGCCAAGCATGGACGGGCCTACCACATCTGCCCGGTATCCGACAAAATAGACTAACACAAGTGCAAACAATACTGCAATCGCAATCTCACCAATCCAGGTGCCAACTTCTTTTGCTAACGTCTTATTTACTTTTCTTCTTCGCCTTGAAAAATCCAATCCACTTCGTCTGAAACGCAGATTCATCGTAGTTCCTCCCTGTATCCTCTCTTTTCGTAATCTTTCGCACCCAACTAAGGTTTGTGTCTTCTTAAACTGTATCACCGCCACAATACATATCCTCTTCAGAATGTATCATAGCCACGGTTTAAATCTTTTTGTATCCTTTGAGAATGTGTAATAGCCTTATGGATCAGATATGGAAAGTTTCTTTTTGTGCAATGGAGATGAGACTCAGGAAATCGTAGAGCCCTCTGGCGAATACGATTTCTGATTTAAGAGGCTCATCGGAATGGTCTGCACAAGGAAACCTGGAATATCTGATCCATAAGGTTCACCACCCCAACACATAAACAAAAAGGGACAATACCGAAGTACTTGTCCCTTCCCATCGACTTATTTTACTAATTCTTTTACCTTAGCTCTCTTACCTACGCGGTCTCTTAAGTAGTATAATTTAGCTCTTCTTACTTTACCTCTTCTTACTACTTCGATCTTTTCCACGTTTGGAGAATGCAAAGGCCATGTCTTCTCTACTCCAACGCCGTTTGAGAATTTACGAACTGTAAAAGTCTCACGGTTGCTTCCGCCCTGTCTCTTTAATACGATTCCTTCAAAGACCTGGATTCTTTCACGGTTTCCCTCTTTGATCTTCGCATGTACTTTTACTGTATCACCTACAGCAAATTCAGGTACTTCTGCTTTTAACTGCTCTGCTTCAATGCTCTTAATGATTTCACTTGCGTTCATGTTGTTTCCTCCTAATTATCCGGATGTTCGTAATACACTTTGTAACAGAGGACCATCTCTTTTTTCTCACAACTCGCATATAATACCATAAAACCGTATATTTTGCAAGCATTTTTCCTGATTTTATGCATTCTCTACGATTGTACCCTCACGATACGCCTGGAGAAGTTTTTCTAACTCACGGATGTTCTCCTGAATGGAACGTCCTACATCCGTATCTGCCACGGTCTTACGTTTTACCACATGTTCTACTAACAGTCTGTGGGAATGAACGTCTCTTCCCTCCTGTACTGCCTTTTCTACTGATTCAAACGGCTCATGTGCTGCAATGACAAGTCCATAGGAATTGTATATCAATGTATAACCTGCAATTCCGGTCTTTCCCTGGTACGCTTTAGAAAATCCACCGTCAATGATCAAAAGTTTTCCGTTACATTTGATTGGGGATTCGCCCTTTTTCGATTCCACCGGAATGTGACCGTTAATAATATGGCACTCTTCCCCCTGCAATCCAAACTCCGCTAAAATGCGGTTGACGATCTCTTCTTTTTCTAACAGCCGGTAATATGGATTCTTTGGCTCCACATGGGTCTTTTTATCTGCAACAAAGTAACGTTCAAAGGTTGTCATCTTCTGTTTTCCGAATACCGGTGAATTTTGATTTTCCCAGATAAACCAGAAGATATCGAGTCCCTTTTTCTTCTCTTCTTTATCCAGAGAATAATATCCCTTGCGGACATAATGCTCTAATACGTCATACAACTCTTTACCTGAATATTTTTCTCCATAAATATCTACTTCCGTAAAGGTTCCGTCCTCGTTCAGCGGCACACAGCCATGATACAGCAGATTGCCATTGTATACTTTGTAAAGGCTTCCCTTTGTAAGCAGGAAACGCACATGTTTCTGCAAACGTTCACAGTTGACAAATGCTGTCTTTAAGCGCTCCACCACATCATTTTCTTCTGCGGTAAGCTGATACGGATTCTTCGGGTCGATCGTTGGAAAACATTTGTCCTTCAATGGATATGTAACGCCTTCAATCACAACGGTTCCTTTTTCTAAGTCCATCTGATGCAGCAGCCTTCGATCCTCCATATGGAACTCCGGGTGCTTTTCTATTAATTGTCCTTCTAACTTAAATTGGATAATACTGATGGCTTTATGCATTTTTTCATCTAACATGGCATCCCGGACATCATACTCTTCTTCACGGAAATCCAGACTGAAACACTTGCATGGGTCATCCGCATACTGGGTCATCGCAAGGCGTGCTAACGGCACTAAATTGATACCATAGCCGTCCTCTAAAATATTCAGATTTCCATATTTTGCTGAAATCCGAAGGACATTTGCGATACATGCCGTATTTCCTGCTGCAGCTCCCATCCAGAGCACATCGTGATTTCCCCACTGGATATCGACGGAATGATGCTCCATCAGCGAATCCATGATCATATGCGGATACGGACCTCGGTCAAAAATATCTCCTACCACATGAAGATGGTCTACGACCAGACGGCGGATCAGATTACAAAGTGCTATGATCAGCTCCGGTGCACGTCCTGTACGGATCACGGAATGGATGATCTCATTATAGTATGCCTCCTGATCAGACACATCCGGTCTTCCGTTTAAAAGTTCCTCGATCACATATGCAAAATCCTTTGGAAGTGCCTTACGCACTTTTGAACGTGTATATTTTGAAGATGCATTCTTGCAGACACAGATCAAACGATAAAGCATCACGCTGTACCAGTCCTCAAGATCTTCCTCGCTCTGCTGCACCTGCTCTAATTTCAATTCCGGATAATAGATCAATGTCGCGATCGACTTCTTCTCTGCTTCGCTGAATGCATTGCCGAACTCATCCTGTATTTTCCTCTTAATGGCTCCCGAACCGTTTTTTAAGATATGCTGGAACTGCTCATATTCTCCATGAATATCTGTCATAAAATGTTCCGTTCCTTTTGGCAGACTTAAGATTGCCTGTAAGTTGATAATCTCTGTCGCTGCCGATGCAATGGTCGGATACTGTCTTGCCATTGTCTTTAAATATTTGAGGTCTCTTTCTTCCATACGCTCTCCTTTGTCCCTTAGCGGTCTGCTGACTGAATCACATCACTCATATCATAAAAGCCTGCCGGTTTTCCTGTTAAAAACTTAGCCGCTTCAATGGCTCCTTTTCCAAAAATCGCTTTGGAATATGCTGTGTGTTTGAATTCGATCACTTCATCCGTTCCCGCAAAAATTACTTCATGCTCACCTACAATATTTCCACCACGGACAGCCTGGATACCGATTTCGTATTTCTCTCTCTTTTTCCGTTCTTGTGAGCGGTCATACTTATATTCGTAGTTCTCTTCTAACGCATTGTTCATTGCATCTGCTAATGCCAATGCCGTTCCGCTCGGTGCATCCACTTTCTGATTATGGTGTTTTTCCACGATCTCCATATCAAATCCTGCCGGTGCTAACACCTTTGCTGCTTTTTTTAACAGATCCATCAGGATATTGATCCCCATAGACATGTTTGCAGAACGCAACACTGCCGTCTTTTGGGCTGCTGCTTCAATCCGTTCTATCTGTTCTTCACTCAATCCGGTCGTACAGATGACGACCGGAATCTCTTTTTGTACACTGTAATCAATCAGGACATCTGCTGCCTGTGCAGAAGCAAAATCAATGATCACATCTGCTTCCTCCTTGCAGTCCCAAAGGCTCTGATATACCGGATATTCATTTTGGATATGGTTTGATACATCGATTCCTGCCACGATCTCAATATCAGGATCCTCTTTACAAAGTCCGGTAATCACCTGACCCATTTTTCCATTACAGCCATGCATGATCGCTCTTGTCATTTCTTTATCCTCTCGTTCTCTTCTCTCTTATTGCAAACTGTACTGCTTACTTTAACAGTCCGTAAGTACGCATTACTTCTTCTAATACTTTTGCATTTTTTTCTTCCATTTCGGTCAGCGGAAGACGAAGCGGTCCGACTTCCATTCCCATCAGGTTCAATGCTTTTTTCACCGGGATCGGATTGACCTCTGAGAAAAGTGCATCCACTAACGGCAGACCCTTCATCTGTATCTCTAATGCTTTTTTCGTATCCCCATTCAGATAGCTCATGCACATATCATGCACATCCTTTGGTGCAACATTCGACCATACGGAGATCACTCCGATGGCTCCAATGGACATCAGTGGCACGACCAGTCCGTCTTCCCCGGAGTAAAGGTCTAATTTTCCATCTGTCAGATCCATCGTCTTAGATGCCTGTGCAAGACTTCCTGTTGCTTCTTTTAATCCCACGATATTTGTTTCATTTTTAAACAATGTTGCTGCTGTCTCCGGTAAAATGTTACATCCTGTTCTGCTTGGCACATTGTACATGATGATCGGTGTCTTTACGGATCTTGCGATCGTTGTATAATGCCGGATCAGACCACCCTGTGTTGCCTTGTTATAATATGGTGTTACGATCAAAAGTCCGTCTGCACCTGCCTCCTCTGCTTCCTGTGAAAGCTGTACTGCTGTTGCAGTACAATTCGAACCCGTACCTGCTACGACCGGAATCCTGCCCTTTGTAAATGCAATGGCAGCCTCAATGACTTTTTTGTGTTCTTCCATGGAAAGTGTGGAACTCTCTCCGGTTGTTCCTGCGATTACAATACAATCCGTTCCATTCTCAATCTGAAATTCGATCAGTTCTTCTAACTTTTCATAGTTCACTTCCTGATTTTCTTTCATCGGGGTTACGATTGCCACTCCTGCACCTTTAAATATTGCCATATCTATTTCCTCCATTTTCTGATTTCAGGTAGATAAAGCTACGGAAAACTTTTCCTATAGCCAGAAAAAGCCGACTCAGAAAAGCCGGCTTAAATTTTCGTTCACAGAATCCAAATCACTGTGTCTTTTCGGATAGCGCCTCCATCTGATATACCGATGAGAGTCATAGAATTCTTCATCCTATGCCCAAAGATACGACTGCAGATCACCATATCCTTTCGGCGTTCTCCCCTTTCACACCTCTTCTTCTGCCTCTGCCGCATCCGATATGCTACTTATGAATCACGCAACCTCTACCTTTTTATTCTATTATATTCTACTACTCATATCTGTGCTAACTATATCACTACGGACGAACCTTGTCAATTATTTTTCCGCTATAATATTGTAGACTTCATCCGCAATTTCCCGCAATTCCTCCGGCAGTCTCCGTCCGGTTAAGATCACATCGGTTTCCTCCGTTTTTGCCCGGATGATCGCACACAACTCTTCTACCGATATCACGCCTGCATCCACGACTCCTAAGATCTCATCAAGTACGAGCAGATCACACTCACTGGTTGCAAGCACTTTTCTGGCAAAATTTAATCCATTTTTCATATTTGCAGATTCTTCTTTTTTCTCATCTTCACTTAAATCTGCAAAACATTCCGCTAGTTTCTCAAAACGGAAAAACTTGATCTCCGGCTCTAAACGCTGCAACAGTTCTCCCGGTTCTTCTTTTTTTGCCTTCAAGAACTGGACAATAATGACATTTTTTCCTGCATCTGCCTTACGCAGTGCATTTCCAAGTGCGGCAGTCGATTTTCCTCTGCCCTCACCATAGTAAATCTGTATCACTCCACGTTCCATTTTTTCCTCCTCTGCCATACGATATGGCTTTCAATCTTCTCCCCCTGGATTTGATTAAAATACCATATTCGGACAAAAAAAGCAAATTTTATTCTAAAAACTCTATTTTATTGACAGATACTTCATAGGCAACACGCTTCTCTGTCTGCTCTTCACCGATTTTTTTAATATATTCCCTGCTCTGGATTCTTCCATATACTTCGACATGGCTTCCCACCTCAAATGAGGAGGCATATCTCGCATTTCTTCCCCAGCAGATACATGGGATATAGTCTGATTTCCCATAGGAACGATTGACTGCAACCAAAAGATCCGCAATTTCTCTGCCAAGTGGTGTTTTTCTGTAGATCGGCTCTTTACATATGTAACCGTCGAGGTAAATCTGATTGCTCTTGATATCATCCTCGATCTCATCCACGAACTCTAATTCGCGTACAAATACGGAAAGTATCAGGCGGTTCTTCTTTTCCTCATGTCTATTATAGGAGCGGAACTGACCGCTTACTGAGATGGTCTCTCCGATATAACTCTGTGTCACATCCACCAGTCTTTCCGACACCATCAATGGTATGTAATCTACGGAATCACTCAGGCGGCTGACGGATATATCTACTAAATAGAATCCCTCACCATATACCTCGTGGCTGAATTCAAATTCTGAGACAATCTCTCCTATCATCGTTACCTGGTTATTTTCAAATAATTTATCTGCCATGTTTCTTCTCCCTTCATTCTCTTGAACATCTTTTGCCCCTCTATCTTAGTTGTCCCACCACAAAAAACTCCACATGTTTTGTCGATAACTTTCCTGATTCTTACTCCTGTATTTTTTCAAAAAGTATTGCCATATCTTTTTTTTGTGATAAAATAAATTGGTTAGACTTATATGTGAACAAGAGAAAGAAGGATTAAAATATGAAAACAAAAAGAGAGGACATCCGTAACATTGCGATCATTGCCCATGTTGACCACGGCAAAACAACGTTAGTAGACGAGCTTTTAAAGCAAAGTGGTGTATTCCGTGCCAACCAGGAAGTGCAGGAACGTGTGATGGATTCCAATGATATAGAAAGAGAACGCGGTATCACTATCCTTTCTAAAAATACAGCCGTATTCTATAAAGATGTAAAGATCAATATCATCGACACTCCGGGACATGCGGATTTTGGCGGTGAAGTAGAACGTGTCTTAAAAATGGTAAATGGCGTTGTTCTCGTTGTAGATGCTTTTGAGGGAGCTATGCCACAGACCAAATTCGTTCTGATGAAAGCACTTGCCTTAGATCTCCCGGTAATCGTATGTATCAATAAGATTGACCGTCCGGAGGCAAGACCGGATGAAGTCATTGACGAAGTGCTAGAACTCTTTATGGATTTAGATGCTTCCGATGAACAGCTTGACTGCCCATTCATCTATGCTTCTGCAAGAGATGGATATGCATTAAAAGATCTGAACGATGAAAAGAAGGACATGACTCCTCTTTTTGAAACCATCTTAGATTACATTCCTGCACCGGAAGGTGACCCGGATGCGAATACACAGGTTTTGATCAGTACGATCGATTACAATGAATATGTTGGACGTATCGGTGTTGGAAAAGTGGACAACGGCTGCTTAAAGATCAATCAGGATGCCGTTGTTGTCAATCACCATGAACCGGACAAACTGCAAAAAGTCCGTATCAGCAAACTCTATGAATTTGACGGTCTGAACAAGGTTGATGTCAAAGAAGCCGGTATCGGTTCGATCGTCGCCATTTCAGGTATTGCTGATATCCACATTGGAGATACGATCTGCGCCCCGGAAAATCCTGTAGCGATTCCTTTCCAGAAAATTTCCGAGCCGACCATCTCCATGAACTTTATCGTAAATGACAGTCCGCTTGCCGGACAGGAAGGTAAATTCGTAACCTCCCGCCATATCCGTGACCGTCTTTTCCGTGAGCTGAATACAGACGTTTCCCTGCGTGTCGAGGAGACGGAAAATGCCGACAGCTACAAGGTATCCGGACGTGGTGAATTACACTTATCTGTCTTAATTGAAAATATGCGGCGTGAAGGTTATGAGTTCGCAGTCAGCAAGGCTGAAGTACTCTATCACACCGATGAAAAAGGTAAGAAGTTAGAGCCGATGGAGCTTGCCTATGTCGATGTACCGGATGAATTTACCGGAGCAGTCATTGACAAGTTAAGTCAGAGAAAAGGTGATCTTTTAAACATGGGACCTATCAGCGGCGGATATACTCGTTTAGAGTTCAATATCCCATCCAGAGGTCTGATCGGTTATCGTGGCGAATTCTTAACCGATACCAAAGGAAATGGTATCATTAATACGATCTTTAACGACTATGCTCCATACAAGGGCGACATCCTGTACCGCAAACAGGGATCTCTGATTGCCTTTGAATCCGGTGAATCCGTAACTTACGGTCTCTTCTCCGCACAGGAGCGTGGTACTCTCTTCATCGGGCCTGGAGAAAAGGTCTACTCCGGTATGGTAATCGGTCAGTGTGCAAAAGCGGAGGACATTGAGTTAAATGTCTGCAAGAAAAAACATCTGACTAATACCCGTTCCTCTTCTGCTGATGAGGCATTGACACTGACACCGCCAAAGATTTTAAGTTTAGAGCAGGCACTTGATTTCATTGACACCGATGAACTCTTAGAGGTAACACCGGAAAGTCTCAGAATCCGAAAGAGAATCTTAGACCCTACGATGAGAAAACGTGCGAATATGAGAAATAAATAAAAGATCATCCAGAGTGCTGTACTGTGACTGTACAGTACTCTTTTTTTGTTCTATAGGATTAGGGTGTTAAAAGACAGCTCACAACTTAGTGGCTGGCAACTTGCACAAAACCGGGACTGCTTTTGTGACTTTGGGAGAAAATTAGTAAATCTTAGTCTGGCTGTTCATGTATAGTGTTTTGCTGCCATGGACGGCAGCAAAAGTCTTAAGCCCCATGGACGGGGCGTTTAAGACGTACACGTCACTCCATCGCAATCTGACTCAGGCAGACTTAGATTTTCTTATTTTCATACAACGGAACAAAACAGACTTGGCTTTGTGCCAGTTGCCAATCAAAAAACTTGAAACCGCCTTTTGACACCCTAATCTCTATAGAAATACCATGTTACGTTCAAGCATGGACATTGTGTTTCCTATATAGTAAAAAGCCCTTCAGTTGAAAATATACAGCTCGCGGAAAAGTAAATAGCTGCTATGCATGATTTTTAGACAGATTCCTATCCTGCTTTTCTATTGTTATTATTATTGGATTGTTTTAAATTTTTTAAGATTTGAAAATTTTTGAATTTTTGAATACTTTCGTTAGATTGCTAATCATATAGCACTTTGAATTTTTGAATTATTATTACCATTTCATCTTATCATGGTTTCATAATTCGACTGATTAGTTCTAATTGCCTATAGCAAATAACCCCTACATTTTTGCAAGGAACTCTTCCATGGTGTCAGCTTTTCCTTCTGCTTTCCACTTTTTCTCTTTTATTCGAAGCATCTCTTCTATTGTCATATACCTTCCCTCCAGTCCACGCCACTGTTTTAATTTTCTGACTCTGTCATGCAGATAATATAAACCGGAGGCAGGAAAATGACAAAAAGATTCTCATCCCACTACTTCAATTTATGGATATAGATACAGTTTGGTGTCTCCACTTGTACCGGTCTTGCATCCATCAGGCAGTATTTTTTCTCATAATTGATCTTAAAGGTACGGATCTCATTAGAGTCATGGTTCAGGCTGGCAAAGTGATGTCCATCCGGGAATACGGCAAGTGCCTTCGGATAATCGCCACTGATCCGGGTCTCCATATCTAAGGTCAGCATTCCGGTATTTTTATCAATTTTATAGATGATCACATCGTTAATGCCCACATTGGAGACAAAGAGGTATTTTCCATCGGCGGAATGTTCAATTCCGGATGCATTGCAGGCAATCCCCTCGTCCTCATAGTCTGTGGAAATGCTCTGCACCCGCTCAAATACTGGCTGATCATCCTCCACATAATATTTATAAACATCTACGGTGTTCTTCAACTCGCAGAGTACATAGGCAAAACGTCCATCCACGCTAAAACGGATCATGCGCGGACCGGAATCTAACTCACAGCGCAAAATATCTGCTAACTTGATGCGACCTCTTTCATAGTTAATACGGTAAATCTTTACATGGTCAAGTCCGCTGTCTACCGCGCAAAGAAATTTCTGATCCGGTGTTACTTTTACACAGTGTACATGGGGTCTGGAAGCTCTTTCGGCAACGCCACGTCCAAGTCCCTTATGAAAAATTCCATCCGCGATCTCAGCAACTCCACCGTCCTCACTTAAACGCATCATACTGACTCTGCCGTCATGGTAACCGCCTACAAACAGATAACGGTCTTCGTCATCGAGTTCTACATAACAGCCACGCATTCCGCCGATCCACTTCTTATTGATGGAGATCAGATCACCGTCCGGCTGGATTGCAAATGCCTCAACGCCTTCATCTGCGATAGAATAGAGGTATTTTCCACTGTGGGAAACGATCAGATCTGAAGGATTATTGATCGGAATAACTTTTCGCTCTGTTAAAGTTCCCCGCAGCTCGTCCACATCATAAATATGGATTCCCACACTGTTTTCATGTGTATAAGTTCCTACATAAGCAACATATTTTCCTTCCATTACGGCTGTTCCTCCTCTTTCCTTCTAAGAATATCATAACGCTCTAGCGGCTCTCCTAAATCAATAAACAGTACCTGCTGCGGATGCGGTGCAGACTCCATCGTATTGCCTTCTTCGTCCACGATCGCCCGCACGGTAACGGTCCGGTTCTCTCCATTCGGTTTCATTACCTCTATCTTTTCACCGACAGAGAACTTATTGCGTTGCTCAATACGATATCTGCCATGTTCATCCACACTTCCCACAATACCAAGATAAGTATATTCTTTGACATAAGTATTGCTGTCATAAATCTGTGTGGTTTCATCCGGCTTTCCAAAGAAAAATCCGGTGGTAAACTGGCGGTAAGTACAGTTTGAAATCTGCTCCTTATACCAGTCCATATTCTTTTTATAAAGCTCCGGTGACTCTAAATAGTCATCAATTGCCTTTCGATAGGTCCTTGCAACGGTTGCAACATAGAGTGCCGTTTTCATCCTGCCCTCGATCTTAAAACTGTCAATTCCCGCATCGATCAGTTCCGGAATATGCTCGATCATACAAAGGTCTTTGGAATTAAAAATATAAGTTCCACGCTCATTTTCATAGACCGGCAGATACTCTCCCGGACGTTTTTCCTCTACAACGGCATATTTCCAACGGCATGGATGGGTGCAGGCACCCTGATTGGCATCTCGCCCGGTAAAATAATTGCTGAGCAGGCATCTGCCCGAATAGGAAATACACATTGCTCCATGGATAAAGGTTTCTATTTCTAGATCTTTTGGTATATTGTCACGGATTTCTTTAATCTCTGCTAAGGAAAGCTCTCTTGCAGACACTACGCGCTTTGCCCCTTGTGCATACCAGAACTGATAGGTTCCGTAATTGGTATTATTCGCCTGTGTGGAAATATGGATCTCTATCTCAGGACAGATTTCCTTTGCGATCATAAATACTCCCGGATCGGAAATGATCAGTGCATCCGGTTTGATCTCTTTTAATTCCGTAAAATATTTTTTCACACCTTCTAAATCCTGATTATGTGCTAAAATATTTGCCGTAATATAGACTTTGACACCATGCTCATGTGCAAATGTAATGCCCTCTTTGATCTCTTCATTTGTAAAATTCTTTGCCTTTGCCCGAAGTCCAAATGCCTCTCCACCGATATAAACAGCATCTGCTCCAAATATCACAGCAATCTTCAATACTTCTAAGCTGCTTGCCGGCACTAATAATTCCGGATGTCTCATGCTTTTCTTCCCTTCTTTGTACTGATTGTAATTCCATCACCGACCGGCAGGACTGCCGTAGTCAGTTCTTCACTATGCGTTAATGTATAGAGATACTCCCTCATTCTCTTATGTATCGTGCGGTTTCTTCTTGTCACTGCAAACCGTGATTCGATAATGTCGCCGTCCTGCAGCACATTATCGGAGATCAAAATTCCCTCCGGCTGCAACAGTTCTAATACCCGTGGCAGGAAATTCAGATACTGTCCCTTTGCCGCATCCATAAAAATAAGATCAAACGGTTCTGTGAGCATTTCTAATACGTCTTTTGCATCCCCTTCTAACAGGGTAATCTGCTCTTCTTTTTCTGCACGGATAAAATTCTCCCTTGCAATCGGAATCCGCTTCTCATAATTTTCAATCGTTATGATCTCACATTCGACAGGATCATACTCTGCCATCAGGATCGCTGAAAATCCAACCGCTGTTCCAACCTCTAAAATCCGCTTAGGACGCTTTATGGACAACAGAACCTTTAAAAAGCTCTGCATCTCCTTTCGGATAATCGGAACAAAGGAGGCAAGTGCCTCCCTCTCTATCTCGTCTAAAATTGGTGTGTTTCCCGTATCTAAAGAATTGATATAAGTTACGAGTCTCTCATCTACGATCATCTGATACTACTCCTCTTTGACTAATTCCATATCGATTTCCATATCAAAGTGCAGTTCTTCTATCAGTGTCCAGTTAATCCGCTGCACCATGCGGCAAAGCGCGAGCTCTGCCGTTAAAAATTCATCGATCAGCGCATCCTGTCGGAATCGTTCCGATTCCCTCTCGATCTCATCAATATGATGATATAAATCGGTCTCACCATGATTGTTCTGTATCTTATACATCCTCGTACGATACTTGTCAAGACTTCTCTTTTTTTCAGGATATTTTTCGACCTTTGCTTTCACGATCTGATAATCCTGAAATTCTTTGCTGTTTCTTACTGCCTCTATTAAATGATTCAGGCTCTCGTCTACTGTATTCATCTTACACTTCCATAATAATTGGCATGATCATCGGACGGCGTTTTGTCTCTTTCCAGACAAAATCTCCTAAGGAATCCTTGATCTCGGATTTGATCTTTCCCCAGTCGGTAATATTTTTATCCATGCAGTAATCCATGGTCTCATCTAAAACTGCTTTTGCCTCATCCATCAGACTCTCTGAGCCGCGGACATAGACAAAACCTCTCGAAACAATGTCCGGTCCTGCAAGCACTCTTCCGGAACCGTTTTCTAATGTCATCACGACGATAATGATTCCATCTTCCGCTAAATGCTGGCGGTCACGCAGAACGATATTTCCAACGTCTCCAACACCCAGTCCGTCTACCATGACATCTCCGGTCTGGACTCTTCCGGTCACTTCTGCGCCCTCTTCATCTAATTCTAACACATCTCCGGAAGAAAGGATGAAAATATTATCTTTATCCATGCCAAGGTCTTCTACTACCTTTGCCTGCGCCATCAGATGTTTGTACTCACCATGTACCGGTATGGAGTACTTCGGTTTTACTAAAGAATAGATCAGCTTGATCTCTTCCTGACAGGCATGACCGGATACATGGACATCCTGGAAAATAACATCTGCCCCCTTCTGGAACAGCTCGTTGATCACATGGGAAACTGCTTTTTCATTTCCCGGGATCGGATTGGAACTGAAAATAATGGTGTCCTTCGGCTTGATCGTAATTTTCTTATGTGTACCGTTTGCCATACGGGATAAAGCCGCCATGGACTCTCCCTGACTTCCGGTTGTGATCAATACCGTTTTTTCATCCGGATAATTCTTTAACTGGTCTGTCTCCACTAAGGTATTGTCCGGTATCTTCAAATAGCCGAGTTCTGAAGCTGTGGAAATGATATTGACCATGCTTCGTCCCTCGACGCCTACTTTTCTTCCAAATTTTTCTGCGGAGTTGATGATCTGCTGTACACGGTCTACATTCGACGCAAAAGTTGCAATGATGATACGCGTATTCTTATGCTCCGAAAAAATCTCATCAAAGGTTGCACCGACGCTCTTTTCGGACATCGTAAATCCCGGACGTTCTGCATTCGTACTGTCACACATTAATGCCAGTACACCTTTTTTTCCGATTTCTCCAAAACGCTGTAAGTCAATGGCATCCCCAAAGACCGGTGTGTAATCTACTTTAAAATCTCCTGTATGCACAACAATTCCTGCCGGTGAATAGATTGCAAGCGCTGCCGCATCCTGGATACTGTGATTTGTCTTGATAAATTCTACACGGAAGCATCCTAAATTGATATGTTGTCCGTATTTTACAACTTTTCTTTTTACTTTTGTGAGCATATTATGCTCTCTTAATTTATGCTCAATGATTCCCATCGTCAGCTTTGTAGCATAGATTGGAACATTGACATCACGCAGAACATATGGGATCGCACCGATATGATCCTCGTGACCGTGTGTGATAAAAAATCCTTTGACCC
>ENA-ORNF01000418-ORNF01000418.1-human-gut-metagenome-genome-assembly--contig:-NODE-418-length-43832-cov-28.180003_pt1 | contig 43832 bp, 27 predicted proteins | sample MGYA00242110_ERZ509012 | MGnify/ENA primary metagenome ERZ509012 (study PRJEB26280, sample SAMEA2338714) | human gut metagenome | biome: human gut; feature: human-associated habitat; material: faeces...
GCCCTCCCCGATGGGGAGGGTTGGGAGGGGCTCCTTTTTACTCTTAATAGTTAATCTTCATTCCGACATAGTAGCTTCTTGGCAGCGATGGACCATAGATGTAGCCGGAGTCGCGGTTCCATCCCTTGTCGAAGTCCTTTTGGTAAGAATTGGTGATGTTCTGCACACCGCCATTCACCTGAAGTGTGAGATACTTGTAGACGGGGATGTCGTATGCCAGTTTTAGATTTACTTCCATGAAGTCGGGAGTGTTTACAGCCACAGGTGACTCAACCCCTGAGCCTGCAGCGTGACCAACGAGCATACTGCCAGTGTAGTTTCCGGTTACGGAAGTTGTGAAACGCTTCACGGGTGTGCAGGAAGCTGTGAAGTAGCCGTATGTGTTTGGCGTGCGCATCATCTTCTTGTACTTCTGTTCTGGCACCTCATCGTTCCAGGCAATAGCCTTGTCGTAGTGGCTTTGCTGCAAAGTGAGTCCGGCTTGCAGCATGAACCATCGTGTGAACATAGCCTTTCCTTCGATGTTCAGTCCGAATACCTTCGCACCATAAGCATTGTAACGCTCCTGCACGGTGTTGCCCAGTGCGTCGGGTTGGTCGAGCTGGCGAAGCGCAAACACATTGTTCAAGTCGGTGTAGAAGCCTTCTATCAGAAGGTTGGTCTGTACGGAGCCGAAATTATGATACAAGTCGGCTGACAGGCTGAAGCTGTTTGATCGCTCCTCCTTCAAGTTGTTAGCCAATACCGTAACCAGACGTTCGCCACCCACAACGCCCACATGCAAGTCTTCGTCGAATGCTTGCGGTGCTCTAAATCCTCCGGCATAGGTAAGGCGGAGGTTTATGTTCTCCGTAGGGTTGAAGCGGAGGTTGGCACGCGGACTGAATATCATGCGTTTCACTAAGTTGTGCTTATCCGCTCTGCCGCCCAAGAGCAGGCTCCACTGCTTGTTCTTCCACTCGTTTTGGAAGAAGAAACTACCGATGTGCACGTCTTGCTTGAAATTGCGGTTGTAGCCGAGGATTACGTCTTTCAAACCGTCATAGTTATACTCTGCACCGAGAGTCAGGTCGGATGGCATGAAGAGCAATTTCTTAAACGAGTGGACGTACTGCGAGCCCGCGACATATGTGAAGTCGTGAGTGTTGCCGTATGCCTTTGTAGCGGCTTGTATGTCTTCTTCGGTTCCCTCTCCGATGCCGCCATAATAGCTCTTTCGTGATGTGGTTTGGAACGAGAAGTAAGCCGATAGGCGGTTCTTCTCGTCTGGCGAGTAGAAGTTGTACGTGAGTCCGCCGCCCTGTATGTTGTGCTCCACCTGCTCGGTGATGTTCGCCTCGTGAGAAGGCAGATCGAGTTTGTTGCCGCCGCGGCGGAACTCATGTATGCCGTGATACTGAAGACTCAGCTTGGAGTGGGGGTTAAGTCGGAGGTACGAGTTAAGGCCGAAGGTCTGGCTCTTCAGTTCGGGCAGCTCGGTGTATCCGTCGCCGTCGTGGTCGTAGCCCTGGCGTGTGCGTGTTTGTCCGTAGGCATATACGCCAGCCTTGTTGTCGTCGGTAACCAGAGACACGTTTCCGGTCGTTACGTTATCGAACGAGTTGGCACCTCCCTGCGCCATGAATGTATGTCCGAAGGATGCCGAATTGCGTATGGGCTCCTTTGTGATGATGTTGATGGTTCCGCCGATGGCTGATGCACCGAAGAGAGCGGAGCCTCCGCCGCGCACCACCTCTACACGATCTATCATGTTGGTAGGTATCTGTTCCAAGCCGTACACACCGTTGAGCGAGGAGAATATGGGGCGCGAATCGACCAATATCTGCGAATAGTGTCCGTCCAAGCCGTTTATTCTTACCTGTGTGAAGCCACAGTTCTGACAATCGTCTTCTGTGCGTACACCAGGTTGGAAGTTGAGTCCCTTAGCCAGACACGTCGATTGGGTGATATCAAACATTTTGCTGCCAATCACGCTCACCAAGTTCGGAGCCAATCGGCGTTTTGTTTCGCTGCGGTTGGCTGAAACGACGACCTCGTCAAGCGCAACGTCGTCGGTGAGAAGCTCAAAGTTGAGTTCCTGAGTGGCATCCTTTTTTATCGTTATTGTTTTCTCGACGGGCTTGAAGCCCATACATTTTACCTCAAGAGTGAATTTCCCCTCAGGCAAGTTCTTGAGGAAGTAGTGTCCCGTTTTGTCTGTTGTAGTGGCGATTGTTGTACCTTTGATATGGATGGTGGCGTAGGCAATGTGTTCGCCACTCTTTCTGTCGACCACATGTCCGTAGACGTTGGCGTCGGTAGGCGTGGGCGTGTGTTCTGCACTGTTATCCTTCACTTCAACACGTGTTGTGTTTTCGTTATCCTTTACTTCGACTGCATTAGCCGCAAATGACACTGTCAATGCACCAGTGAGGAGCATCAACTGATAATTCTTTGATCTCATTTTGCTTTGTCTTTTAAAATTTAGTATTACGTAAAAATGTTATTTCAGCATTTGAGTTGCAAAGTTATTTACTTTTGTAGATATATGAAATACCTAATGTTTATGTTTTGTGTGATGTTCGGTTCGCTCCGATACCCATAAATGATTATTTGAATGGTTGTTTGATGGGGTTTGATAATATATATAATGTGTATGTGGTGTCGGGTCATCAAAAGTAGGTAGTGCTATGTGCTAACTTTCTTTACTATATTTTAGGTATTGCCTGCTTTTTTTCTTCAAAGTACCTTTGCAGTCGTGAAAATTATATAATTAAAATGAAGAAATCTACAATCGTTTCTATGGCGTGTGCAGCGATGGCAGTATGCAGTCCGCTCGCAGCAAACGCGCAGATAGTGGCTGCCGACAGTGTGATGCAGCACGCCAAGGGTTCCCGACTTAGTGTTGGCGGATATGGTGAAGTGGCTTACAGCCGTAACTTCTACAGCGACAGTGGCAACCGCTACAGTTCGGCTAAGCTGCATAAGAACGACCCCAGTCACGGACGTTTCGACATACCGCACGCTGTTATCTACTTAGGTTATGACTTTGGCAAGGGCTGGACGTTAGGCACCGAGATTGAGTTTGAGCATGGCGGTACAGGTTCGGCTATAGAGTACGAGGCAGAGGAGTCTATCGAGTTTGAGCAGGAGCAGGAGCGCGGTGGCGAAGTGGAGTTGGAGCAGTTCTGGATTCAGAAGTCGTTCGGACGTTTCGCCAACATACGTGCCGGTCATATCGTCGTGCCCGTAGGCCTGACCAATGCCTACCACGAGCCGCTCAACTTCTTCACCGTCTATCGTCCCGAAGGCGAGAACACCATTCAGCCCTGCACATGGCATCAGACTGGTGTTTCGTTCTGGGGTCATGCCGGCGACTTCCGTTACGAGTTGCAGATGATTGCAGGACTCGACGCATGGCAGTTCTCGCGCGACAACTGGATTAAGCCCGGCACCACGAAGCCCTTCGAGTTTGAGGTGGCTAACAAGTACGGCTTTGCAGCGCGTGTAGACAACTATACGGTGCCTGGCTTGCGATTGGGCGTGAGCGGCTACTTCGGACAGTCGATGCACAACGCCGTTCCGCACGACATGGAGAAGGGCAACAACAAGCGCATCAAGGGCAACATCTATCTCGGTGCGTTCGACTTTACATACAACGCACACAACTGGGTGGCACGCGGAAGCGCCGACTACGGATATGTTAGCAACGCTAAGGAGATTAGTGCTATGCGCAAGCCTAACACGCAGTACGTGAAGCCTTATCAGTCGAACCAGGTGTTCGGCTCGCACGCCATCGCCACAAGCGTCGAAGTAGGCTACGATGTCTTCTCACAGATTGAGAAGTTGCGTGCAGCCCGTCAGAAGATGTACGTGTTCGGCCACTTCGAATACTACAATTCGTGCCTCGGCGGATCGAAGGAGTATACAAGCAAGAAAATATTCTCCGGCGGCGTCAACTACTATCCGTTGCCGCAAATCTGCGTGAAGGCAGAATACAGCTATCGCAAGTTCAAGCAGCAGTACAACGACGAGCCAGCTCTGAACATAGGCGTGGCTTATCAAGGACAATTCCTTTAAAAGTAAAAAAGTAAAAGAGTAAAAAAGTAAAAAGATTTTCTTTGTGTAGCCCTCGTCATAGAGAGGCTTATCAAGGCATAAAGAGACTTAAAAAGAATAAAGTTCCTATAGTAATAATAAAAAAAACATCAAAGACACAATGAAAAAGTTTCAACAGTTAGTAATGGCGTTCCTCGTCGGAGTCGTATCGTTCGGTTTTACTGCATGTAGCGAAGATAATAGCGAGCCGCAAGATTTCCAGCTTCCAGAGGTTGGTCAGGCAACAGTGAGCGTAAGTTCTTCGGACAAAGCGATGCAGAAGGTGGCGAAGGTTTACGTCGACCAGGTTGTTTACCCAACATACAAGGCACTCGCTGCAAACGCACGCACACTCTACACCACAACAGCCGCTCTCTACACCGCAGCAGAGGCAGGCACCATGACACAGGCGCAGATTGACGCTGCTTGCGAAGCCTTCAAGGACACACGTCGCGAGTGGGAGCGCAGCGAGGCTTTCCTCTATGGTTCGGCTTCCGACAACGAGCTCGACCCGCACATCGACTCATGGCCTCTCGACCACGACGAACTTGTGAACGCCCTCAAGAACCCTACACTTGTAGCAGGTTTCAAGGGCAGCGACCCAGCTAAGTTCGTGTCAGACAACAATAGCAAGTTCCAGTCGGTACTCGGTTTCCATGGCATGGAGTTCGTGCTGTTCCGCGAAGGCAAGAACCGCACCGTAGACGCACTCAAGGCTAACGATACAGAAGAAGGCATGAGCTCAGTAAAGGGCATTGACGAACTCGCATTCCTCCAGGCTGTAGCAGCCGACGTGCGCAACATCACCGCACTTCTCGAGTTCACATGGATGGGCAGCGCAGCAAGCAAAGAGACAAAGAGCGTGCTCAGCAACGCAAGCTACGTGTTCTCATCGCTTCGCTACAACGGTTTGGCAGCCAACGGCACAATGTGCTACGGTCAGTTCCTGCTCTCGCCGTCAGCTACAACAGGCTATAACTCATGGCAGGGCACAATCCGTCAGATTTTCGTAGGCGGTTGCTCTAACATCTGCGCAGAGGTTGCCGACCAGAAGCTCGGTCAGGCTTACCGTACAGCCACCGGTTCTGCCTCAGCAGAAGACTCTCGCGACTATATCGAGTCTCCTTATAGCCACCGTTCGTTCATCGACTATCAGGATAACATCTACTCTATCAAGAATACGCTTTACGGCACACGCGACGTGAACGCAACAGCTCCGGCAGAGCACTCGCTCCTGAACCTGCTCAAGGCTATGAACTACTCAGGTCTGAACGACCTCACAACAGCCCTCAACAATGCTATTCAGGCACTTGAGACAGCCAAGAACAGCGGCAAGTCGTTTGTTGAGGCTCCTGGAGTCCAGCACGTAAAGGACTGCATCGACGCTGTCTCGGCTCTCGACGAAGAGCTGAACAAGGCTGGCGACTGGGTGAACAAGCAGGATGCGCTCTAAGCCGACTTGTTTAGCAGTTTAGAAATACAAAACCAAGGCTTTTTAAAATTATACATTAATGAAACGAATCTATCTCATGGGCTCATTAGCAATGGCCCTCTCTCTATCGCTGTTCTCGTGTTCGGACGAGAACAGCGATCCGTCGGGTGACGACTTCAAGCCAATGGAGTCGGACGGCAAGTATGTAGGCGAGGCTGTCGGCAACTTCTCTAAAGAGGAGTGGTATCCTGGCGGCGAACTCGGAACAACCGACAACGTGGCTTCAGGATGCTACGAAGACGAAGCACCGGCAGTAACCGCGCAGGGACTTATCGACGACTTCAACGCCGGCGAGAAATTCTTCGAGCGTCAGTTCACGTCAGCCAACTCGGGCTTCAAAGGACTTGGTCCGGCTTCTGTGCGCCGCTCGTGTCTCGACTGCCACCCCAACTACGGACATGGCCGCCGCATGGACTCGTACACCACGTCCTACGGCAATGGCAACGGCTATCTGCTCGCTGTGTATCACCCCGTAGACGGAGCCAACAGCAACGACGGCGGCTACGTAGCCGAAGTGACGGGTATGCCACAGACACAAGCTACAGAACCCTTCAAGGCACCTATCGACGAGAGCCAGATCAAAATGCAATGGCATCACGTGACGGCGATGGAAAGCGGTTTGCCTATGAAGTTCCCTGACGGCGAGGCTTACGACCTTATCTATCCTGAGGTTACGATTCCGCGCTCGGCGTTCCGCACCAACCCTAATCCTTACGACACAGGCAATAAGGCAGTGGCTGTCCGCGTAGAGTCTACAATCGGCGTGATGGGTACGGGTCTGCTCGATGCCATCACTGAAGAGGATCTCAAGGCGCAGTATGCCTCTACAGCCAACTACTACAAGAACGTAGCAAAGGTGGCTGACGTTTCGGAGTACGTTAACCCTAAATTCTGGGACGCTTCTGCCGACAACTTCGCTGCCGGCGCATGGTATCCCGGCACCGAGAACACCGGTGTATACGCCGACGGCGGCAACGGCAAGCCGATGGTGAAGCGCTTCACCTACGCTCTGACACGTGCCACGCTGCAGGACGGTCCTGGTGCCAACGCCATCTGGAACATCACGAACGTGACACGTCCCGATCGTCCTAAGCTCTACACCACAAACGCTTGGGCTGCGGCAATGGCAGAAGACAAGGAAGTGATAGAGAAGATAAAGAACGACCCGACATCGCCGTTCTGGGCTTCGACCGACGACGAGATAAGCAAGCGTGTGAACGGACTCTTGCAGCCGGGCACCAACCAGTTCAGCAACGAGTGGCACAACTTCGAGCCGGAGATGACAGCCGACCACTTCTACGAGTTCATGGTATGGCATCGCGGTCTTGCCATTCCGCGCGCCCGCAACCTCAACGATGCGCGTGTGCAGCAGGGCAAGAAGGTGTTCATGGAGATTGGCTGCGCCAACTGTCACCGCCCGTCGTGGAAGACAGGTTCGGATAATTACTGGACACCGAATATGATTGCCGGAAAGAAGTTGCCGCGCTACGCCAACCAGACCATCTATCCGTACAGCGACATGATGCAGCACAAGCTCTACATGGTGAACGACATACACGGATCGTGGTGTCGCACAACACCGTTGTGGGGACGCGGACTTGCCGCAATCAACGGTAGCGGCGTAGAACGTCTGCACGACTGCCGCGCACGCAACGAGGTAGAGGCAATCATGTGGCACGCTTACTCGAAGAACTCGCACGCCTACGACTCGGCGCTCAAGTTCTACAATCTTTCCAAGGCAGACCGCGACGCAGTGGTTATGTTCCTTCGCTCTATTTAGTAACTTATTCTCCCACGGCTTCCTGCGAAGTACGTGGGAGAATAATCATATATAAGCAAACCGAATTATGCAAAACCCTTTAAAGAAGACACTCTTCGCATTGTATGTTTTAGTGATAGTCTGCATGGCAGCCGCTACAGTCGTGGAGAAGTATAGCGGAACCGACTTTGTGCGCTCCAATGTGTACGGCGCATGGTGGTTCTCGCTGCTTTGGGCTGTGCTCACGGCTGCTGGCATCATCTATTTCCTGCGCCACCGCTGCAAGTCGTGGTCGGGCATAGCGCTCCATCTCTCGTTCGTGGTGATACTTGCGGGAGCTTTCGTGACACACGTCAGTTCGGAGCGCGGTACGGTTCATCTGCGTCAGGGCGCATACATCAGCACCTGCGTGATGTACGACAGCCACAACCAGCCGCACGATGCGCAGATGCCGTTCCAGATGCGCCTCGACCGCTTCGATGTGCAATACCATGAGGGTACCGACGCGGCAGAAGACTACGTGTCGCAGTTCACTATCATCGACCACGGCAAGCAATACAGCGGCAAGGTGTCGATGAACCGCATCTTCAGATATGGAGCGATGCGCTTCTACCAGTCGTCGTACGACAACGACATGCTCGGCGCGTCCGTCTCCTTCAACTCCGACCCCATCGGCATACCCCTTACCTACACTGGCTACGCTCTGCTGTTCCTATCGCTCGTATACATGCTCTTCGACCCACACGGAGCCTACCGCAAGCTCTTGCGTCTCTCGCATCTGAAGAAAGGACTGATGATGGTGGCGCTGCTTTTCGCGCTCGGCTCAGGCTCGGCTCAGGCACACGTTCTGCCAAAGGAAAGCGCCGACCGCTTCGGACGCTTGATGGTGCTGCACAACAGTCGCATCTGTCCGCTGCAGACCCTCGCCGTCGACTTTACTAAGAACCTCTACGGCAAAGCATCGTATGACGGCTACACGCCCGAGCAGGTGCTCACGGGCTGGATGTTCTACGCCGACGAGTGGATGCAGGAGCCGATGCTCCGACTGAAAGGTGCCGCGATGCGCGACCGTCTGCAGCTGCCCGAATACGTGCCCGTAGGTCAGTTCTTCAACAGCGCGATGGGCGGCTACACGCTCGGTCCGTACGTGCAGGAATACTATGGCGGCAACCACGATGCGTTCCATTCGCAGGTGGCTGCCATAGACAATAAGATACAACTGATAATGGAGCTGCGCAATGGTTCGCTCCTTAAACTCTTTCCTTATACATATAAAGGCAATACCACGTGGTATGCGCCTACCGACTCTCTGCCGAAGACGATGGACAGAGAGCACCAGCAGTTCGTGCGCTCGATTTTCTTCTTGCTATCCGATTATGCTCTAACCTCCGACTATGCGCAGATGGATGCCGTGGTGGGTAAGATGCTGAAGTATCAGCAGAAGAATGGGGGAGCCTCGCTGCCTTCCGACCGACGTGTCGCAGCCGAGCGTATATACAACCGCATCCCCTTCGCCACAATACTCTTCATGGTGTGTCTGGCGATGGGCGTAATCTCTTTTCTTTACGCTATAGTCAGAATGTGCCGCGAGGACGACGGCGCGAACGCTAAAGGTGCAAACGGCAATGACGGACAGAGCGTGTGCAGCAAGAGGCTGCACGTATCGTTTTTCGTTGTCAACTATGTAGTGATGCTTCTGTCGTTCTGTGCGCTCACCTATTGCGAGTATCTGCGCTGGACTATCAGCGGCACGCTCCCGATGACCAACGGCTACGAGACGATGCTCTTCGTGGCGTGGCTCGTGCAGCTGCTCTCGCTCGTCTGCGGTGTGCGCCTCCGCTTGCTCGTGGCGTTGGGTTTCCTCATGTCGGGCTTCTTCCTGCTCGTGAGTCACATCGGACAGATGGATCCGCAGATAAAGCACACGATGCCCGTGCTCAACTCGCCGCTGCTCAGCGTGCACGTGTCTATAATAATGATGGGTTTTGCCATGCTCTCGTTCACGTTCATCAGTGGGCTCACCGCCCTTCTGCTGCGCCTCGTCAGTCGCACAGCGCAGCCGAAGATGATACAGCTGCAGCAGCTCTCGCTCGTGTTTCTCTATCCTGCACTTGCCGCGCTCGGCATCGGCATCTTCGTCGGAGCCATTTGGGCTAACGTCTCTTGGGGCGAGTATTGGGGATGGGACCCGAAGGAGGTTTGGGCACTCATCACGTTCATGATATATGCCGTTGCGCTGCACACGCGCTCGGTGCCCCAGCTGCACCGCCCTACGGCGTTCCATGTGTTTATGACACTGGCTTTCCTGACGCTCGTGATGACCTATTTCGGTGTCAACTACTTCCTCGGCGGAATGCATAGCTACGCATAAAAAAACAGTGGCACAACTCTCAACGAGCTGTGCCACTGTCACTATGTTTAACTTGAAAAAATTTCTAAAGTAATGAAGAGTCTCACGATCCTTCATAGCTACCTGTTAAACAATCGTTACCTTAAACCTAATAACTAAAAACCTAAATCTATTACTACTAACCTAAACAATCTATTAATCTTTTGACGATGCAAAGGTATGAATAATTAGTTGTTTGCGCAAACAGAATAACAATTTTATTACATATACCTATGTTTTGTTGATATGTATCAATCAGAATCCGCTTCTTTTCGTTTGCATCTGTAGTTTTATGCTGATGCATTGCCCGTATACGTGTAAGGCATGTGAGGGTTGCAATTGCGCTTTCTCTCAATAAAAGCACACGAAAAGTCATCGTTCCGCGTTCGGTGTCCGATTGGATTGCGTTCGGTGTCCGATTGGATTGCGTTTGGTGTCCGATCAGATTGCGTTCGGTGGCAGTGGAAAAGGGTGGGGATTTATCATGATTTATTTTGGAGTTTTATATATTTTAGCTACCTTTGTCCATATAATTGTATAACATAATATAAGTAAATAATGAAACATATTTTTTGTATATCATTGCTTCTTTTATCTGTAAGTTGTGTTTTTGCGCAAAAGATTTTTGTAGATAGGATTGAAACAGATGGAAGACGCCAGGTAATGGCTACGACAAAGGAGTATTCTGTTGATGATAAAGACTTCAATTTTTGCTTGAAGGTTTTTGAGGGTTCAGACAGAAGGGATTGGTTGCTGCTTGTTTCTTCGTATGCTCCGATGTCAATGGAATCTGTGTTGTTGCTAAAACTTTGGAATGAAGCAATATTACGTCTAAACGTAAATAACATTAAAGTTGACACAGAAACCAAACCTGCTTATGCTCTTACTATTGGTAGTATTACAACGAGTATTACAACGAGTATTACAACGATACATCCATCTAAAGATGTGAATTACTATTATTCTGTATACGAACTGACACCTGAAGAGATTGAATATATGGGAAAGTATGGAATTAAAAAGATTCGAATTGCAAATGGTGAAAAAGTTTGGGATAAGGATTTTAGATTTGATTCGTTGGGTGCTTATTTATCAAGAAGCTACAAGAAGATTTTAAAGCAATTGGAAACTCCTATAAAAAAAGATAAAAAGAAAAGTTTATTCGACGGATTTTAAAATCTGCAGATTATAGCTGTCTGGTAAATAATAATCAATCCTTGTGTTGTTTTTCCCCTTTTTTATTCGTAAATTTGCGATATAACTTTTAATCCATCCTTTTGTTATGGCAGACTTTGAAGAGAGAAGACTACCGGTTGGCATACAATCGTTCAAGGAAATAAGAAGAAACAACTATGCTTATGTCGACAAGACCGAGATTGTTTGGAACCTTGTCAACAGAGGAAAGAAGTATAACTATCTGAGTCGTCCGCGACGATTCGGAAAGTCGTTGCTTGTAGATACGTTGCAGACTTATTTCGAGGGAAGAAGCGACCTTTTCGAAGGACTGAAGATAATGAATCTTGAAAAGGAATGGAAGAAGTCGCCAGTGATAAGACTCGACATGAGTCGCGCTGGAGCATCGGAAAAGACCATCCGCTCGTATCTCAGCATGGCGTTTTCGCGCGAAGAGGCGAAGTATGGCATCACAATGCACGAAGGCGCTTCGTTAGCCGACCGCTTCGACACAATCATTCAGACCGCCTATCAGCAGACCGGTGAGTCGGTGGCGATATTGATAGACGAGTACGACTCGCCATTGCAGCATTCCTGGAAAACGCCCGACCATGAGGCGTGTACAGCGGTCTACCGCGAAGTGTTCGCCATACTGAAAGCCGACGACGAGTACGAGCGTTTCGTTTTCATTACCGGCATCACGAAGTTTACGCAAATATCCCTCTTCTCTGTCCTCAACAATCTCAGCAACATCAGTTTCGACGAGCCGTTTGCAGCCATCTGCGGTATCACCACTCAGGAGATAACCGACTATTTTGGCCCCGAAGTGAAGGCGATGGGCGAGGCGAACGGATGGACTGAGGAGGAGACAATGGCTCGTCTGAAGACCAACTACGACGGCTATCACTTCTGTCGTAGCAACATGGTTGATGTGTACAACCCATTCAGCCTTGTCAATGCTTTGGCTGACAAGGACATCAAGAACTATTGGGCTACATCGGGAGCGACCTCGCTTCTGCTCAAGTTCGTAGACGATATGGAGATAAAGCTGAAGGACTACGACCATAGTGCCATATTAAGCACTATCATCGAGACATCGGACGTGACAGGAGGCGGAGCGGAACTCTTCCTCTACCAGTCGGGCTATCTCACGATAAAGGGATACATGAACGGACTCTACTTGCTCGGATTTCCCAACCACGAAGTTCGTCAGGCGTTATACGAAACCGTGCTGCCGGCATTAGCCATGCGCAAGCGCGGAGACATCCAGTCGGCGCAAGCCTATCTGTACATGCACATGTACATGGGCAATACAGACGAGGCTAAGAAGTTTATGAAGGCTCTTATAGCCGATGTGCCATACAGCAACAAAAAGCTGGCAAGCATGGATATGGAGGAGCGTTATCGACTTATAATGAGCACTATCTTCAACGCCATTGGCTTCCGTGTAGAGGTGGAGCGAATGCTCGCTACAGGTAGAATTGACATGGTTGTCACAACCGAAAACTATATCTACGTTATCGAGCTTAAACTTGCAAAGAACGGAGGTGTTGCCGCTGCAGAGAAGCAGATAATCGAAAACCGATATACCGAGCCGTTCAAGGCTGACAAGCGTAAGGTCATAGCCCTTGCCGTTGAACTCGACGACCAGGGAAAGGGGCTTGTTGATTGGAAGCAAGTGGGTGCTACGGAACAATAATCCGCAAAAAGTGCGGTATTTCTGCTTGTATCTGCGAGAAAATAAGTAAGTTTGCACCCGAAAAATATAGTACGGAAAAATGACTTATACTATTGAAAAGGTAACAACGCTCATCGGAGCCCACCGCTTCGGCACAGCAGATGCCAACATAGGGTTCCTCCTTACTGACAGCCGATCGCTCTGTTTCGCAGAGGAGACATTGTTCTTCGCTTTGAAATCGGGACGCAACGACGGTCACAACTACATTTATGACCTCTACCGCCGCGGAGTGCGCAACTTCGTTGTAGAGGATGTTCCTGCCGACTATAACACAACATACGCCGACGCAAACTTCTTGAAAGTGGAGAACTCGCTTGTCGCCCTGCAGCGACTCGCCGAGCGTCACCGCGAGGAATACGACATACCTATTGTGGGCATCACGGGCAGCAACGGAAAGACTATCGTGAAGGAATGGCTCTACCAGTTGCTCTCGCCGGAGATGAATGTGACGCGCTCGCCGCGCAGCTACAACTCGCAGATAGGCGTGCCACTCTCTGTATGGCTGCTCAACGAGCAGAGCCAGGTGGGAGTGTTCGAGGCTGGCATCAGCGAGCCGGGCGAAATGCAGGCTCTGCGTGGCATCATACAGCCTGACATCGCCGTGCTCACGTTCATCGGCGACGCCCATCAGAAGAACTTCTCGTCGCTCGAGGAGAAGTGCCGCGAGAAGGTGGTGCTCTTCCACGACACGAAGACCATCGTCTACTGTAAGGATGACGAGGTAGTAGACCGCGTGGTGCGCAGCGTAGGCTACAAGGGCGAGAACCTCGCGTGGTCGATGAGCGACCGCTCGGCTGCGCTCTTCGTGGAGAGCGTGGAGAGGAAGGGACTTACGTCTACTATACATTATATATATAACGGGGAGACGGGCGAGTACGTGCTTCCGTTCATTGACGAGGCATCGGTGCGCAACTCTGTTACGACGGCTGTCGTGGCGCTGTATCTCGGACTCTCGCGCGAGCGTCTTGCCGAGCGCATGGCATCGCTCGAACCGGTGGCGATGCGTCTCGAAGTGAAGAAGGGTCAGAGGGGTTGTACGCTCATCAACGACTCGTACAACTCGGACATCAACTCGCTCGACATTGCGCTCGACTTTATGAGTCGCCGCCCCGACCACAAGGGACGCAAGCGCACGCTCATACTCAGCGACATCTATCAGACGGGCGAGCCGCTCGACGTGCTCTACAAGGAGGTGTCAGACCTCTGTGTGCAGCGTGGCGTTGAGAAGATAATAGGCATCGGTCCGCAGATTATGGAGCATGCCGACCTGATAGAGGTGGGGGAGAAGTACTTCTTCCACGACGTAACGTCGTTCATACACAGTAAGGTGTTCGAGTCGCTCAGCGACGAGGTGATACTCATCAAGGGTGCACGCCGCTTCGGTTTTGACAATATCACTGAACTGCTTGTGCAGAAGGTGCACGAGACGATTCTCGAGGTGAATCTCTCTAACGTGGTGAAGAACCTCAACTTCTACCGCTCGTTCATGCGCCCGGAGACGAAGCTCGTGTGCATGATTAAGGCAGACGCTTACGGCGCAGGTGCGGTGGAGATAGCGAAAACCCTGCAGGACCATCGTGTAGACTACTTGGCAGTGGCTGTAGCCGACGAGGGCGTGACGCTGCGCAAGAACGGCATTACGTCGAACATAATGATTATGAACCCCGAGATGTCGGCATTCAAGACTATGTTCGACTATGACCTTGAGCCAGAAGTCTACTCGTTCCGACTGCTCGACGCGCTCGTTCGCGAGGCGCAGAAGGAGGGTATAAGCAACTTCCCCGTACACATAAAGCTCGATACGGGTATGCACCGCCTCGGCTTCGACCCCGACAAGGATATGCCGGAGCTGATAGATCGCCTGCAGCATCAGTCGGCAATCGTGCCGCGCTCTGTGTTCTCTCACTTTGTGGGCAGCGACAGCGACTCGTTCGACGAGTTCTCGGCTCATCAGTTTGAGCTGTTCGACCGCGGTAGCAGTCAGCTCTGTGCGGCGTTCCCGCATAAGATTCTGCGCCACATCGACAACTCGGCAGGCATCGAGCACTTCCCCGAACGCCAGCTCGATATGTGCCGACTCGGACTTGGACTGTATGGCTACGACTCGCGCGATAACTCGATGATAAACAATGTGACGACGCTGAAGACAACGATTCTTCAGATACACGATGTGCCGGCAGACGAGACAGTGGGCTACAGCCGACGTGGCAAACTCTCGCGCAACTCTCGCATTGCAGCGATACCTATCGGCTATGCCGACGGACTGAACCGCCATCTCGGCAACCGTCACGGTTTCTGTCTTGTAAACGGCAAGAAGGCTGAGTACGTGGGCAATATCTGCATGGACGTAGCTATGATTGACGTTACGGATATCGACTGCGCAGAGGGCGATCAGGTTGTCATCTTCGGCGAAGAACTGCCTGTGACTACGCTCTCCGATGCCATCGACACCATACCGTATGAGGTGCTTACGGGCATCAGCAACCGCGTAAAGCGAGTTTATTATCAGGACTAAAAACATAGTAGCGGAGGTCTCCCGCCTCCGCAGCATCCAATTTGGCAAACATTAATAATATGTTATACTTGGTGCTGCGGAGGCGGGAGACCTCCGCTACATTTATGCGTTTAGCGCTATAGTGTCTATAGCCAGAATATATAAGCCAGACTTAACAGGCTGATGCTTATCCAGAGCATAACGCCCTGCACAAGCGGCTTGAGACCTACGCAGCGCAGCGTCTCGCGCGTCAGCGACGCTCCGATGAAGAAGAGCGAGAGCGTGATGAGGTTCTTCGCGAGCTTGTTCACGGCTCCGCTGAACTGTGTGCCGATTTCGGCAGCCGCGTCGCCGATGAGTGCGGCGTTGCTCAGCACGTATGTGTTGAACAGAATGGCTACGACGAACCATATTATGAAGCGCGGCACGCAAGAGTACCAAGGCTTCGTTGTGCCGTCGGCTGCTGCAAGCTGCTTGCGGAAAAAGAACGGCGTGACGAGTGCCAGCACCACGATCCAGAGTGCACGTGTCAGCTTGATGGTCGTAGCCACCTCCAGTGCGCTCACGCCCTGCTGAGCCACAAGCTCGGGATGCATCTGGTCGTAAGCCGCACCGGCTCCAACCACTGACGACGTGTCGTGTATGGCTATCGCCGCCCACATGCCGAACTGTTTCATCGTCATGCCAAGTGCGTCGCCGATAGTGGGGAAGAGGAACAGTGCAATGCCGTTGAGCACGAACACCACACCCAACGCTACCGACATGCTCTCTGCCTTCGCACGTATGATTGGACCCACCGCAGCTATCGCCGAACCGCCGCAGATGGCTGTTCCCGACGAGATAAGATAGCTCGTCTGTGTGTCTACGCCCAGCAGTTTTCTGCCGAACAGCCATCCGAGTGCCAACGTTCCGAACACGCTGGCTATGGTGAACACCATTCCTTCCGCTCCAGAAGCGAGTGCTTTGTCTACGTTCATACCGAAGCCGAGACCTATAACGGAGTACTGCAGCATCTTCTTCGACATGGTCTTGTTGAAATCGGGGAACGCCTTGCCCAACAGCAGTGCGAAGGCGAAGCCAATGGCGAGAGCAATCGGTGACGACACCCAACCGGCAACCCAACTGAAGCCACCCAGATCGAGATGGAACACTTCTACGGCGAAGCTCAGCAGCAGCGAGATGCCAAGCACGGCTACAATAACGATGTAGCAGAGTTCTTTCTTTTTCATTATTTGTGTGTTTGTATTTTGAAGAAACGAAAAAATCCGTGTCGCTGTTCATGTTGCGAAACGGATTTTTTCACTTTATATTATTGTTGTATTTCGTTCAGAATGCTTATTCGTCAGCTTGCTCCTCAAGCGTGTACTGACTCGAACCGTCGAAGCAGTGGGTACATACCTGGCACTTCGGCAGTCCGATGGCTGCGATGAGCTGCTCAATGGTGTTGAACTTCAGTGAGGTGAGGCCCAGCTGCGAGCGTATCTCCTCAACCATGCGCTTGTACTGCGGCGAGTCGGTTGTGGCATACTTCTCGAGGTCTTTGTTGGCGTCGCCTTCAAACTTCTCGATGATGCGTCGTGTGATAAGCTCCATATCGCTCTTCGACGATGTGAAGCCGATGAACGGACAGCTGTATACGAGCGGCGGACAAGCGATGCGCATGTGACACTCCTTCAGTCCAGCCTGATCGAACAGCACGTGTACGTTGTCGCGCAACTGAGTGCCGCGAACTATTGAGTCGTCGCAGAACAATACGCGCTTGCCCTTAAGCATTGCCTTGTTCGGTATGAGCTTCATCTTGGCTACGAGCGAACGCATCGACTGGTTGGACGGTGTGAACGAGCGTGGCCATGTCGGAGTGTACTTGGCAATGCAACGCTGGTAGGGCACACCCTTGCCAGCAGCGTAGCCCATAGCCATACCAGTGCCCGAATCAGGAATGCCCGAGCAGCAGTCGACCTCCACGTCGTCGGTCTTTGCGAGGTTGTAGCCGTTGTCGAAGCGAGCCTCTTCAACGTTCTTGCCCTCGTAAGTAGATGTGGGGAAGCCATAGTAGACCCAAAGGAACGAGCAGATCTGCATCTTCTTGTTGGCAGGGCGAATCTGTGTCATGCTGTCGGCTGTAAGCTCTACGATTTCGCCCGGTCCGACGTTGTAGCACTCCTCGTAGTCGAGGTTAGGGAACGATGACGACTCGCTTGAGGCAGCATACGCCCCGTCCTTCTTGCCAATAATAATAGGTGTGCGGCCCCATGCGTCGCGAGCGCAGATGATGGAGTCCTCGGTGAGGATCATCATTGTGCATGAGCCTTTTATGTGATGAAAGACATTCTCTATACCTTCGCGGAATGTCTTGCCTTGAATAATGAGCAAGGCAACGAGCTCGGTTTGGTTTGTGGCACTTTGAGAGAGCTCGGCAAAGTGCATGTTCTTCTCAAGCAATTGTTTGGTGAGTTCCTCAAGGTTTGCAATCTTTGCTACGGTGCAGATTGCGAAGCGTCCGAGGTGCGAGTTGATGATAAGCGGTTGTGCGTCAGTGTCGCTGATTACGCCTATACCCGCTGTGCTACCTTCGAACCGGTCGAGTGTAGGTTCGAACTTTGTCCTGAAATACGAGCTTTCCAAATTGTGGATAGAACGTGAGAACCCTTTCTCTTTACTGTACATGGCAAGACCGCCACGACGAGTACCGAGGTGTGAGTTGTAATCGGTTCCGTAGAAAACATCTGCTACGCAGCTTTTCTTGGAGATGGTGCCAAATATGCCTCCCATAAGAATAATGTGTTTTGAAAATTTGTGATGCAAAGTTACGTATATTTAGTGAAAAATCTGCGCTTTCGGCTTGAAAAAACTCACTTCGGGGTGTTATTTCTTGATATAATTAAGGTGCAAGGAGTAGGTGAAAGTGCATTTTTAGAGTTCTTAATTTGGCTGATTAACATAAAGTTATTACTTTTGCATATCATTTAAAAAATGGAAAATTAACTATAATTTATTACTAATTATAACTATGAGTTTGAAAATTGTTGTACTTGCCAAGCAAGTACCCGACACACGAAATGTCGGCAAGGACGCAATGACAGCAGAAGGTACTGTCAATCGCGCTGCCCTACCGGCAATCTTCAACCCCGAAGATTTGAACGCGTTGGAGCAGGCTCTGCGTCTGAAGGAGCAGAATCCGGGTTCAACAGTAGGTATTTTGACAATGGGTCCTCCGCGTGCAGCAGAGGTTATTCGCGAGGGTCTCTACCGCGGTGCAGATACAGGCTGGTTGCTTACCGACCGTTTGTTTGCAGGTGCCGACACACTCGCTACATCTTATGCTTTGGCTACAGCCATCCAGAAGATTGGCGACGTGGACGTAGTGATCGGTGGTCGTCAGGCTATTGACGGCGACACAGCGCAGGTGGGTCCGCAGGTGGCTCAGAAGCTCGGCTTGTCGCAGGTGACATACGCTGAGGAAATCCTCAAGTGTGAGGGCGGCAAACTCACCATCCGTCGCCACATCGACGGCGGTGTAGAGACCGTTGAGGCTCCGATGCCGCTCGTAGTTACAGTGACTGGTTCTGCGGCTCCGTGCCGTCCGGCTAACGCCAAGCTCGTCATGAAGTACAAGCGTGCCACAGCTCCTATGGAGCGCAAGCCCGAGGATAAGTACAACTACCTCTACGAGGAGCGTCCTTACCTCACACTCAACCAGTGGACCGTTGCCGACGTAGACGGCGACCCACAGCAGTGCGGTTTGAGCGGTTCGCCTACAAAGGTGAAGGCTGTCAAGAACATTGTGTTCCAGGCTAAGGAAAGCAAAACCCTCACCGGCTGCGATGCCGACATCGAGGGCTTGGTAAAGGAATTGTTGGACGAAAAGATTATTGGATAATGAACAACGTATTTGTATATTGCGAGATAGAAGGCACTCAGGTTCAGGAAGTGTCTCAGGAACTTCTCACCAAGGGCCGCAAGCTCGCCAACCAGCTCGGCGTAGAGCTGAACGCTGTGGTTGCGGGCACTGGTATTAAGGGCAAGGTGGAAGATCAGATTCTGCCTTACGGCGTTGACAAGCTCTTCGTCTTCGACGCTGAGGGCCTCTTCCCTTACACATCGGCTCCTCATACCGACATCCTTGTGAACCTCTTCAAGGAGGAGCAGCCGCAGATAGCGCTTATGGGTGCTACAGTTATAGGTCGCGACCTCGGTCCGCGTGTTTCGTCTTCGCTCACCAGCGGTCTTACAGCCGACTGTACAGAGCTTGAGATTGGCGACTACGACGACAAGAAGAGTGGCGTTCACTACGACAATCTGCTCTATCAGATTCGTCCGGCTTTCGGTGGCAACATCGTGGCTACTATCGTCAACCCTGAGCACCGTCCGCAGATGGCTACCGTGCGCAGCGGTGTGATGCAGAAAGCTCTCTACGAGGGCGAGGCAAAGGGCGAGGTGGTTTACCCGGACGTAGCCAAGTACGTGCCCGAGGCAGACTTCGTTGTGAAGGTGCTCGACCGCCACGTTGAGGCTGCAAAGCACAACCTCAAGGGTGCTCCTATCGTTGTGGCTGGTGGCTACGGCGTAGGCTCTAAGGAGAACTTCGACATGCTCTTCCAGCTTGCCAAGGAGCTTCACGGCGAGGTTGGCGCAAGCCGCGCTGCCGTTGACGCTGGCTGGTGCGACCACGACCGTCAGATCGGTCAGACCGGTGTAACTGTTCACCCGAAGGTGTACATCGCATGCGGCATCTCTGGTCAGATTCAGCACATCGCCGGTATGCAGGACTCTGGCATCATCATCTCTGTGAACAACGACCCGGACGCACCTATCAACAAGATTGCCGACTACGTAATCACCGGCACTGTTGAGGAGGTACTTCCGAAACTCATCAAGTACTATAAGGCAAACAATAAGTAATGGCTAACTTTTATACCGACCATCCGGAGTACGATTTCTATCTTAATCACCCGGAAATGCAGCGCGTAGTAGAGCTCAAGGAGCGCAACTTCGCCGACAAAGATAAATATGAGGATGCGCCCGTCGACTTCGAGGACGCCATCGAGAACTATAAGCGTGTGCTCGAGATCACTGGCGACATCGCTGCCAACATCATCGAGCCGAACTCTGAGGACGTAGACCTCGAAGGTCCGCACCTCGTAGACGGACGTATGCACTACGCATCGAAGACATACGACAACATCGAGGCTACACGCCAGGCTGGTCTGTGGGGTATCTCTATGCCTCGCCGCTACAACGGTCTGAACATGCCTATCACTCCGTACTCTATGGCTTCGGAGATTGTTTCGGCTGCCGACGCCGGCTTCCAGAACATCTGGTCGCTGCAGGACTGCATCGAGACTCTCTACGAGTTCGGTTCAGAGGAGCAGCGCCAGAAGTACATCCCGCGTGTCTGCGCTGGCGAGACAATGTCAATGGACCTTACAGAGCCTGACGCAGGTTCCGATCTTCAGCGCGTAATGCTCAAGGCTACACAGGACGAGGACGGCACATGGCGTCTGAACGGTGTGAAGCGCTTCATCACCAATGGCGATTCTGACATCCACCTCGTGCTCGCACGCTCTGAGGAAGGCACACGCGACGGTCGCGGTCTGTCGATGTTCATCTACGACAAGCGCGACGGCGGCGTAACCGTTCGCCACATCGAGCACAAGCTCGGTATCCACGGCTCACCTACCTGTGAGCTTGTTTACAAGAATGCAAAGGCAGAACTCTGCGGTTCTACACGCCTCGGACTCATCAAGTACGTAATGGCTCTCATGAACGGCGCACGTCTCGGCATCGCCGCACAGTCGGTAGGCGTTAGCCAGGCTGCTTACGACGAGGCTCTGAAGTATGCTCGCGAGCGCAAGCAGTTCGACACAGCCATCGTTAAGTTCCCGGCTGTTTACGACATGATTGCACGCATCAAGGCTAAGCTCGACGCCGGTCGTTCTATCCTCTACCAGACAGCACGCTACGTAGACATCTACAAGGCTCTTGAGGACATCTCTCGCGAGCGCAAGCTCACACCTGAGGAGCGCGCAGAACTGAAGAAGTACTCGCGCCTTGCCGATGCGTTCACCCCGCTTGCTAAGGGTATGAACTCGGAGTATGCCAACCAGAACACATACGACGCCATCCAGGTACACGGCGGTTCGGGCTTCATCATGGAGTACAAGTGTCAGCGCCTCTATCGCGACGCACGTATCTTCTCTATCTACGAGGGTACGACACAGCTGCAGGTGGTTGCCGCTATCCGCTACATCACCAACGGCACCTACCTCGGCATCATCAAGGAGATGCTCGAGAAGGAGGTTGCAGAGGAGTTGCAGCCGCTGAAGGCTCGCGTCGTTGAGATGGTGAAGCTCTACGAGCAGGCTCTCGATTACGTGAAGCAGGCTCAAGACCAGGAGGTGCAGGACTTCCTCGCACGTCGTCTGTACAACATGACTGGCGACATCGTTATGTCGCTCCTCATCCTCGAGGACGCTACACGTTCGGCTGAGCTCTTCTCTAAGAGCGCTAACGTATACGTTCGCATGGCTCAGGCTGAGGTTACGGCAGAGCATGTCTACATCATGAACTTCGTAAAGGAAGACCTTCCGAGCTTCCGCGCTGAGTAAACGAATGTTATATAAATAATAGAAAAGGGTATGCAACTATCTGCATACCCTTTTTATTTGTTTACATGAAAATATCTACCATATCTTCCAGTTCTTGTGTAGACGGTTGTTTATTAATAAGTTAAAGGCTGGCAGATATGCGTTCTATCTACCAGCCTTTGACGATATCTACCAGCCATTTGCGATATCTTCCAGCCTTTATTCGATAAAGAAGTCGTAGTCTTCTTCCGTGTCTTTCTTCTTATCCTCCGACGGCTGCTTGGGCTTCGGTTCCTCCTTCAGCTTTCCGTCCTTGTCGAACATGCCGTACGTTGTGCGCAGCACGATGAACTCCGTGCGGCGGTTCAACTGGTTGCAAATCTCCTGCTTGTCCTTGTCGAGCGTAAGGATGAACTCCTCCGAGAGCACGTCGCCTTCCTTCAGCCAGGGATACTTCTCGGTGAGTTTCTTGCGGATAGTCTTCGGCTTCTCCTTGCCGTAGCCCACGGGCGAGAGACGGTCGCGCGAGATTCCCTTTTCCGTGAGGTAGGCAACCACCGACTCGGCGCGTCGCTGCGAGAGTCCCTTGTTGTACACCGCCGAGCCCTTATAGTCGCAGTGCGACGAAAGCTCTATCGTCACGTTCGGATTCTCGTTAAGCAACTTCACCAGTTCGTCGAGCGCAGCCGTCGACTCCGGTCTGAGCGTAGCCTTGTCGAAGTCGTAGAAGATATTGTCGATAAGCACCGGTGCCGTGATGGAAGCAAGTGGGAACTGCATCACATATTCCTCCGACTCCTCAGCCGGTTTTACACGTAGTTCCTCCTTATGGTTAAGGAATCCCTTGCATGTTGCGAGGAAGATATAGTCGACGTTCGGGTCAATCACATAGTCGAACGAGCCATCGCCCTTCACGCTCACCTTCTTGTTCGTGCCGTCCGATCCGACGATGTACACAAGTGCCTCAGGCAGTTCGTAGCCGTCCTGCTCGTACACCCAACCCTTCACGTTCTGCACAATCTCCGGGTTCTCAAAGCTGTAAATCTTGTCCCATCCCCTGCCGTCGTTGCGGTTCGACGAGAAGTAGCCGCGGTTGTGCACACCCTCGAACGTCATGCCGAAGTCGTCGCCCTGCGAGTTGAGCGGATACCCCGGATGTTCAATGGTGTAGCCACCGTTCTTATTCGGCGATGCGATGTAGATGTCCAAACCACCCATGCCCACATGACCGTCGCTCGAGAAGTAAAGGTCGCCGTTGGCACGGAACGTAGGGAACATCTCGTTGCCCGGTGTGTTGATTGGTGCGCCTAAGTTCTCCACACCCACAAGACCCAACGACGTGATACGTGCTCGCCAGATGTCCAGTCCGCCCAGTCCGCCCGGCATGTCCGATACGAAATAGAGCCACTCACCATCGGGCGACACCGCAGGGTGGGCGTAGCTCGAGAGCGTGTCGTTCGTCACTTTGAATTCCTCGGGCTTTCCCCATGCAGCATCAGCACGCTGCGATGTCACAATCTGCGCATAGCGCGGATACGACGGGTCGGTCTGACACTGCGTGACGTACATCGTCTTGCCGTCGGGCGACAGCGCACAGGCACCCTCGTCATACTCCGTGTTCAGTCCGCCGTTCACCGGCTCCGGCTTCTGCCACTTTCCCTTCTCGTCCTTCTGCGATACGAAGATGTCGGCAGCCTTCGCTCCGGTGATGCCGCTCAGTTCGTTGCCCGTGGCGTCGTTGCGTGTAGAGGTGAAGTAGAGGTAGTCGTATTGGTCGCCACCGAGCACAGGGCTATAGTCGGCGCGGCGTGAGTTGAACACGTCCATGCGCTTCACCTGATAGCGCGAACCCTCCTTCTTCCATTGCGGAGCGTTCTGCGCTGAGGCAAGTCCGTTCTTTGCGAGCACGTTGTCTGGCATCGAATCGAGCACAGTGCGGAACTCTGTCTCTGCCTGCTTGTATGCGCCGTTCTTCAGCAACAGTCGGGCGTAGCTTAGTCGGTCCTGCGTCGACGCCTGATTGTATCTGATGGCGTTGTTGTATGCCGCAAGCGCCTTCTGTGTAGAGTTGATGCGCTCGTTGCAGAAAGCCACCTTCAGCGCTATCTTGCCGCGCTTCTCGCGCTCCTTCGGCGCTGTGCGCTGGTAAGCACGCTTGAACTGCGTCGCTGCGTCGTAGTATTCGCCCACGGCAAGATACTTCTCGCCCTTCTTCATGTTCTTCTCTGCGCCGCAACCGCTGAGCATGAGCGCAGATAAAGCGAGGATGAATAGGGTAGAGTAGAGTTTTATTTCTTTCTTCATTGATATGTTCTGTTTAATTAACAAAACGTATAACTCCTGCTTTTATTGTGTAGCGAGGCATGTATTAGGAGGGTATAGCATCCTTGCCATACCCACGCCGCCCTTCAGCAGCCAAATAGCCGCCATCCATATAGCTAAAAAGCTAATTGCGTGGGTATGGCAGGGATGCCATACCCTCCTACAAAAAATCCTCGCAAACGCATTAGCGTCTGCGAGGATGATATTTGTATTGTTAATCGTTGATTAGCGCTTCAACAATGGGTTCTTCTCAACGTCAACTGTTGGATAAGGACAGTAGATAGAGTTATCGCCAGCCCATGTGTTCTTAACAACAGATACGCTTTCCTTAGCCTTGTATTCCTTGCCAGTAGCATCCTTAGCTACAACAACCTCAGGGTTAGCAACGCGGTAGTCGAAGTTCTTCTTGAGTTCGTTCATACGAAGCTCGTCGGCGCGACGTGTAACCATCTGTGTCCACTGACCTGCAACCTCCCAGCCGTGCTCGATGTAGCAAGCCTCAGCGAGCTGGTCTGCATTCATGTTAGCGATAGCAACCTTTGTGCCGTCTGAGAGAGTTACGTTCTCGAAGTCGGTAACGGCACGCTTGCGAACCTCGCGCAGATATTCCTTAGCAGCTGTGAGGTCAGCAGCACCTGAGCGAGCTGCACTCTCTGCATACCAAAGAAGTACCTCTGACCAGCGGATCAGACGATGACGACGACCGTTAGTCATGTTGGTGTAGTTAGGTTTGGTGTAGTCGTACGGCTGCTTGAGCTCAATGTTAGAGTTGGAAGGATCGCAGTTGGTAGTGTAGACAGCGAACATAGGGTGGTAAGCTGCTATGTACTGATCGCCCTTCTTGAATGTACGCTGCTCGTACTTGCCTGTTGACACCTTACGATATTCCTCAGGCTTCTCTGCAACCTTCTTCTCGAGGTCGGCAATCTCCTTGTCGTAAGCTTCCTTATCCTTAGCAGGATCGTTCTTCAGGTCAACTGGCTCCCAAACGTCCTCAGCTGCAATCTCCCACCAATCAACTGTGCGGTAGATTTTTGTACCCTTCTGGAATGTAACCTTAGGAGCATAAATAGCATCCTTACGTGGTCCTTCCGGATAACGCTTCCAGAATGCGATCTCGCCCCAAGCATCGCCCCAACCACCATCGCCGAGTCCTTCAAAGCGACAGCAAGAAGTAAGCTCAGAGTCGTGATCCCAAGAACCGTTGTTCCAGTTGTTGTCGATACCTACGACAGTCTCCTTATTGTAGTTGTGACCCATTGAGTAAACGTGGCTCCAGTCGGCATCGTTATAGAAGCCGTATGTGCCGTTAGCGTCGATTACTTCCTTAGCCTTGGCAGCTGCGAGACCATAGTACTCCGCGCCCTTGTTGAGCGGGTAGCCTGCCATTGCCATGTACACTGCTGCGAGTGTAGACTGAGCAGCCTGCTTTGTAGCCCATGCGTCAACGCCGTCGTGGTTGCGCGGAGCCTTGCTATAAGAAGTAGGAAGGCTCTCAGCGAACTTCAAATCCTTAACGATGAGATCGTAAATCTCCTCAACGCTTGCAACGGTGCAGTTCTGGACATCGAGGTCTGTGCTTGTGATGAAAGGCAACGGACCGAATACACGTACCAAGTAGAAGTAAGCGTATGCACGCCAGTAGTGAGCATTACCGAGAGCGATGTTGATCTCCTCTTTTGAAGTTGGTGTCTTCTCTGCGCCTTCGATTACGAAGTTACAAGCCTTGATAAGGGCGAAATGCAACTTCCAAGCGTCTGTTACACCCTTGTTGTCGCCGTCAGAGCTAAAGCCGTCGAGCGCGGCAACAGCCTGCTTGTTAGAACCAGGGTTAGCTGTCATATCGTCGCCCTGCCACTGTGGGTACATTGGGTTGGTCCACGACTGTGTCTGGTTCAACTTTTCGTAGATTGCATGAATGCTTGCATCAAGGTCTGCCTGACATGTGAAGTATGTCTCCTGTGCCATCTGACCCTTCGGGTCCTCATCAAGGCTGCAAGATGTTGTAAGCATCGAAGCTGCGAAGAGGCAACCCATTAATATTTTTGAATTCATATTGTTTCGTTGTTTAGATTGTTAATTAGTGGTTTAGAAGTTCAGATGTACACCGAATGTAAAGGTACGTGGGTTAGGATAAGCACCCATGTCGAGACCGTTGTTGTTATCAACATTGTGCTCTGAGAATGAGTTGCCTGCTGGGTCCATACCCTTGTAGCCAGTGATGGTGAAGAGGTTCTGTGCAGAGATTGACAGACGTACGTCAGCAAACTTAGTCTGCTTGCGTGGGAATGTGTAAGCCACGCTGATGTTCTCGCAACGGAAGTAGTTGGCGTTCTCGAGCCACTTGTCTGAGTTGCCGTATGTCTTGTTCTCAGCACCGATTGTAGGCATTGTCTTACCAACTTCTGAGAAGTAGTCCTTATCGGTTACGAACATCGAAGCACCTACCTCAGAGTTCATAGCGTAGCGTACGAGGTTCAAACGCTTAGCGCCGAATGCTGCGTTGAAGAATGCGTTGAACTCCCAGTTCTTGAAGTTGATGGTGTTGTTCCAACCGAATGTTACGTCTGGGTTAGAGTGTCCGAGAACGAAGCGGTCTGTATCAGCGTTCGGAGTGCGTGTCTTTGTGCCGTCGGCTGTGTAGTAGGTATCCACCCACTGACCCTTCTCGTTCTGCTCAAGACCTGCCCACTTGAAGCCGTAGAATGTACCGATAGCCTCACCCTCGGTGATGATGGTACTTGCTTCTACTGTACCCGGTGACGGGCTGAAGCCGTAGAGACGCGGAGTCTGTGCTGTAAGCTTAGTTACCTCGTTCTTCAGGTAGCTTAAGTTGAGAGTAGATGTCCACTGGAGGTCCTTCTTCTGCAGAATCTGTGCTGTCAGGCTAACGTCAACACCCTTGTTGCTAACCTCACCAGCGTTAGTCCAATACTCGAGCGAACCGATATAGCCTGTAGACGACTGCTTCAAGAGAGCGTCAGTAGTCTTCTTCCAGAAGAGGTCTACACCGAGGCTCAAGCGGCTGTTGAAGAAGCCGAAGTCGAAGCCGAGGTCGAACTGCTTAACCTTCTCCCATGTGAGGTCAGGTGTAGCGATGTTGCCAGCCCAGTAGCCAGTGTAGTTAGTATCTGTACCATAGTTGAACGACAAAGTCTTGAGCGAAGCAAGTGTTGAGTACGGATCGATATCCTGGTTACCGATAACACCGAAGCTTGCGCGAACCTTCAAGTAGTCAACAGTATTGTGCAGCGGCTCCCAGAACTTTTCGTTAGAAACAGTCCATGCAGCAGCGATAGATGGGAAGTAGCCCCACTTTTTGTTTGTGAAGCGGCTTGAACCATCGGCACGCATTGTACCAGTCAACATGTAACGGTCAGCGTAGTTGTACATAACACGTGCTACGCCAGAGAGCATGAGCCATTTGCTATAGCCGTTGTCTGCGTCGCGCGAAACAGCGTTCTTGATGTTCCAGTAGCCGAGAGCTTCCTGACCAAGACCCTTACCCTCGAGACTCATGCGACGAATCTCGCGGTTTGATGCCTCCCATACGCCAGTAGCAGTAAGGTTGTGGTCGCCCCAAGAGTGCTGATAAGTAAGGTTGTTGGTTGTCTGAAGAGCCATTACCTGAGCGTTGTTGTTGCTCATTTCGGTCTTGCCGAACAGCTTTGTAGACGAAAGTGTGTACCACTTATAATCGTTGAAGTCGATACCGTTTGTAGTGGTGAATGTCAAGCCATCGCAGATGTTGAACTTCAGGTCGACGTGACCAGTTACCATTGTACGGTTGCGGTCGCTCTTGTTAGCGTGGATAAGACCATAAGGGTTAGCCTGGATGTTGTTGTACGGGTCCTTGTTATAGTTGCCGTTTGCATCAGTCATCTCCATTGTCGGAGAGTAGTTCAGACCTACCCAAATCGGGTTAGACTGGTTCTGAGCGAAACCTGCTGCACCGCTATTCTCTGTACGAGAGAGGTTAGCGTCGGCTGTGAGCTCCAACCACTTGTAGAGCTTGTTGTGGATATTGAACTTAACAGCGTAGCGCTTCGACTTTGTGTCGCGTACTACACCCGTCTGATCCATATAGTTGGCAGAGAAGTATGTCTGTGTGCCCTCTGTACCCTTAGAGATAGCTACCTTGTAGTTCTGTGTAACGCCGGTGTGGAGCAACTGATCCATCCAGTCGATACCCTTGTTTGAGCCGTCGATATAACCAGCGAGTGCGCTTGCGTCAGCACCCTTGTACTGTACCAAAGCGTTTGCATAGTCCTTAGTGCTCATTACCTCAGGTACGTTGTATGCGTTAGACACACCGAGCGAAGCGTCGAATGTAACCTGAGTTGCACCAACCTTGCCAGTCTTGGTCTGAACCATTACAACACCGTTAGCACCGCGCGCACCATAGATAGCTGTAGAAGAAGCGTCCTTCAGCACCTGAATGCTCTGGATGTCCTCAGGGTTGATACCCTCAAGACCAGTCTCGCGAACGATGCCGTCAACTACGTACAACGGGTCGTTGCTCTTGTTCACAGAACTTGTACCACGCACACGAATCTTCATTGCACCACCAGGAACGCCAGAAGACATTACCTGCACACCCGACATACGACCGTTGAGGGCATCCTCAACACGTGCTACCGGCTGATCCTTGAACGACTTGCTGTCCATAACAGCTACAGAGCCAGCCAAGTCGGCTTTCTTCACTGTACCGTAACCGATAACGACAACGTCGTTCAGCATCTCAGCGTCTTCATGAAGAGTAATCTGAAGGTTCTTTTTACCAGCTACAGAAACCTCCTGAGCCTTGTAACCTACGTAAGAAACTACTACTGTTTGTGATTTAGAAACACGGAGTGAGAAGTTACCATCAATGTCGGTAACCGTTCCGTTGCTCTTGTTGCCTTTTTCTACAATGCTAACGCCAATAAGCGGTTCGCCAGCGGCATCAAGAACGCGACCAGTAACCTGCTGGTTCTGCGGTGTTTGAGCTACATTGTAAACCGAACGTGCGAGTTCGTCAGCTGCTGATGCGCTTGTGGCGCAGAGCATAATACCCCCCCCAATTAATAGCGAAACAGCTAACTGCTTCGTCATAAGTGGAAGTAAAGGCTTCTTTACTTTTTCCATAGATTTGGTTTTTAAGTTTTGTAATGCATCGTTGTTAGCATCTTGTCAGAAGCTATTGCGAGCATACCGTTTTAAAATTAATAATAGTTATGTAGTATTTTATAACTCGGTATAAAAAGATAGTCACTATCTTTTCACCTTGTGCGTTTTTTTACTGGAGTGATTTGTTTAAGTAGGCGATTGGTTTTTTACGGCTGCAAATGTACGAAAATTTATTTATGCACAAAAAAAATCATTAAAATTTTTAATGAAAACGTTTGTCCTGCATGTTTTTTGTACAGCAATCGTTCGTCGGTTTGAAACAATTTGCGTAAATTTGCAACTGCAAAATCACAATGGTTCCGTAGCTTAGCTGAATAGAGCGTCAGATTCCGGTTCTGAAGGTCGTGGGTTTGAATCCCACCGGAATCACCAGAGGGTGCAGCCTTTCGAGGTTGCACATTTTTTATTTTTAGAGCAGAAAGACTTGGTCGAGAAAAAGTTCTGAAGGTCGTGGGTTTGAATCCCACCGGAGTCACCAGGGGGTGCAGCCTTTCGAGGTTGCACATTTTTATATTAGGAGGGTATGGCATCCTGCCATACCCACGCAGCCTTAGTCTCAGCAGTCTCTGCTGCACCTTTTTATATACCCACGCTGCCTTGATACATCCACTTTTGTTATCCGTATCGACCGACGCAGATGCTCGCACCGACCGACGCAGACATCCGCACCGACCGACGCAGACGTCCGCACCGACCGACGCAGATGTCCGCATCGACCGACGCAGATGGTAGAAGTAGGCATATAAAAACAAAAGAGGTAACTGTTTGATACATCAAACAGTTACCTCTTTGTGGAGCTGGTGGGATTCGAACCCACGTCCAAACAGGGAAACCATACGCTTTCTACATGCTTATTCTGGCCTTCGGTTTTCGTGACGCGACAAGACCCAGACCACCAATTGCGCCCTTATCCTCTAAAACTTCACCCGTGCGGCGAGGCACACACTGGCTATTTCCGATTTACCTGCACCGCTTAGTCCTCAGATTCGGAACAACATCCTTGGAGCGATGTCTCGTTCCGCCAAACCTTGTGGCGGAATAAAGCTAATCTACTATACTTCGATTAAGCAGCGAGAGCGTAGTTGTTTTCGCCAATTAAATTTTTGATCACTCTGATTAAGGAGGTAGCCATCGAGACTCCGCATGCTTACGTACCATTTCATCCCGCTGTCAAATCCAGTCAACCCCGAGATGTTATACTTAACTTTGCAAAGTTAGTACAAATGCACGAAACTGCAAAATAAAACGCCAATATTTTGCATATGTGTGGACAAAGTGTGGACAACTTTTATCGCGGTTCTTTTGTGAAGGTATCTGCCTTTGGTAGATTTCGTATCATTGGTTGTGATTACTATTTTCATTGCGATTTCTGCTGCTGATATCGTAGACTTTTTCTTGATTTAAAAAAGTATCCTCTCCGAACTTTTTCTTTTTCTCGGCTATTTTCTTTAGCATGACGCAGACGTTCTTGCTCCGCTAAACGATCTTTTTGCAGAGGTTCTTATTTCCAAAGTTCATGTTAAATATACCCATAATTTATTATTTTAAAAGTTGCATAATAAATTCTATGTAAATCGTGGAAACACATAATTTTAATATTCTGTGTTATCAGTATTTTCGCATGCATCCAAAAAGCGATTATATTCTTGTTCATAGTTTAATGGAAGATCCCAAGGCATACATCCATTAAAATCAGTTCTATCAAAGAGCCACCCCCAGAAGTTTTGCACATCATCGCCTTCTGCTAGTGATTCCACATAATTTCTAAATGAGTAGTAAGATTCAAACCAGTTTCCTTGATAAAACTGTTGGTTTAATGTTTGAATTTTATTTCCCATATTAGGAATAAGACAGGCATCATGGCCACTATTTAAATCCTCGTCATACTCATTCTTAAAGAAACTAACATGACGATGGATCATAATATGTGAATTAGTGTTTTCATTTAGTATTTTTTCTTCCACGAAATCGTCTTCATCTGGATACCAAAGGCCGCCACCTCTTGCTATTATGATAATTTGGTTTAACAACCTCTGATTAGCTGGGATAAAGAAAGTCTCTGTGTCGTTACCTATTGTCATAGAATGATACATTCCAAAACCATTGTTTTGCACAGGATTTGCCATGATTATATGGATATTACCATATTTACTATCAATTCCATCTTCAATATGCATTATTTTATAACCATTCTCATTCATAGCGTGTTACGTTTTTTTGTTATTTGACAGAACTTACCTTAAATAGGGATTCTGTTATATTATTGTATAATGTTCCAATTTAATGCATTTAATTCTTCGTCATCATGATCTTCCAGGTAATTTGCATACCAAAGTATTATAGTACATAATTCTAAAGCCATACTTTGTAATAGATATGGAGAATTTCCTATACTGTTAAGAAAATTAGGAGTCTGCCGTGAATTTTTTTTCTGCTGTTCATCGGCGTTTTTATTGACAGTATGCTCGTATGCAGCAGATATTTCTATCAGACGTTGAAAGCTATCTTTAAGGATATTAGGAAGAATATTAGTGCTTTCAATACGACCTTTATCTCCGGCTTTTATTTCTTTTCCTGAAAGAATTTTGCTACACCAAGTTGTATTGATACCTCCTCTACTGTCAACAAGTATATCATGTAATACATATTTCCCATCTTTCCTGTTATTAGGTAGGATGCCATTGTCTGCCATAGAAGTAAATATGAGTTCTATGCATTTTCGTACAGATGTCATCATATTGTTGTATTCTTTACCAGAATAATTTCGTGCGTGGATAGGTAGCAACAACTCTTCCATATAGATAGCTACCTCGCTGTCAAGTCCGCTTCTGTCAATAGCTTTAAATACATCAGGATAATATATTAAGCGAATCTGCATTTCTGGCGATAATTTAGCTTTTTGTGAAATGCTATGGAAAAGTATGCTTCTATCTGTTGTCTTACTATAATATTTTTTCTCAATCCAATCACTATCCCATTCTTCACGACTATCAATGATTAAATCATTGAGTTCTTCTTCACTACCTCCTGAAAGCACAAACCATGGGATAACTCGCTTTTGTTCTGCGCATATTTTTGTAATAGAGGATAACGCATGTACTAAAAAACGTTGTGCATTGTCATGGTCGCCTTTTTTATATTTGCATTTTGCATCCAATATTATTGCAGACCAACGCTTAAAATCAGAAACTAAAGCTTTTTCTGCTTCCTCCCAACAACTGAATGATACTAATTCCAAACCATATTGAGAAGCCTCAATTGGATAAAACTGAATATTGTCAGGATCGTCTTCGACCCATAATACTTGTATGAGATTTGTGTTCATATATAATATTTTGTTGAGAGGTAGGCTATCATTAGCCCACCTCATGTTTAACTTTTAGTACAAACTCGCTAAATGCATTTTCAGCACGTAAGTGACAGTAAAGTTTTTCTCTGGAGTAGAAAGTATCTTTACATCACCACTATACTTTCGCATTATTTCAGCAATTTCACCACCGCCTATGCCACCATGTCCATTCTGATTTAATGCAGAAGAATAACCATATTCCAGAATCAAATCAGAATTAACGTCTAAATGTATTGGTGTGCCATTATTTGCCACCTTGATGAGTAAGTATAGGCCATCTGTAGTCCAACTTGTTTGAATCATGTAGTCTTTACGAGTTGTATCCGTGAACCCGTGAGCACAAGCATTGGCTACAATATTGTCAAGCACCTGCTGTAAAGCTCTTTTGGGGAACCATGCAGCATTCATTGATTCTCCTTTATGAAAGAGAAGTTTGCCTGTCTTTTTATCAAAGACATCTTTTGCAAAGCTGTTGGTTTCAAAATTTTCCCAAAGATGCTTAAATATGAACTTCGAACTATAATGCTCTCTCTCATATTCTTCAATAAACATCTGAGGTTCGATTATTTCACATTTACCCCAATCTTGCTCGTCTGTCAATTTTGCCACACGTTCGCATATTGTGCGTAATCTTGAACGTATAATCCCCATCGCTTCACCAACTGTCATTGTACTGACAGAAGACAGTTGGTCTTTTGCCTTAAGATGGCCATTGTGTTCTTGCATACTGTATTCTAAAGAGCTAAACAGACTGTCTAATGCCGAAATGTTTTGTGACAAAGCGTGCTTTCTTAAGCGAATAGAATGCTTAAATCCTTTCTCACGCATTTCAACATACTGCTCCTGTAAGGCGAAATCTTTTAAAGCTATGTCTTGAATATGTTTCTGCTGCTGCTCTATATTTGGAATATCAATACGTACCAAATCTCTCCAAGAGTTTGCCAAGGTCGCATTATGCCCTCTGCCATAAACTAGTCTTACCATTTGGTCTTGTACGGAACGACTCAGTATCTGAGAGGCAAGAAACCTTACATCAACTTGTGCTGTGGGCTTTAACACAAACAAATTTTTAGGAACCAAGAATGTCGTAACATCTGTTGTGTAGCCAATAGCCATTTTGTTGTTAGAAGCGGCAATTATCACAGCAGGACCATTAACACGATAATACCGTCTTATTCTATCCGTCTTTAACAGCGGTAATTCATCCACATTGAATCTACCCTTAGAGAAAACGTTAGAAAGATGATTTATGGTAACCACATGGTCCTCTTTCTGACATTCGTCAGATAGTATTGGAGCTGCTATCGTTTCTGTGATTTCGCTTATTTGTACACCGCTCTTTGGAAGATGAAGATAGTATGAAGGCAGTAGGATATCTGCGTTTAGACTATCATACTTGAAACGGCGTATAATAGTATTTTTTTCACGCTCAGGCATACCTGCCATTTCTATTTCTCTCAGAAAAGCTGTTACATCAATAACTCTCTCATCTGTTTTTTGTGTGAGAGTTGTTGCATCACACATTACAATTGTGTCATGAGACATCTTGACAAAATGAAACAGAATGTTACCAGAAGGCAGTTGGATTATGTCTTGAAGTGTTTTCTGCTCCTTGATGTACTGATGCAAGAAAGCTGTGTCTTCGCTAAGAACGTGCTTTTGGGGTATACATAAGAGAATATCACCACCTTTCTTTACAATTCGGTTGCAAGCAACAAAGGTGTCCTCAATCGAGATTTCGCTGAATGAAGAAAACTCTGCCAAAACAGCATCAAACATGTCATCTGCCAAATCAGACCATAAGCTTTCCTTAGATTCAGAATTCTTGTACTGCTCAATGTTCTGTCCGCAAGCATATGCACGCATGGCGGCATTTGCAAATCCTGATGCTACAACCAAATCACATTGATCCAAGCCTACGAATTCACGTCCATTATTGGAATTGGGGATAAAAATCCTACCCTTTTTATTTTCTAATAGATAGGGTACTAACGAACTCCATTCCTTGGGTTCGTCAAAATCCAATCCCAAAGTAGCGATAACATTCAAATGTTCGAATGCATAATCAAGAAGCACATCGAAGTTATCAACAAGGAAAGCTTCCTCTGTCTCAGAAATTAACCCTCTTATATAGTAGCGGGTGTATTCTTTGTATTCTTTTGCAACATGTTCGTTTGCTTGTTTGCCTGTAGACAATTGGTAAATAAAGCCAACCAACTGCTCAATGTAATCAAGACGTTGAAAGTCTTCTGGTACAAAGAAATCTGTAAACGTGCTCTGAGTCTTTTTTACAGCTTCTGTCTCAGATGCGAGATTCTTATACTTGGCAACAATTGCCTCTACCTGAATGTACTTTTGTGTACGCATGTCGTATGTTTTTTGTTTGACTTTTATAACTTCGATGCAAAGGTACGCTATGCATGCGAATTCTATGTTCGTAATCTGTTGTAATTGTTATTTAGCAATGAAATTTTCTCATAAATCTCATTCTGTATATCTTTTGGCTCTATCACAAGGAGATTTTCACCAAAGCTAGTAAGTTCTCGAATTAATTCATAATTACGCTTACAATCCATTCTAAAGAATACTCCATCTTTTAGAAACGGAAACTTATTCTGTAGAATATGAGTTTCGTCCATAGATAATACTCGTTGCGAATCATGTAGAGGTTTGGTCATAACATAGTCTTTAGAACTATCACTAACCCAGAATATAATTTTATATACAGGGCTTTTGTCTAACACAGTGACTCCTATAATGTCGTTAAACCACTCATTGATATTTCCATCATAGTCCCTATATTTATGCGAAGGAAGTGCAATACATTTGTCTATTCTGTCAAGACTAAAGTTTAATAATTTGCTACCTGTTTCTGCTTCTGCGAAAAGATACCATCTACGATTATACTCTTTCAGAAGATAAGGATTTAGGTTTATTTGCAAATCTTCATTAGGTTTTGAAAAAACATGGTAATGTAATTCTATTACTTGCTTTTGGGATATTGCAGTAAATAATTCTCCTAACAGGTTTGAATTCTCTAATGGATTCTTGGTGAATGAGATTATTTGCTTCTCATTTCTATTACTTCCAAGTCCAAGTCTCAGTCCCTCCAATCTATCAAGATTAGGTAACCCGTCAAATTGTCCCAAAAGGGAAAGTGCTTCCCTTAGTAAATAGACCTCGTCATCAGACATTTCTTTCTTAAATATAGAGAATGCAGGATTTGCATAGCGCAAGCATCTTTTGGAATATGTTTTTTGTGTTTCAAAATTGTAGCTTGCAACAGAATATCTCTCTATTTCAACCATGAATGGTCCTTCGTATTCAAGGTAATAAATATCCTTTTCTATTGTCCGCCTGCCGACACCATCAGTATTAGGATATATTTCAGCTAGTCTCTTACTAACCTCTTCAGTAAGATCATCAAGCGAATAGTTGTGATATCGACAGCTGAGCAGCTCATCGAGTATTTTATACCTGGTCATTGCATTTTTATTTGCTGGCATGGTTTTTATTTTATGTGAAGGTATTGTTTAATAACAAACTTAATTTTGCTATAGTTGTTAATGTACAGGACTTTAATTGTATATCCTCATCGCCTCCTTCGGCACATACGCTGTAGCCACCAGGTACCCATCAAACAATTCCACTACTACGCGCTGCTGCCCAGCAATCCTCGCCACCCTACCATGAACGCCCTTGAACTCACCTTCTGTCACAACAACATTGTCACCCAGTTTGAACTGGATGTTGTTAGAAGTGATGGGGATGATGTGCGGATTCTTGATAGAGGTGAGGCGGATGAAGTTGTTCATGGCTTCATCTCGGATTATGAGTGGTGGATTGCGGTTGGGATTGTCTTGAAGATGGATGGTATGGTTAAAGTAGTAGCTGAGCAACGATCTGCTTTCATTTGCAACAACCTTGTTGTCGTGGAGCAAAGTTTCAACTTGCTCTGCTGTTGCATATACAAAGATGAATGAGGGGAGGAGTTGGGTGGTGATGATTCGCTTCTTTCCTTGCTTCCTTACCTCTTTATATTGCAAAGGAACATAACACTCCATTCCTTTTGCCTCTACAAAGGTCTTTGCTTTGTCAATGCGTCCATACGAAACTCTTAGCACGAACCATTGCTTATTTCCGTTAGGCACATTCTCTACCGACACCCCACCTTTGTTCTTCGAGATGGAGGGCGTGCGAGAGGTAAGTCCTGCACTTGGACACGATGAGTCAGTGTCGGATGGCTGCCCATTATACAATGAAGCGTCTGCCTTTGGAGACAGGTTGGTAGTATCTTCCAATGTTGTTCAGAGGTTAGATTAAAACCAATAGACTTATTCTTGATGGAATTGTCATAATTAGACTACAAAGATAGGAAAACTAAACAAGAATGGAAAAAGAAAACAAGGAAAATATTTGTGTTGTGGAGTTCTTTAATTTATTAGGGCTGTTGGTGGCTGACTGATAGCGATTCATCTGCCAGACCATATACGAAACATCAAACGTTTTGGCATAGTCGCCAATAGTAAGAATCTTATAGATATGCGAACCTATACCTATAGGCGGAGTGCCTTTATAAATATTACTGACCGCTGGAATGTGTACCTTTGTTCATGGTTGCTTGAATTGATATTTGCAATAAACAAGGGTAACTAAAAAGGCTGGATTCTTCGTGATGGAATCCAGCCTAATTATTTTTGTTCAAAATATCTTAGCATACAGCAATAAGAAGTTATGTATGACTGCAATATCCTGTTATATACTGCAGAATGTAAATATTGTTTGTCTTCTTACATCCTCATTATTCTTCTCTTATTACCACTGTCACGCCGCGTGCAGCTTGCGCTCCCATTACCAGCGCCTGCTCTATGTCGGCAGTCTTTGATGGTCCAGAGATGAATGTGCCGAGTCCGGTTTCTGGCATGCAGATGCGGTCGTATGCCTCGTGCATGTTGTTCACGATGCCGCTCTTCGGGAGGACGATGACCAGATATTCGCTGATGAAGCATACTGCTTTCTCCTTCATGTCCTGCGGAATCCAGACGCAACCATTCTCCGCCACTCCAATCTGTCCGTACACCACTCCTACGTCGGTGCCGTTAAGGTCTTGCGCCTCTGCCACGGTGTCGGGATTGATGGTGGCGATGGTGAGTTCGGCGATGTTAGAGGCGATGGTCTTTGCTTGCGGATAGACGTTTCTTACGATGTCGTCGAGCTTTTCGTTCGGCTTAGCCATCACCACTTTGCTGCCCACCGACATGCTCATATCCACAAACTGCTTTACCGTGTCGTCGTACGATATGCCGTCTATCGGTGTGTTGGGCATCGGATACTGTTCGTGTGTGTTGCGTCGCAACTTCTCCAATAGTTCGTCTTTGTATGTCATTGTTCTTTCTGTTCGTTTTGGTTCAGTTTTCCTTTCTTCCACATTGTCTGGAACGACTCATTCGCAAATTTCGGCATTGCGTGTCCCACGCCCCACGGATTGAGTGAGCGTATGTGCGTAAGGCTGTCAGGTATGAGGTTGGCAAGAGGAGCCAGACGCAAGGCTGAAGAATAGAGTAGGGGATGGTTGAAGAGCTCTTCCATTCCCTTTGACATGCACTTCTTCATCGTGTCCGCCTTGTGCAGCGAGTCGAGCTTCTGTCTCCACTTATAGACTTGCGAACCGGGGTTCACCTTAGCCGGGCATACGTTGTCGCATGAGAGGCAGAGCGTGCAAGCGCTGACGTTGTCGCTGTAGCGTGACGCATCGTGCAGCATACCAAGGTTGATGCCGATAGGTCCGGGGATGAAGTAGGTGTATGAGTAGCCACCCGAGCGGCGGTATACGGGGCAGGTGTTCATGCAGGCTCCGCAGCGAATGCACTTCAGCGTTTCCCAATGCTCGTCGTTGGCAAGGATGTCGCTTCGTCCATTGTCCACGAGGATGACGTGCATCTCCGCTCCAGGTCTTGCCTGACGGAAGTGTGAGGTGTATGCCGTTGTGGGCTGTCCGGTAGCAGAGCGGCAGAGCAGTCGCTGGAATACGGCGAGCGACTTGTAGTCGGGCACAATCTTCTCTATTCCCATTGCCACGAGATGTAGCTTGGGCATTGATGTTGACATGTCGGCGTTGCCCTCGTTTGTGCAAACCACGATATCGCCGGTCTTTGCCACACCGAAATTGCATCCTGTCATTCCTGCTCCTGCTTCCATAAACTGGTTGCGCAGATGCTTGCGTGCGCATTGTGTAAGGTATGTCGGGTCGTAATTGCCTTTCTCCGTGCTGATGCCTTTCTCCTCGAACATCTGTCCCACCTCTTCTCGCTTCAGGTGTATGGCAGGCATTACGATGTGGCTCGGTTTCTGATGTAGCAGTTGCAGGATGCGTTCGCCAAGATCGGTCTCCACGACGTCGATGCCGTGATTCTCAAGGAACGGGTTCATGGCACACTCCTCGGTAAGCATCGACTTGCTTTTCACCATCTTCTTTACGCCATGACTTTGCAGTATGTCGAGCACGATGTTGTTAAAGTCGTTGGCGTCTTTAGCCCAATGCACAATGACGCCACGGCTCTCCAATTGCGTGCTGAACTCCTCCAAATAGTCAGCCAAGTGCGTTACGGTGTGCTGCTTTATCTGGCTGGCATGTTCGCGCAGCTCTTCCCATTCTGGCAACCCTGACGCCATGTTGTCGCGTTTTTGTCTTAGCGACCAGAAGGTGGCGTCGTGCCATGTGGTCTTTGCTCTGTTGTCGTTGAAGCGTCGTGCCGCTTCTGAATGTATTGTGCTCATAGTCCTGCTGCTAATATTTCTACCACGTGTATGAACTTTATAGGCTTGTTCTCCTTCTTTGCAATGCCCTGCATGTGCATAAGGCATGACGAGTCGGGACCGGTGATGTATTCCGCTCCCGTAGCCATGTGACGTTCTATCTTGTCCTCTCCCATGCGTTTCGACACGTCCGGCTCTTCTACGGAGAACATACCTCCGAATCCGCAGCACTCGTCTTTTCTCTCCGGCTCACGGATGGTGATGCCGTCCACGAGTTTAAGCAAGTCGATAATCTTGTTGAACTGCGGCACTTGTCTTTCTGAGGGCGACGACAGTCCTAGTTCGCGTACGCCGTGACACGAGTTATGTACGCTGACTATGTGCGGGAAGTGAGCCTTGAGGCTTGTTGGTTTTACGACGTCGTGTAGAAACTCTACCACGTCCATTGTCTTCTTTGACGTGAGACATTCGTGATTGCCCTGGGCAAGTCGTGGATGATAAAACTTGACAAAAGCCGCGCACGATGCCGATGGTGCAACCACGTAGTCGAACTCCTTGAAGAGGTCGTCGAAGTGTCGTGAGATGTCCGTAGCCATCTTCTCAAAGCCGGCGTTTGCCATAGGCTGTCCGCAGCAAGTCTGCTTGAGAGGGTAGGTGACGTCGAGTCCGAGGCTTGTCAGGAGCTTGTACGTTGCCACTCCCACTTCCGGATACAATGCATCGACGTAACATGGAATAAACAATCCTATCTTCATAATGTCTTTAAAACCCTATTAGCGTGTAAAAAGTGTTCTTCTTTTTTGTTGTTTTTATTTGTTGGCAAAAGTAATAATAAAAAATGAAAATGTTTATCCGTTATTATTTATTAAAAGTTAATTTTACAGTGTAACGACTGATCGACTATTTAAAGTGAATTAGAAAAATTCTAATCCTTATATCATCATCTCATCCTATAACACCCAGGTACGTGAAAAACACATCTCTCAATAATGAAGAATATCGCAACGATAGAATTTATCTATAAAAGTATAGTTAGTGTCTTTGATGTATCTATAATAAAAGCATTATCTTTGTACGCGAAATCAAAACACCAATTTAAAGAACAAGGAAAACAATATGGAAACGAGAAAAGAAATAGCGGCAGAAAAGAAACGTTGCGGTTCACATAATTGCACACAGGCTGTGCTTTGCACCTACCACGACTTCACCGGAATGGAAGAAGAAACCATTAAGAATGCGGGCAATGCCTTTGCGGTTGGTATGGGTAATATGGATGGAACTTGTGGCGCCCTCGTTGGAGCTGGCATCGTACTCGGACTTGCCACTAAGGACAAGGCAAAGTCTATAAAGGGCATGAGACAAATTATGGATAAATTTAAGCAGCGCAATGGTGCCACACAATGCAAGCTGCTAAAAGGTGTGGGCACAGGAAAGGTGCTTCGCGAATGTCCACTTTGCGTGGCTGACGCATCTGAATTCCTGGAAGAAATACTGGAAAAGGAAGGCTGCCGAAAGTAAGCTGTAGAATCTATACGACATTCTTATATATCAAACCATTATACCCAACAACGACATGGCTAAGTATAAAGCAATTAACGAGCAGGACCGCTGCGTGGCATGTGGTCAATGGGAATACCGCTACTAAGCAATACGGTTGCATTGGAATGGCGTGCTGTTGGCACTACGTTGTAAAGTCATACAATTTCGTGGAATAAAAAAGCATTCTTGTTGATTTTTTTTCGTTTACACGGATATTATTCGTATATTTGCAACCTATTTTTAAAATCAAGATAACCTATTAAATGTCAAAAAGATTTCTAACCCTCGCTGCAATGTTCATGCTTGCAGCCTCTGCTTTCGCCGTGCCGGCGAAGCGTGTGAAGCGTCAGGTGCAGCAGCCTGATGGCTCCGTGCTCACAGTGATGTTGCGCGGCGACGAGAATTTCCATTACACAAGTACATAAGATGGTCAGCCGTTGGTGCAGCGTGCTGATGGTGCATATTGCTATGCTACGCTCGATAGCAACGGTAAGTTGACTGCGTCTGCGCAGGTGGCTCACGATGTTGAGAGTCGTGGTGCTGCAGAGTTGTCGTTCTTGAACTACTACACTGCCGAATCGCAGAAGGTGCGTTCGCTCGGTAGGGAGCGTGCTAAGCAGCGCAACGCTCGCCGCATGGCTCGCCTCGCTAATCGTGGCGTGGTTGATGCTTCGGGCAAGCCGGTGCGCAGGGTTATGGCTGGTGCTACTGGTGGCGAAGGTATCGGCGTCACGGGTAAGCGTAAGGGTCTTGTAATCCTCGTGAACTTTAAGGATAAGAAGATGCAGTCGAAGCACACTCAGGCTGAGTGGAACGACTATTTCAACAAGGTTGGCTATAATAAATACGGTAACAATGGCTCTGTTCACGACTATTTCTATGCGCAAAGCTATGGCAAGTTAGACCTTGAGTTCGACGTAATAGGTCCGGTTACAGTGTCTAAGAACATGGCATCATACGGTGCTAATGATGCTCAGGGCAACGATATTGACCCTGCAGGTATGATTAAGGAGGCTTGCGAATTGGCTTATGCTAAGGAGAAGATGGATATGTCGCAGTACGACTGGGATGGCGATGGTGCTGTCGACCAGGTGTACGTGATTTATGCTGGCTATGGTGAGGCTGCAGGTGGTGAAAAGAATACCATTTGGCCTCACGAGTGGGACATACAAAGTGGAGGCTACAGCCTTGTGCTTGGCGGTCAGCGCATCCGTACATACGCTTGTTCATCGGAGCTGAATGGCGGCTATGGCACAGATATCAGTGGTATTGGTACTGCTTGTCACGAGTTCAGCCATTGTATGGGCATCCCCGACTTCTACGACACTTCAGGAGACAGCTTCGGTATGGACGCATGGGACTTGATGGACTACGGTTCGTATGGCGGTGATGGTTATGAGCCTACTGGATATAACACTTACGAGAAGTGGGTGAGTGGCTGGATTGAGCCTACTATCCTCACCGAGCCTTGCTACATAAAGAATATGAAGCCGCTGAGCGATGCTCCTGAGGCGTGCGTTGTGTTCAACGAAGCGAACAAGAACGAATACTATATCTTCGAGAACCGCCAGCTGAAGGGCACCGACGTTGCTCTGCCTAACCACGGTATGCTTGTCATACACGTCGACTACGACCAGAAGGTGTGGTTTGACAATGAGGTGAATAACACGTCTAACCACCAACGCTTCACTGTTGTGCCTGCCGACAATAAACTTACATCGGAGACAGTAACCGGCGACACATACCCTGGCACAACAAAGTCGACTGAGCTGACCGACACCTCGAAGCCGGCTGCCACACTGTTCAACGCCAATAGCGACGGACGCAAGTTCCTCGGCAAGCCGGTGACAGAAATCACGGAGAAGGACGGTCTTATCTCGTTCACATTTATGGGCGGTGTTAATCTCGATGCACCACAGCCGAAGGTGATGAACATGACCGAGACATCGTTCACCGGCGGTTGGAACGCAGTGGATGGAGCCGAAAGCTACACTGTAGAACTGCGCGAGAAGAGCAATCTGCCTTCTGTAGATGAGGCTGTTAAACTGAGCGAAGACCTCAGCAAATGGGGCGAGAGACTCACTTCTGAGGGCAATAATGATATATCTGCCAACCTCGATAGTAAGATGCAGAATAAGGGCTGGACAGGAGATAAGGTGTTCGAGTGTCCGGGTTGTGCAAAGATTGGTACTGCGAAGAAGCAGGGCAACCTCACTTCGCCTCTCATTACCGACAACTCTTCGGCAAGTGTAACCGTTCGTCTTTCTTCAAGTGTATACGGCAAGGATGCTACTGATATTACAGTGTCGCTCCTCGATAACGATGATGCAACAATCGCTGAGCAGACAATAAAAATGGATGGCACTATGGCTACAATCGTACTCGATAATGCCGATATGAAAGACTACAAGGTGATGGTGCAGCCGAAGAAGCGTGGCTATATCTACTTTGTAGGTATCTATGACGGCGACTACTCGGCAGAGGACTTCCAGAGCATGAACGTCGCTCCGAAGACAGCAATGAAGGCGGCTGCACAGCGTTTCACTGGCATAAAGACTACTTCGTATAAGTTCGATAAGCTCACAGCCAGCATTACATATCAGTGGCGTGTGTGCGCCGTAGCCGGCGACGCAATGTCGAAGTGGAGTGCTTGGCAGACTGCCGACCTCGCTACTTGGAGTGGCATCAACGGCGTGACTGAGAGTGCAGCACAGCTCGCTGCCGGCGACCTCGTAAAGGTTTACTCTTCTGTGGGCACTGCTCTCGGCACTATGACTTACGGCGACTTCTGCCGCATGGCGCTGCCTGCTGGTGTTTATGTAGTGAAGAGTGCAAAGACTACACTTAAGGTGACAAAGTAAGAAGCTTTATTGGGGCGTAATCGCCCCATAAAGTGAAATGTATAGTGATACAAAAAGCCTGTTGGAGCAATGCTGAAGTGACCCCAAAAAGTTGGACAGGTTATTAACTATCCGATTTGAGAAAGAG
>ENA-ORNF01000424-ORNF01000424.1-human-gut-metagenome-genome-assembly--contig:-NODE-424-length-43672-cov-5.277117_pt1 | contig 43672 bp, 36 predicted proteins | sample MGYA00242110_ERZ509012 | MGnify/ENA primary metagenome ERZ509012 (study PRJEB26280, sample SAMEA2338714) | human gut metagenome | biome: human gut; feature: human-associated habitat; material: faeces...
CTGGCGGGGCATGCCGTAAAAATCGAATCGGTCTATCCACAGGTACATACGCTGTGCGCAGACTACCGGACAGACGATTCACCAGAATATGACAGAGAAACAGTGTACGAACTGGCGACGGAACGGGATGGACGATCCGCAGTTACGGACTGGAAAAGTAGGTGGACACAGGATACAAAAATAGTATGAAAATCTCACAAATTTTTTTATAAACTACGAAAGCACAAATACAGGAACTCTTGAAAAAAAGGATTTTTCATGTTATAATATACCAAATATAGTAAAATTTTGTTTTTTTGTAAAAACTAACAAAAATTATAAGCAGATGAGGAAAGCGAATATGAATAATAACCAAATCTATCCGTTTGAACGAAATCGTTATTACCCCGGTAAAATGTTGACAAGTGCTGATTTTCAGGCTGAGCAGAATTATTTTAACAATAAGAGAAGATTTCTGAACAATATGATGTATGGCGCGGGAATTATCTGCGGATGCGGAGTATTCAGCCTCGATGATCTATCGCTTCTTGTGGAGAGCGGAGCAGCAATAGACGGCCTCGGAAGAGAGATTGTCATTGAATCCTCCGTGGTGAAAAAGCTGTCATCTATCGAGGGCTTTGATCAGCTGAAGACAAATCTTGCGAGTCTTTGCCTCAGATATCAGGAGAAGGATGTACATACCGTTTATGCCTTGAACAGCCAGAATGCCGACAAGGAATACGAATACAACCGCATCAGTGAAGAATATCAGTTGTTTTTGATGGACAGTGTGGATGCCGGGAGCGGCTTTGAACTGGAATCGGAATTCCTGGTAAAGGGTACGCTGGTGGAGACGGAGGACTATCTCGTTGAGGTGATCCTTCCGGCGACAGTGTGCAGGGGCAGACAGGTGAGGATGCTTGCAAAGGTACAGAAGCTGTCTGCGGATAAAAAGACGTTTTCCTATCATGGGGTGCTTCAGACACCGGCGTTCCGTTCACCGGACGGCGGACATGAAGTAGAGATTGCGTTTGAGGATATTGCTTTAGAACAGGGAGAGACTGTAACGAAGGAATACTGGATGACGGTTCAGGACGTCTCTTTGGTGGATACAGATGTAGTATTGAAGAGTGATAGTGCAAGTGCAGCGGTGAACGGGACAGAGGAACCGGTAATGTCTGCATTTTCCATGAAGGTGATGATAGGGGATCTGACACCGAGGGAACTTGTGAACCGTGAGATCGGACGTGTCAGTCTTGAAATGCAGAGCATGGGCGGGGTCCAGGACTTCATACGTCTGGCAGATTTGAAACTGGTGCGCACGGATAGTGCATATCTGATTGAAGAAGTGATTGAAAATCATGTCAAAAAATATATTGCATCGCCGGCACAGCATGCCAGAAGACACGAGTATCTGTCGTACTTTTTGAGAGAGGACGAGTCTGAAATCGCACAGGAGTGCGGCAGGACAGAGAATATCCGGGTTGAGAATGCCGGCAGGGACATGAGTGCAGAGCCGCAGATTGCGACCGGAACCCTGGAGATTCCGTTGGGTAATGTCGCAAAAAAAGGGGATATCTGCTATTCGGGGGAGATTATTCATGGCCTCGGAAAAGGAAATGTATATGTAGATATCGGGTATGAGTACATAGCGGAGGACGCTGCTCTCGGTGTCGGTGCAAAGAATACGATCTACGGGAATCCCAAACTGTTTGAAAACACTGCCAGAACGGATGTCAATGTCGAGACAGCAGTGAAGGTGATGAACGACAAGGGAAGCTTTACGGTGGCGGCGAAGCTTCTGCAGAACGTGGATTATCTCGTTCTGACATACCGCTGGGTGGCAATGAAGTTCCCGGCAGGAAACAATCTCGGTCTAAAGGAGGATTACAGTGACAGAAGCATTGCTGCTGTGACACCGACGGTTGTTCTCGGAGCAAAGGAGAGCTATTATTTTGAAGTAAAGTGTACCAACATGGACAGCTATACCATTGCCTATGAACTGACGGAGCCGGGCAGCGGAGAGATTACGGCGGAAGGCGTCTATACGGCACCCGGCAAGGAAGGCGTTTACGAGATCAGAATTTACTGTGTGGATATGCCGGTGATCTGTACCTATGCTTATGCCATCGTCAAGAAGAAGACAGCAGAGGATGCGGATAAAAAGTGATTTCGGGCAGATAAGGAGTACGCATAACAGAGATGATTTATGAATCCCATGGAATGCAACTGAATACGGTTCGTGTTGTACGGAAAAGTGCGGCAAATGATGTGCTTGTCTGCAGGGATCTGAATTCGGATGCAGGCAGTCTGTATACGTTGCTGCTCATCAAGGATCACACGATCGTCAAGCAGGTTCTCGAGTCCTTTGAACACAGCAGTGAGAACCGGAAGAGGGCCTGCGTGGCGAATTTTTCCTGGAACGGCGGTTTCTGTATGGTCTTTCCTTATAAGACGGAACGACCGCTGACGGCGTTTTATGCAGGAGAGAGGTTCCCTCTTTCAAAGTGCGAGGATATCTGCATTCATCTGATTCTCACATGCATGATGGAGGGGATTCCCTATCCTATGTTGTATCTCATGCTGCAACAGAATCAGATCCACCTTGCCAAGGATGATTCCGTCTTTCTGAGCTATCAGATTGATCTTGCCCGGATCGACCCGAAGATCACCGAGAAGGAATGCACCATACAGTGTGCAAGAATACTGCTGGAGCTTTTAAAACCGAAAGCCCCCCAGAAAGCGGTAAGCTATACCCTGCTGAAAAAGAAAATAGAGAAAAGAAGCTACAGCGAGTTCAGTGAATTGTATAAAGACATCAGGATTGCTGCGGTCTCGAAGGAAAAGAGAGGAATTCGCACCAGAATAACTGCCTGGATAATGGCATACAGGGACACACTGTTTCGGATTCTTTTTATTATATGTATCTTTTTGGCACTGATCGTGGGGGTGACGTTTCTTGCACAACTGATTTTCGGGGATGCGCCGTGGCTCAGACTGTTTATGAACAGCTTTAAGGTAATCGGTACTGAGAACCTGAGATACAAGTAGATATTGGAGACTTTAGATTATATGAAGAAAAAAGTAGGTGTTATCATCAACTGTATCTGGATCGCCATACTGGTGGCCATTGGTGTTACGGACTGTTGGCACGGTTACCTCAATCCGGCGGGATATGTGTCGGATACGCATATGGTACATGCAGAGCCGTTTTTGTATGCCACGGACAATTCGGACGGAACAGCGAAACTGTACCGCATTGCGGACGACGGAGAAGTAACGACAGTCGTTGAGGCGGATGGTGCCGGGAATGGATACCGGTGCGCCGGTATTCTGGCAGGAGAAAATATATCGGTTCTGATGGAAGGGTGGTACACAGAGGATGGAGTGTCCGGGAATCAGTACAGGATTGTAGAATATACGCAGGATCTAACATGGATCTCTCGCAGTCTGCCGATCAGGCTGGAGGGATATGGCAGACTGACGGGATTCAGCGCAGATGATGGTGGATATTATCTGACAACTGTGGATGGAAACGGGAAAAGTGCATCCGTATACCGCATACCCAGAGAGGAAAGTCAAAATGCAGCAGAAGAAACGGAGAAAACAGAGGAACCGTTGACTGTTGAACAGGTGACAATGACTGCCACGGCGGATGGTAGAGCAATCCTGCAGGCGAGATACCAGAGGGGAAAGATGTTTCTCTATCTGGATGACGGATCGGGTGCTGAGAACTTCGTGCCGGATGCAGAGATGATTGCACTGTTTCAGGGAAGACACTGTACTGTGAGGCAGTATCTGGGCAGCCATATGGAATTGATATTCCGGTATGTGGTGATTCTGTTTTCCGGTCTGCTGCTCCTCGTTATTGTAGAGAATATCCTGCAGAAAAAGAGCAGACTGATCTGCATGATTGCAGCGATGGAAGCAGTGCTGCTGCTCCTTGTGGCGGGGAATGTTCTGTTTGCTTTTTGTATGGAATACAGGAAGGAAGCGGATAAATGCAAAGAACTTTCAACGGTATATCTGAAGGAAATGGCTGATAACGAAGCTTTCCAGGAGGCAGTTCCGGAAGATATGCAGGAATATCATACTTCGGGGGCTTATTATAAGCAGGATTATGAAATGAAAAAACTGGTCTACGGTAAAGACGTATCGGCGTATTTCCGTGAGGTATGTCTTGTGCGTGTAAACGACGGGACAATCATTGCGGGTACGGGCATCTGGAACGGACGTCCCATCGCAGAACTTTACACGGATGCGGCACAGCAGCTGGCTATCTGCGCTGTTAACGAAGGAAAATACCTGTCGGCAGAAGTGAAGATCGGGGAGAGGGAATATTTCCTCGGAAGTATGCCAACAGCCCAGGATGGTTATGCACTGATGGGGGTGCTTTCCACGGATTTCATACTTTACCAGTGGAGAGATGTTCTCATCAGGGACAGCCTGGCCGGATTAGTGGTTTATGTGATACTGAGTGTGCTTGGGATTGCTTTTCTGACCGCCCAGTCCAGGGATATTGAGAAGCTGCGGAACGTAATGCTCCGGGTTGCCGGCGGCAGTGAGGATATTGAACGTCCGGATGTACATGGCAAAGATATGGAGAGCATGTGGAACAGCATCAATGAGACGGACAAAACACTGAAGAAGATGAATTACAGTAAACTTCAGATTTTTGAGGCATATTATCGGTTTGCACCCAAGAATATCGAGAAACTGCTGGAGAAAAATTCCATCATGGAAGTAGCAAGCGGCGATGAGAGAAGGCTTGCGGGCAGCATGGCAATCGTAGGGATCGATCCGGCGGGGAAAGATACAACTCTTGAGAACCGCAACCGCTTTCTGGAGGCACTCGAAAGAAGACAGCGCAAACAGGGAGGAATCACGGTATCCAGCGATGCCAGACTGTCGGTACTGAAACTGCTGTTCCCCACTGAAAAAGGAGATACGGTTCAGTTTGCTGTGGATCTGATCAGAGATTTTCCGGAGAATGCATGCCGGAACTACATACCGGCCACCGTCTTCCTGTTCCACTCACAGTTTATATACGGCGTTGCGGGAACGGAGACCCAGTGTTTCCCGTTTCTGGACACTAGAGATGAGTTTCATCAGGACGAATATGCCGCATGGTTTGGAGCCATGGGGCTCCGCATTGTGGTGACGGAGGAGATTATGCAGAGCGGATGCGGGGATAAGGACACCCGCTATCTGGGATATATCAGTGCAAACGGCGGACAGGTAAAGCTGTATGAAGTACTGGATGCGTGTCCGAACAGGGAACGCATGGCAAAGCTTCGGACGAAGGAGAAATTTGAACAGGCATTGCAGCTGTTTTATCAGTATGATTTCTATCTGGCGAGAAGTACGTTCTCGGAGCTTTTGAGGGAACTGCCGGATGACAGGATTGCAAAGTGGTATCTGTTTACCTGCGAGAAACATTTGAATGAGGTACATGGCGAAACCATCGACTGTGGATTGCATTATGATTAGAGGATGAAGCTTTATGAAAAGCAATAACATTTTTCAGGTTTTATGGGCATCGCTGACGGCGAAGATCACACCGATATTCACCAAAATCAAATTATGGACCAGTTGGAGCTTCATTAAAACAAGGGTCGTGGCACGAGTCCGGGGGTTCTTTTCACGGATTTTCAATGTCAGGCCGAGAGACAAAAAGGATTATTACGAGGTTTTCGGCTGGCTGGTCAGCAAACGTCTTGCTTTTGCGATAGCGGTCGTCATAACGACCCTGAGTCTTATCTATCTGGTAAATTTAAATCTGATCAGAGGAACCAGCACCAGTGGAACGGAGATTAAGAAATACAGCTATGATTCACTGCTCCTGCGTTTTGCGGAGGGACGCATACAGATCACCGGAGAAGGAGGTTATCTTGCCTACGAAGGAGATGTGGAGAAAGGATATGTAACAGGAAACGGTCAGCTTTATAACCGGGCCGGAGTGATGGTGTATCAGGGGCAGTTTGAAAAGAACTGCTATGAGGGCACAGGCACGCAGTATTATGACGATGGTGTTATGCACTATCAGGGCCAGTTCAGCAATAATTTGTATCAGGGCACGGGAAAACTGTATAGAGACAATGGCTCTCTCTGGTATAACGGCGAATTTTCGCAGGGAATGATGGAAGGAGAGGGCGTTCTGTATGGCGGAGGCAATAATGTGATTTTTCAGGGAAATTTTACGAAGGATCAGATCGTCTACAGTGATTTCCTGGGAAAGACTACCGCAGAGGCCTCCAAGGCTTATACCGGAAAGCGGGATCTGTACGAGGATGACGAGAATTTTGTGGTTGTCATGAAGGATATTGATGCAGTCTATGCAGGGACACAGGATGCCAATGCATTGGACGGTGCTATCAAGGTTGGAACCGTCTATGTGCTGCGGGACAGCTTCCCTGTGGGAACGGAAAAGTTCAGCACCATAGAAGAACTGAAAAGCTATTTCGGTTCGGAGAATTATGATGGGAAATCGCTGATCACGATGCCGGAGGCGGTGTGCTACAGCCAGTTGTCCGGCGGCATGTCGACGGATGTGGTAACGGAACACATTTATGACGATTATTATCGTGTGACGGATTATGACGGGGAGAAGGAAGTATTTCTCTATTCCTTTGAGAAAAACGGTCTGATTTATACCTTTGTGGGACAGGATCAGCAGGGAACATTTTCCTATTACAGTATTACGGAGGCAGAAGGAGGAGCCTGATGAAGAAAAACAGACTGACAGGGATCAAAAACAGAACATTGACGCTCCTTTTGGCAGTCTGTATGATTATCCCGGCGGGCTGGAGCATGGCTCCACTGAACTGTAAGGCAGCAGAGACGAAAACTCTGTCACTTATAGAGGCGAAAAAGCTTGCGGTGGCTAACAGCGATTCCTATGAGAAGGTAGAGAGCCAGCTTTCGGTAAAACAGGCATCTCTCAGCCAGGCATACCGGTCCATCCGGGAGAAACAGAAGAATATGTCCACCTTCCGGTGGTCGCCTTTGTTATCTTTCAAGTTCCCAACGAAACCGGATCTGTCTGAGGCGTATGAATTCCAGTTCAAACCGATAGAGATTCAGAGTGAGATCGACTCATTGGAGCATCAGCTGACTGATGTGGTGTTGGAGGAATATGAAAAGGTCAGCACACTTTTCGTGGATGCTGTGGTACTGGAGGAGTCCATAAGATTTAACGAAAGCCGGCTGGCTGTGTTCGAAGAACAGCTGGTCAAGGATAAGGCGAAGCTGAAATTCGGTGAAGCCAGCCAGAACGATATTGATATACTGAATACCAATATTACTTCCCTGCAGAACAAGATAGCCGAAGACAGACGTTCCTATGAACGGAGCAAGAAAAAGCTGTCGGATGCAATCGGCATGGATGTGACTACGGGGTACAGTTTTGAGAACCCCTTTGTGTCTGCGGAGATTTCGAGGACACAGCTGCAGGATCTGATACAATATACGCTGGATCATGACCAGAGTTATTATGATGTATGTATGTCTGAGAGTACTGCACTGATCAGCCTCCGAACCAATTATAATCTGATGAGCGGACAGTACGGCAACAAAATGAACTATATTTCGGGCTATGTGAATCAGGTGTATGCCGGGTCCAAGGTGAACAAGAAAGCATTTAAGAGTGCATATGAAGTTTTTTTGCAGAAGATAGATGAACCATGGCAGGGAAAGAAGAAAATCCTGTTTATCAAAATTCCCAAGGAATGGTTCAAGGGAGCGATTTCCGGCATCCGTTATGTGGAGGATGAGCCATATGCCCTGTATGAAGCTGCGTTGGAATACGAGGATGCAAGACTTGAGCGTGAGAATGCGCAGAAGGATCTGACGGATGAAGTGACAGATACCTTTGAAAACTACGTCTCCCTGCGTAATGCTTATCTCGCAGCAGTGGAGGCGGTGAACAAAGCGGAAAAATCGCTGATGGCCGCAGAGAGCCTGAATAAGCTGGGTGAACTGACAAACGAGGAATTCACAACGGAAAAGGAAGACTACGAGGAACTGCAGAATGAGATGTTCTCCGCATTAGCCGATTACACCAAGGCACTGTATTCTTTTGACCGTCTTACCTGCGGAGGTGTGTCCATATTGCTTGCAAACGCCGGTGCAGACCTGAAGGCGGGAGGCGAAGGTAACAGCTATGTGGAGACAGAGTACGAAAATGGTGCATATTATTATATGGAATCGATTGTCGAGCAGGAGCAGTTCCGGCTGAATGTCTATATTCCGGATGATTTCGGCGTGGAAGTCACGCATTTTGAACTCTGGTGCGACGGAAAACAGATCGGAGAGCGGACGGAGATCGATAAGAGCATTCGTCATCTGGCGCTCACGACAGAGAGTATTGATAAGGCCTTTATCCGGTTTTATAACGATACAGAGTTTGTCGATGACTGCGAGATCGACCCGTCCCAACAGAGCGGCGAATTGCAGATCGTCAGCCAGTATGCGGCTATCGGCGGAAGCAGGGACAGAGAGCTTGGAGAGTATGTGCTCACGGTCAATGCGGCTACGGGGATTGCAACAGTGAAGTTATCTCCAAGACAGGATAAAGAGATCACTTATTATAGGATCAGCACCTCTGATGGAGTGTATCTGACAGGGGACAGCTACTATAGTACAGAGAAGAGCTTCCGGTATTTGAGCCTTCTGGAGAATGACATTGCCGATCTGAAAATTGAGTTTTATGATGCATCAAAAAATAAGATATATGAAGGGCACTTTGAGACTGCGGACAATAAGCTTATGGAAAACAGCACAGAAGGCTGAAAGTCTGCAGAAAGGCTTGGTGAATGAGTATGAAGAAAGGGAAAAAGAAGAGGCTTAGAATATTTGCCGGAGCTCTGGCAGCACTGTTAGGTATTATGGGTGGACTGGAATACAGCCAGATCAATGCCTATGCGGTGCTGGACGAATCAACGGCAGTAAAGTACAGTACTTTTTCACTCACAAATACAGTGGAAAACGGTACCCTGTTCATTGGAACCTATCTGATCCATATGACTGCCATGACGGATGAATTGTATGAAAAGGCACAGGAGAGTGCGGAAGATTCCGGTCAGTATAACATTTACTATAAATCGGAGCTGGCAAACGGCGAATGGTTCGACATTTCTTCCGCAGAAGGACTGGCAGATATCACGGATGCGGCAGAGCCTGTGGAAACTGCGGAACTGGCCGATCTCTGGGTGACGTTCTATGTGGGGGCGGACGGTATCTCACACAGTGCGAAGAACAGTGAGGCGGTCTGCATTTTTGACCAGCCCTCCCCCTATGATCTGTATCGGCTCCCGGAGCTGGAAGCATTGCGGAACCAGTATGACAACACTTACACTTCGGAAACAGAGGGAGCAGACAGATACTTTTATGATCAGCTGAAGGATTTCTTCGGACTGAATCTCAGAAACGCTGTGACGGATGAATGCGACAGGCAGATCAATCTCTTACAAGGAGTCTACAACGGGCTGCAACAGCAGGAAAAGAGTGAACAGGCGGAGATCCTGTATACACTGATGGGAAAGATTGACGCAAAGCGCCGGGCAGAAGTCTTCTATCAGCTGATGGAGGCGGAGGACAGCAGACTGAATCAGCTGCAGTCACTTCTGGGAGGTTCTGCTTACCATAAGGAAAATTACAATGATGAACAGTTCGTGGCGAGTGCGGATCTCTCGGATGCGGTGGGAACGGCGATGGAGAGTTGTGAATCCAGCTATATCACCCATAGCGGCAATCAAATTACAAATGACGGAACGGTTCTCGGAGAGACAGAATATACGCTGTGTATGAGCATTTTGGAGAAAGCGGCGGGCGGAAATACCGATCTGGAAGAGGAACTGTTGAAATTGAAAAATCTGTACAGCATCAAAGATTCCATGATCAAGGATAAGGACAAGGAACTTACACTTCTGGAACAGGAGCTGATCCCTAAGGCAGAAGAAAGGCTTAAGAGTGCATTCTCCTCCGGTGCAGGACAGGAATACAATGCAGCGGTATCCCAGGGAAAGAGCAAAGAAGCATGTGACAAACTTCTGGAACTCCAGAAGACGGAGCAGGATAAGATCTCTAATGAATACCAGTTTCTGCTTGAGGCAAAGACAGAGCGTATGGGCAGTCAGGAAGCGGTGGACTATCTGTTTAGCAAGATAGAGGAAATCGGGAATTGCTATAGCAATATAAGTGATGATGCCTATGCGGAAAATGCACAGTTGGGAGTAGATGCCTGTCTGTTGGGACTTCAGCAGCTTGCTCAGGGAGTGATCGACGGTGACAGCAGTATGCGCTCCACACTTTCCGGGCTGGAGAGCGATAAGGAAAATACACAGACACTCAGAGATGCGGCACTGGACAAGAACGATCTGGGACTTGCCAAAAAATATGATGCCATGCTGGATGCTATTGATGTGGAGATCGCAGCAGAGGAACAGCGGCTGGCTGCCCAGCTGAACAGCAGCTCCGCAGTGGATCGGGCGAAGGCTATGACCCAGCTGGGAGACAAGACGAGGACGGCCAACGCAGCCAAGATACAGAATAATGCCAAGAAAAAGCTGGCAGAGGGTGATATGAGCGGCATTGTCGAGGCAGTGGATGCGTTGGCGACACTGGGAGAGGAAGATGCTCTGAAAGATCTCATGTCAAGTTTGGGCACAGATGCCTCGGACGATGTCAGGAATGCATTGAGCTCCGCATTGCAGCAGGTACAGGGAAGCGGAAACAGCACGGAGAGCGGGAATGCGGCAGACGGCTTCGGACTGACCGGAGACGAACTCCTTGCCCTGCTTGAAAGTGCGTTGGGGGATTCCTTTGATAACATGAATGACAAGGATCAGGCGGCGGTGCTTGGAGCACTGGGCCTGTTTGGAGCCGAGGGCTCTTCGGAAGCGGCAACGCTGGCGGGGACTCTGGCTGTGGACTGTATGAGGAATGGAAATAAGAACTTGTTTGTCAGATACTCCGGTTCGGGAGCAGAGAAATACATCTCCGCACAGACCATCGGCAGGGTGACAGATTTCAGATACATATACAGTGCAAGCAGAAGAGATGCGGTGCTTTCCGGCAGTGGCAAAACCTACCGCTACAGTGTGGGAAGCAGCGAGGTAAGACTTACCGACGGCACCATAGAGCAGATGTCTTCGGAGACGGTACTACAGGGCAATGTGGCATATATTCCGGAGGAAGCCGGCAGCAAATATTTCGGCTGCAGTGTGATCTACATAGAGGGAACGGAGTATGCTGTCTGCGTTACAGAGGGCATGGAAGCCACGGTAGAGCAGCTTTTGGAAAAACTGAAAGGGGGGACGGATTAATGGCAGATTATCCCATTATAGCGGATGTCAGTTCTTATATTGTAAAAACACTCAGGCAGAAGATGTGTCCGGAGCCGATTCCGTCACCGAACAATATAGAGATTTCTTCACCGGCAGATCAAGACGTAGACTATATCGTCGGCCTGTATCTGTACGATATACAGGAGGAGGCACTTGTCTCACAGCCTCCCTTTATTCAGAAAGGCAGGGTACAGCTTTCTAAGCCGCCTAAACCATATGGATTATACTATATGGTTTTTATCAACGGATCCTCCCAGATGGGACTAAAGGCTCCGGATATACAAAAGATCATCGGAAGAGTGGCACAGATTGTCAACGACAACAGTTCTGTTCTTCCAAATCAGCTGCAGTCATGGATAGACACGCAGGAACCTCCTATTGTACTGTCTCAGGCGAAGATAAGTCTGGAGGAAAAGGTGAGGGTGTGGCAGGCGATCAATAAACCCTATCAGGTCAGCCTGTTCTATAAGGCGGCACCCGTATTCTTATCCAGTGAGCTTGTAATCGACACACCTCGTGTCGTTGATGCGAGCTTTGGACTGCATATTGCATCAGAGGAAAGGGGGAAGGAGTAACAGGTGGAAAAGAACGAAATCCGTTATACGCTGGATCTTCTGGTACGGCTGATCGACACGACCACGGGGATGATTGTAACGGAAAGAGATGTTCATTTTCGGAGAAATGGCAAGAAGGTGCAGCCGGTTCAGAGAGGAAACGGAAATTATGTATTCCTGAATACCGGAAGAGAAGATTGTGACCTTGATGTAGAGGTTTTCGATTTTGAAGCTGCACATACAGAGATCCGTTATGAAGAACTCGACAATTTTCTGCCCATCAAGGACGTGTTCCTGATACCGTCAGAGAACACAGCAAAAGGAGAGGCAGTACTCTCCCTGACCGGACACCTTTCAGGGCTGGAGGCAATAGAAGCTGTCAGATTGGGAAGGTCATACTGCTCAGTAAAGAGTTTCGATGCGAGAAAGCGCATCATGAATCTTTTCAAGGCAAACGGACCGGGCATGGAGGAGACCCGCTACGGTCTGATCCATGCGGACAGTATGACATTTGAAGCGTTTGACGTGGAGAAGGTCGTAAGTCCTGTATCTCTGAAACTAAGAGAAACGCTCCAGGAGGAATTCCGGGAAAATGCACCGATCACCCGCATTGTCCATGGCAGGACGGATGCACAGGGAAATTACCTGCTGCGGGTAAGAGATGACGGAACAAATCTGAAATATCTTGTCAGATATGTTGTTTCGGGAAAACCGCAATTTCAGGTGGTGGATTTTCATCAGCCGGAAGTACAACTAAAATAAAGGAGGAGATATGGGACAGGTAGTAGTAACAGGAGGAACTGCCCAGTGTACATTCGGAACTCTGCCGGGCATGATTTCAGCCGGTGCCCAGAAAAAGGTTTTGATTGACGGAAAACCGGTGGCAACCATCATGGATTTTAATACGCAGTGTATCACGCCATTCGGGCTGTGTACAACGTTGACAAATCCGGCAGTACAGGCGGCAACCACAGCAGCGTTGGGGGTACTCACGCCGCAGCCGTGCACGCTCGTACCTGCGGGAACATGGAAGCCTACAAAGGTTACTGTCCAGGCAGGAGGGGGGCCGGTGCTGACGAATGAATGTCAGGGGACTTGTGTATACGGAGGGTGCATTGCAGTCACCAATCCGGGGCAGAGCAAAGTAATCGTTTAATTTAAATGTTGGAAAGGAGAAAATTCATGGCAGAATATTTTTCACCAGGTGTGTATATAGAGGAGTATGATAATTCACCTCGAAGCATTGAAGGCGTAGGAACCAGCACAGCAGGCTTTGTCGGTCTGGCTGAAAAAGGACCTACCGTCGGAGCACCTTCTTTAGTAACAAATTTCAAGAGCTTTATCAAGCAATTCGGAGGATTTTTAAGCGAATTTACACACGGCGAGTACCGTTACCTTGCAAACAGCGTTGAGCAGTTCTTCATAAACGGTGGAACCAGATGCTATGTTGCCCGTGTCGTTCCCGAAGATGCGCAGATTGCATCCAACAAGAAGGGAATTCTTGCAGTGGAAGCTGCAAATGCCGGTAAGTGGGGCAACAGAATCCAGATTTCCATGACAACTGTTGCAAAACGTAAGCTTCAGTTGATCGCTGAGTCCGGTGAGGGTTATGTGGCAAAGTCTGTTGAGGGCTTCCGCGAGGGAGACATTGTGGAGTGTAACGGTGAGTACAACCGCATTGCATCAATCTATGATAAGACCATTACCTTTGAAAATAAATTCGAAGGAAATGTTGTGGATGATACCATCATCCCGAAGACAGTGCTGTATCTTGTTACCTTTGATCTGAGTGTCCGCTATAATGACGAGGTGGAGAACTATACCGAGCTGAGCCTGAACACGGCTTCCAGCAACTATATCGGTTCCAGACTTGCACTTAGCGAACTGATCAGCGCTTCAGTAGAGCCGATGACAGAGATCGGCAATCCTGTGGAAGCAATCCTCGGTGAGGGTGTACAGAACGGCTTCTTCACACTGGAGGGCGGTACCGATGGAACCATCTCCAAGGTAAATCCCGGAACCTTTATCGGACAGGACAATGGCCCCGGCAAGCGCAGTGGTATTCAGGCATTCGTAGAGAACAACGTAGTCAGCATGATGGCAGTTCCCGGAATTACCATGCCTGAAGTAACCGTTGCACTGGTAGCTCACTGCGAGAACCTCAAGAGCAGATTTGCGGTTTTTGACATGCCGAAGGAGATGTATAAGACAACAGACCTGATCGAGTACAGAAATATCATTGATTCTTCCTACGCAGCAATGTATCATCCCTGGATTCAGGTATTCGACCGTGCTTCCTCTAAAGCAGATTTTGTGCCGCCTTCAGGAGCAGTGATGGGCGTTTACTCCAGAACGGATACAAACAGAGGCGTACATAAGGCACCTGCCAATGAGACAGTATTTTGTACCGGTCTTAAGGTAAATTACACAAAGGGAGAGCAGGATATTCTGAATCCCGAAGGTGTCAACCTGATCCGTGCGCTTCCCGGACAGGGAATCCGTGTATGGGGAGCAAGAACGGCAAGCAGCAACAGTGCATTCCGTTACGTCAACGTAAGACGTCTCTTCATCTATGTGGAGGAGAGCATCAAGGCAAATACCAACTGGGTTGTATTCGAGCCCAATGACGCAGCTCTGTGGCAGAGAGTACGGATGACAATTGCATCCTTCCTCGACAGCATGTGGAGAAACGGTATGCTGGCAGGAGCTTCACCTTCCGAGGGATATTTTGTGGAGATAGGTTCTTCTACGATGTCCAAGGATGATATTATGAATGGAAGACTGATCTGCAATATTGGTATTGCACCCAGCCGCCCGGCAGAGTTTGTTGTGTTCCGTGTAACGCAGCATACAGCGGAAGCAGGCGGTGAAGGTGAAGAAAGTTAAGATAAAGGAGAGATAGATTATGGCGAATACATACGATAACGGAAACGGACTTGCTTATCCATTGACTAAAATGAACTTCCTGGTAACTGTGGACGGTATTGCCGGAACTGCAGCTTTCAGCGAAGTAACAGGTGTGGAAGCATCCGTCGATGTCATTGAATTCCGTCAGGGAAATGCAAACAGCCTTGCACCGGTAAAGATTCCCGGACTTGTAAAGCATGGCAATGTTACCCTGAAGATGGGCTACACTCTGGACAGTGCATTTAAGACATGGATTCAGGAGTGTGTAAGTGAGACCAGAGGTGAGATGCCCAGAAACAATGTGCAGATCGAACTGATCGACATTAACACAGGTGCACCTCAGACGGTAAGCACACAGGTAACAGGCACGAGAGTATGGATTCTGACCAACGCATGGGTTACAAAGTACAATGCGCCGGATCTGGATGCTAAGACCAGTGATGTGGCAATCGAGAGTGTAGAGCTTGCCTATGAAGAGCTCATCATTCCTAACTAGGATCTGAAGTAACAAAACAGTAACTGGACTCACGCCCCATGCTGTCTGCATGGGGCGTGAGTGAACGAAAGATGACATGGGAGGAAATATGGAAACAGTTTACGAATTTACATTGCCCAAGGGTTATATGGATTCAGCGGGAGAGCTGCATCGCAGAGGGAAAATGCGTCTGGCAACGGCAGGCGATGAGATTAGTGCAACCAGAGATCCCCGTGTACTGAGCAATCCGTCCTATCTGACGATCGTAATTCTCGGTAAGGTCGTGACGGAACTGGAGGGTGTTCAGATGGTCTCCGCCAACATTATTGAGAAGCTGTTCACCGCAGATCTTGCTTTTCTGCAGGATATGTATCAGAGAATCAATGATATTGAACCACCGACCATGGAAGTCGTATGTCCTGACTGCGGGAAGGTTTTTCAGGTGCCTTTAAATTTTACCGAGGAGGGATAAAGCTGTATCCCAAGGAAGAGCTCTACCGGGAAATGTCGTTTATTTCGTACTATTTCCATTGGAGCAGCGAAGAAGTCCTGAACATGGATCACAACAGCAGGCGAAAGTGGTGCAGCGAAATCTCGGAGATCAATAAGAGCTTGACTCCCTCCGGAAAAAGCAGGAAAGAAAAAAGTATCCTTGACATGAAACCAGACAGATAAAAAGAGGTTGCGTATGGCAAAGACAGGAAATAAGGTTTATCAGAATTTTGGTCTGAATCCGGCGACAAATTTTAATTTCATATTGCGTGTGGAAGGGACTTTTGATCTTCCGTGTAAGTCCGTTCATGTATTCCAGAAGGAAAACGAATATGAATATATTCAGGAAGGCGGGCTCAATGATTATGTGCATATGAAGCGCAAGCCGATTTCAAAACCCTTCACCTTCCAGGTAGAGAGATATGTAGGAGTAGACGGACTTCTGGTGGATTATCTTGCAAACGGAACGGAGTTGGTCCTGCCGTTGGTGCTTCTGGTCAACCGGTATCACTGGAACGGCTATCCCTATCCGACGAGAACCTATGTCTTTACAGGTTGCACCGTGATCGGCAAGGAGTACGGAGAACTGAATGCGGAGAGAAGCGGACTGTTGGTAGAGACCACGACCATCGCCTACCGGGAGATGGTGAATGTGGATGTCGGGATCGGAGCAAATGCAGGAGAGACCTGGGAATATCAACCAAAATCGGAAGAAGAAAAGATAGAAGCAGAAAAAAAACGTCTGACCCACTCCAAACGGTACTGGGCGTTTGACGATAAGAAGTACTCCGGAAAAGGAGAGGAATCTGCCCGCCATCCGGAGAATGAGAAGAGAAAAGAAGAATTACTGAAGGATCGCCGCCTGTGGGATCCGGATAAGAAAAAGGTAACGGAATCCAAAAACAGTGCGAGACAGCCCGAAGATTTTCTGGAGATAGAAACAGAGGGAGAAGGACAGGAAAAAGAACGACTGTGGACGTTTGACAATCAGACATATTCCGGAAAAGGAGAGGGATCCGCCCGCCATCCGGAGAATGAGAAGAGAAAAGAAGAATTACTGAAGGATCGTCGCCTGTGGGATCCGGGACAGAGTAAGGGAACGACATCCAGGCGCAGCGCAAGGACAGTAGCGGATTATCTGGGGAGCAGGGAGAAAAAGGCTTCCGAAAAATAAAGAACTGACGGACAAAGGAAAGGAGAGAACGCAATGCTGACAGTAAAAGCCCCTATAGAATTAACGTGCAGAGCCGGTATTGTTCCCTCCTATGAGGGTTTTGTCCGCAGGATTACCGGCAATTACGAGATGATGTCGGCGACGGTCACAGGAGAGGACCTGCTCCATCTGGTGACGGAGCCGCCGGAGGTCTTCTTTGCGGAGGGCAGTGTTTCCACGGTCCTTAACCAGACGAACATCTATCAGAACCAGGAGACGAAACTGGAGATTCTGAACCAGCTGCTTAACCGCATTACAGTAGATGCCGGGATGCGCATCACCTATCAGGATCGTGTCTATATCACGGACATGCTGCAGAAGCTGGGCATTAAGAATGTACAGCAGTTCATGCATCAGGTCGCACAGCTCAAGGAAGAGACTAAAAATACGACGGAGCTGATCGACTATTACTGGAACCACATGGAGCAGCTGCAGGAACTGATACAGAGCTATAAGGAGAGCAGGGAAGAAAAGACAGAAAACAGCGAGTACCGGCAGGAGGATAATATTCTGCACCTGCATCAGGACATTATGAATCGTCTGCAGACGGGAAGTATTTACCAGATTGTATCAAATTTTAACCATAATTCGTCAGCTTCGGCAGAGTATATCAGCGGAGACGAGCTGCAATCCGCAGAATATTACCGGATCACCAGAAATATTCTGCTGAACACATTGGAAAATGAGGCAAAGGGAGAAAAAATGCCTCTGGAGTACCGTCACGAGAATTATTATGAAGAAGTTCTTCCACTTACGGAGGAGATTACAGAACAGAAAATTACGAACCAGATTGCGGCGGCTGTGCTGCTGCAGCTGGCAGACAATATATATCAGAACCGGCATGAGAACGTAGACCGGAAAGGAGATGTGTGGTACACCGTGTCCAACGCTTTTTACCGTTCGGCCGGGAACACGATGAACCGGCTGCACAGTAATTTTGTGCAGCAGTATTACCGCAGTGACAGGGCGGGAGATTATCTTGTCAATCTGAACAAGAATTACAGACAGGAATTGGAACTGTTGGATCGTATCGTTTCCATTCGGGAGACTGCGGAGGAACAGGAGAGGACCGCACCCGCACAGACAGCGGTGAAACTGGAAAATGTACAGCAATACCGGGAGGAAGAGACTTATCAGAACCTGACAGACAACAGAAACTACCGGGAAGGAGACCAATATTACCGGAACCAGACGGGTAATACCACAGAGGAAAGAAATTACCTTCAGAATTTTTCCAATGAGGAGAGGTACCTGAACAGAGAGCAAAATACCTTTGCGGACACAGAGGTCAATGTCCGTCAGGAACACCGGGAGGTGACGCTGGAACAACTGGAGGAATTTCACCGTCACAATGTGGAGAACCGCAACAAATATTATCAGAAGCTGGAACAGCTTAGAAACCTGCAGGAGAAGCCGGGCAAGGCACCCGATCTGCAGAAGATGCGCAGGGAGGGGCTTCTTGCGTTGGAACATCCGCAGGAAATGTTGCAGCAGCTAAAGGAAGAAGGAAACGAGCAGCAGGAGCAGGCGGCGCATCTCAGACAGCAGGAACTGGCACTTTTGCCGGAGGATACACAGCGCATTTACGAGGTGTTGGAGCAGTATCTGCAGACTCCGGAGAGATATAGGCAGGCGGAAGCTGTGACAAACCATAGCATCGGAAGACTGATGCGGGATATCGAACTTGTGGAGAGAGAGTCCCGGGAACAGATACAGACAGACATACACACAGACAGACAGACGAGCAGCCGGTCGGAGACCTTCGAGCAGAACTGGGTAGAGAGACAACCCGTGGAGCTGCACTATCAGGAAGAGCCGGACGGAGCTGCCGCAGAAACTGCCCCGGAAGGCAGAACTGCGGAAACGGTGGGAAATCGGGAATTCGTGGAACGGCAGCTACGCAAGCAGGAACTGTTTCACAGCCGCACGGACAAGACGTTCCGGGATATTTCCGAGACAGTGGTTGAGCGGTGGGAGGAGAACTCCCGCAGGGAGCCTGTGCAGAGTGCCATGACCGAGGAGGAGCGCCGGAACCGGATAGCACTGGTGCACAAACAGCAGACGGAAAATGAGATTACAGAGGAGATCATGGAACAGCTGATGAACCAGAACCGTGTGATCGAGAACCAGACAAGGGTGATGGAGGAGGTTACACAGAATTCCAGAACAGTGGAGCACCGTATAACGAACCAGACGACACATGAAATCACCCAGCAGACGGAAAATCTCACCGAGATGATCAGCCGCAGCGTGCAGGGAAGAATCGGTGACATCACAGATCAGGTGTACAACAGGCTGGAGAAGCGCCTGCAGAATGAACGGCGGCGCAGGGGAATCTAGTATAACAGTAGTTATTTAGAAACCGTTATACTAGTTAGACATCGCAGAAGAAAGGAGGCGGGACAGGAATGAATTCTATAGCAGAAAACCTTGTGAACAGTCTGTCGGGCAATGTGCCGAAGGCAGTGCTCTGCGTCAGAAATATCAAGACTCTCAAGCAGGTTACTCCGAAGGACACCCCGGAGGAGATGCTCCGCAAGAAGAAAGCCAATATGGCAGACACTCTCGAGAAGGCGAATAATCTGCAGAAGTCACTCATGGAGGCGACTGCGGGAGCACTGTCCGGCACACTGTCATCGGAGGCCAGGGACAGCCTGATGGGGCAGGATAAGGCGTATCTTGCCATGGAGGTACAATATAATCCTTCCAGCATCCATATGCAGACGACGACGGGGTCACAGCTGGAATACAGTGGCGGCAATATGGGAAATATGTCGAATAACATGATCATTCAGAATGTAGTGCCTACCTCCACGACTATGAATGTCCAGTTGATCTTTGATGAGGTGAATATTTACGATGCGTTTATGGTCAACAATGTAAATTCGCCGGTGGGTGCTGTCACCCAGGCAGTGAAATACGCTGTAGATAAAGGGCATTCCGTCCAACATCAGATTGAGGGGATCCTTTCCCTGCTGACGATGGATGTGACAAGACAGGTAGTGTTCTACTGGGCAAAGATGTGTTTCAGAGGCGAACTCACGGCGGTACAGGCACACTACACTATGTTCAATAAATCGGGAAATCCGATCAGGGGCGTGGTAAACCTTTCCATCAGACAGGGAGAACAGGCAGAGTTTTATGATCCGGCTTACTGGGAGAAGGCATATGATAATCTTTTCAAAAAGGGAAAGGCAAACGGTAAGAGTACCTTTTCAAAGGCTACGAACAACAATGTTCTGAATCTGAACCTGTAAAGGCTTTGACAGCGGAAAAGGGGCAGCTATGGATGCAATCAATCATACACTTGGAAATATAGAAAAGGCGCAGATCCGCATCAGCACCTATAATATGATAGAGGAAAAAAAGCTCCAGATCAAGGAGAACGTTCCGGCAAAGGGAACGGCCGGTGCTCTGGGCAGCATTGCAAGTAAGAGCGGGCTTGAAGGCGTCGGAGCCTCCCAGCTCGGAAAGGTGGCACAGGCGGCGGTGGGATCCACCATAAAGTCGGTAAAGGCAGTCTCTGACCGGATGCAGTCGGGTGTAAAGACCTACACGGTCCAGTTTAACCCGAGTCAGCTCACCTTGAGCGGATACGGCGGCGGTATGTATCAGAAGACCGATTACGGAACCGCCTCCAGTGACAAGAAGCAGCAGAAAAACATAGGAATTTCTTACGAGCCGGCAAAGGTAAGACTGATGATGAGTGTTACGCTGATCTTCGATCAGGTATCGGTAAAGGATGCCTTTATGGCGGATAAGTTCGCAGCATCACCGACCGGTGCGGCGACCGGGATGACCTCTCTGGTCAAGGAGGCTGTCACAGGGGAGGAATATTCGGTGCAGCCCATCATTGAGGGTTTTATCGGGATGCTGCGGCAGGAGCGCACACGTTTCATCAGCTTTTGCTGGGGATCAATGCAGTATGAGGGTGTCGTGAACAGCCTGAATACGAGATATACGATGTTCAATCTGACAGGACAGCCCATCAGGGGTGAGGTGGAGCTCTCCATGATTCTGGTGGATGAGGAAGTCGGACCGAACGATATGGGTACCTGGAAAAAGCATTACGAAGAAGCGTTTGGCGGTGGCAATGTGAGCTATAGAAATAAGACCCAGTATGTGGGCAATATTCTGAATCTATAGGACAGCAGCTGCTGAAATTGATGCAGGGGAAAGAGAATGGCAAGCTTTGATTACAAAGATCTCTTAACTGAATATAATAAATTTACCAGTCCGAAGACGGTCGTGCTGATCGGCGGAAAGAATCTGTCTGAGGATAAGAACAGTTTCAGTATCTCTGATGTGGAAATCGAGATGAGTGCCGGCTATGAGGCGGGCATGGCGACTTTCTGGATTCATGACTGTTACGACGGTCTGACCTGCACCTTTAAGACGCAGGAGCTGCAGCCTTATATCAGGCTCGGTTCGCAGGTCACAATCTGTCTCGGCTATGATCTCACAGTGCGCAAGGTGTTCTGCGGTTTCATTGCGAGGGTCAATTTCGACTTTTCGGCAAACGGCGGGATTCCCGGCGTAGAGGTCACGGTGATGGATGCAAAGGGCATCATGATGGCGAATAACCATTCACAGCAGTTGAAGGCGCAGTATTACTCGGATGCGGTGAAGGAAATCTTCCGCAAGCCGGCATATAACAACCTTCTCCAAAAGAAAATCATCACGGGTGTCTCTGTGGAGGATACACCGGATAAGCCGGTGACAGGCACGGTGGGGGAGAGTAAGGCAAGTGATAAGACCGTGGAGATGGTCGGCGAGAGCGATTATGAATTCGTGGTAAAGGCAGCAAAAAAATTTAACTTTGATTTCTTTATCCACGGAGGAGAAGTCTTATTCCGCAAGGCAAAGAGCAACTCCGAGATACTGATGGAGCTGACACCGGAGACCGGAATCAGAGGAATCAATATGGGCTATGACATCACCGGACTGACAGCAGGAATCGAGGTGCGCTGTCTGGATGTGGGGAAGGGGAAGTTAATCTCCTCCTACAAGAAGAACGGCAACAAGATTTCCCATGGAAATCATGCCAAGGCACTGCTGGCGAAATCGAAGAAGGTGTATGTCGATCCCACGACCTCGTCCAAGATGGATGCGGATAACCGTCTCGATTATCTGATGGAGGATATGACCTACCGCTTCGGAACGTTGGAGGCGGATGTGATCGGAATACCGGAGATGGTACCCGGACGCTTCATCAGAGTGTCGGGCTTCGGTGACAACCTGTCGAATACCTATTATCTGCAGACTGTGAGACATTGTTTTACGGAGCAGGGGTATGTGACAAGAATTATCGGCAAGGCGTGCGGATTTGAGGAGTAAGACCACATACCGGGAAAGGATGGAGGAAGAAGCGTGGCACTTTTTGATGTGATAGATGAGATAGCGGAAAAACAAGTATTGAAGACAGAGACAGGGGACAACAGGATTTTCGGCATCGTCGTAGGGCAGGTTGTCAAGAATTATGACAAGGATATGCCTGGGCGTGTCTGTGTCTCCATCTTTACCCGGGACAAGGAGGCAAACGAGCTGAAATGGGCGAGAGTTGCGATGCCCTCCAGCGGCTCCAAGTGGGGACACTATTTTCTGCCCGAGGTCGGAGACCATGTCCTCGTCTGCTTTGAGCAGGGAAATATTGAAAAGCCTTATGTCATAGGCTGCATACCGAGAGAAAACGACCAGTTTCTGAAGAAGACGGTGGATGAGGACAACCAGTATAAAAAGATCATGCCCCGCCATGGAAATACCATCCTGTTCGAGGACAATAAGGAGGGGGAAGGGGATAAGGATAAGATAAAGATCGAGACCCCGAAATCCACCCATCGGATCGAACTGGATAACGAGAAGGGACTGATGCTGATCTCAGACAAAGACGGCAAGAATAAGATCGAGATACAGACAGGCGACTCGGGAAAAATGGAGATCTTTGCGGAGAAGAAGCTTACGATCAAGGTCGGCGACAATATTACACTGACCATGAACGGCAACAACGGCACAACGGAGCTTGAGACGACAAAATTAAATGTGAAGGTGAACGGAAATATGAAATACACCTCCACGGGGGGCGCAACGCTGGAGGGTTCCACTGTCAGCATGAAGTCAACGTCCTCCATGAATCTGGAAAGCAGTGCAGCAGTGAAAATCAGTGGAACGCCGATCAGCATCGGATAGGCAGGGGGGAACAGCGATGGAGAACTATGACTTTTTAGGCAAAGGAATGAAATTCCCGCCGCAGATCAATTCTGCCACAGGAAGATTTGTGACGGTCTCAGATCTGGAGAGTGTCAGGGAGTCGGTTTACCTGATATTGATGACACAGAAGTCGGAGCGGTTCCTGCGGCCGGAATTCGGCAGTGAACTGATGGCATATACCTTTATGGATGTCAACCTGACGAATATCAATATCATGTGCGGAAACATCCGCCGGGAGATACAGCGGCAGGAGCCCCGCATCAGTGACGTGGAGGTGTCGGCAGATCCGAATATCAAGGACGGATGCCTTGTGATCAAGGTGGATTATTATGTGATAGGCAGCAATACGAGAGATAATTTTGTCTTTCCCTTCTACCTGAATACAGGAGAAGAGGAGGCTGCGCAGGAGGAATTCGCACCGGAACAGGGTGATACAGAGGAGCAATATGAAGATTGATAAGAGAACAGCGACGGATATTGAAAACAAAATAGCGGAACTTGCTGCCTCCTATGTGCCGGAATGGAATTTTAACAGGGAGGATCCCGATATCGGTTCCACGCTTGCCATTCTGTTTGCAGGTCAGATGAAGGACAATATTGACCGGTTTAATCAGGTGTTGGACATCTGTCATACGGAATTTGTCAATATGCTTGATCTGTCCCTTTTGCCGGCGAAGCCGTCCTGTGCCGTGGTACTTATGGAACTGATCCAGGATACCATTCCGGGTACGGGCGTTGCAAAGGGAACAAAGCTGCTGGCGGAGGGTGAGGAGCCTCAGATCTTTGAAACGGCACACAATCTGTATGTGACGAATTCCCGACTGCAGTCCTGTTTTATGACGGAGAAAGAGACAGGAAAGATCCTGCCGTTACTGGGCAGCTTCCGATGCCCGCAGATCCTGCAGGAAAAAGAGTCTGACGGGGAACAGGAGGAGCCGGATCAGCCGGAAAAGCTGACACCGTTTTACCTGTTTAAAGATCAGGCCAAGGGAATGGAGCAGAACGCAGTGATGCTCTACCACCCCACGGTATTTGATGCGGCGGGAAACACGATCTTCGTAAGAATAGAGGGAAACGAGGAGATTGTAAAGAAACTTCTGTCAGAGGATTTCACCCTTCAGTATGTCACGGAGCAGGGACTTAAGAAGGTGGAGGGGCTTGAACTTTTGGCGGACGGCAGAACCCTTGCTTTCAGAGAACCGGAAGAAAGTGTTCCGGTGCAGCTTGATGGCAAAGACTACGGTATGTTGGCGATCATTGCCGAGGAGCCGGTGAAGGAAAATATGGAAGTCGAGGGCATCCGGCTGGCATCCGCCGGAGAAGCACAGGCACCGGAATTTGTGAACAACGGAACTACGGATTTTGAGACAGAGCTTTTTGCTCCCTTCGGGGATACGCTCTCTCTGTTCAGCGAATGCTATATCGGGCATGACCGTTATTTCGGAAAGCCCGGAGCACTTGTGACACTTAACTTTGAGGTGGCATACCCGGAGCACAGGGTCTCCCTCATGGCAGTGACAGAGCAGGAAGATCTGAAAATTATCAAGCGCAAACCCAGAACAACGGCGGAGAATAATATTGCAGACTGCTATGCGGAGGAGATCTCCATAGAGTATTTCAATGGTATCGGTTGGAAGAAGCTGTCATGCAATCAGGAATACAGATCACTTTTCGGAACAGCGGAGGCAATGAAGTGTACGCTGGAGTTTGTCAGTCCGCCGGATTGGCAGGAGATGTCTGTCGGCGGGGACAAGGGAAGATGTCTGCGTATTCAGCTTTTAAAATCCGATAACTGTTATATGCGTCCCTGTATACACCATTATCCGCAGATCAGCAACTTGACGATTGCCTACACCTACGGGGATCATTTTGTGCAGCCGGAGAAAGTGCGGGCAATAGCCGGCACAAGGGAACTGGAGCTCTCGGTGAAGATGATGGAGGGAAAGCGCTTCCTGCTTTTCCAGAGAGGAGAGTACGCAGAGGACTATCTGTATCTGGGCTTTGGAAAACCGATGGAGGACGGTCCGGTCAGCATGCTGTTCCAGCTCGAGGATGGTGCGCAGTATGACACCACGGAGTGCCGGTTTGAGTACAGTACGATCCACGGCTTCCGACAGATGCGGGTGCTGGATCATACGGCGAATATGTCCCGCTCGGGAATTGTCATGTTCATGCCGCCCTCAGATATGTCGATGGTGACGATAGAGGGGAAAACGGCATACTGGATCAGACTCAGTAGGACGGAGAAACAGACGGCAGACGGCAATCCGCCGAAGGTGCTGGACATCCGGCTGAATGCGGTCGAGGTCTACAACATAGAGACCAGGCAGGAGGAAGAATACTATATCGACGAAGTTGCCGCCAATATGGTGTTCGATCTGGGTGTGGCCAACATTCTGGATGTGGAACTCTGGGTGAACGAGACAAACAGACACACCGAGGAGAACATGAACCGGCTGTACAGGGAGATGCCGGGCAAGGTGCGCATCGAGCGCGACATGATCGGCAACATCTCCTCCTTCTATGTAAAATGGAATGAGACGGAGCAGTTCGGAAACGGGCGGCTGGAGAGAGAGTACATACTTGACAGGCTGAACCAGAGAATCCTGTTCGGTGATGGAATCCACTCGGAAATTCCGAGAGTTTTAAACGATGCGGCATTCCGCATGGTGATCCGCTGCTGTAACGGGCAGCAGGGAAATGTGGAAGCGGGAAGCATCAACGAATCTCTGGAAAATCTGATGTTCATAGATACGATCTACAATCCGAAATGCGCTTTCGGCGGCAGCAATATCGAAAGCATTGACAGTGCGCTGAGAAGGGGAGCAAATATTTTAAGCTCCAGAAGGCGGCTCGTGTCGGTGAAGGACTATGAGCGGGAGATCCTGTCCTATTCGGACAATATAGAAAAGATCAGCAGTGTGACAGGAATCGACCGCAACGGGGAAAGGGCGGACAGCAAGGTAACGTTTGTACTGTTGTTGAAGGACTACAAGTCCGGATCCTACTCCTTCCACAATGCTGCGGCAAATCTCAAGAAGCATCTGCTGCAGAATTGTGAGTTGATGATTGCACCCGAGGAATTATGTCTCACAGAGCCGGTATTTGTCTCTGTCTCCGTGGATGTATGGGTAGAGATCAGGGATATGGACAACGGCTTCGAGATGCAGAATCGCATGAAGAAATGTCTTGAGGAGTATCTGGACGCTGTGAAGAACGGAATGGAATCCGGCTGGGATATCGGAGTGCTTCCGAAGAAATCCCAGATCCGGATGAAGCTGAATTCCATGAAGACGAAAGCAGCGGTGAGGAGGATTGCGGTGACGGCGACCTATACGGATGCCACCGGGGCGCACGAGATGGACATCGACGACATTGAGGTCACGCCGTTCATGGTGACGAGAAGCGGAGAGCACAGAATCCATATCATGCTGTCGGAGTAAGGGAAGGAGAAGGAAAAATTGCTTGTCAATAAAAATCTGAACGATAAAACTTATCAGGAACTCATAAGCGAAGCAATTATGCAGATTCCTCTCTATACGACCGAATGGACGAATTTTAACCCGTCCGATCCCGGCATGACAATACTTGAGAATCTGACGGCATTTGAGGTGCTGCAGCAGGAATCCATCCGGCAGGTGACACCCCGGATCCGGCAGAAGCTCTTGAAAATGCTTGGCTTTACCGAGAGAAAGGGAAGATGCGCAAGGATACTGATGTCGGCGGAGGGCGTGAAGGAGCCAGTGGAGCTTCAGGCGAACCAACCGTTTTATCTGGGAGATCTTACCTTTGAGACGAACCGGCGCATGCGCCTTGGAGGCTATTCGCTGACCGGAGTATACGGACAGCATGACGGCAGCTTTCAGGATTACAGTTATCTGATCAATGATGATATTCCCAAAGCGGCGATGATCTTCGGAGAGACTCCAGGCGAGGAGGACTGCGTTTATTTTACGGCTGACAGACTGCCGGAGCCGGGAGAGGAAATGATTTTCTACATGACCCTCGCAAACCGTTTTAACCGGAATCCTTATGAGGAGAAGGGGAATAACACGTTTGCGGATCTCGTGTGGGAGTGCTATACTGAGAACGGATATGAACCCATGAATGTGGTGGACTATACCTCCTGTTTTCTCGTAAGCGGCGAGGTGAGGATGCGGATGCCAAATACAGCGGCGGCAGTCTGTGAAGAACTTCCGAAGCCGGCCTACGCCATCCGCACGAGGGTTATTAAGGCGGATTATGATGTCAGCCCGAAGCTGCTGTCAGTGGCGGGATTTCTGTTCGAGGCATGGCAGAAAGAGACAAAATCCGTATGTTATACTTTCCAGAAATATTCAAAGATTACACTGAACAGTGAACTGATGGAGGAGGGGTATCTGCAGGTATTCTGTAAGGAGGAAAAGGGCTCCTTCTACCGCAGATACGAGCCGGTCTCCGAGGAGGGAGACAGAGGGCGTTTCTATACGCTGGAGCATGAGAGATACGGTGTAAATACTTTTAGCTTTGACAGACGGCGGTTCGGATTTGCCCCCGACAAGCTGAAAAATGCTGTGAAGATCATGGTCTATTCAGAGGAAATGATGCGCAGGTTCTACCTTGGAATCGTGCAGGGCTATGATGCACAGGAACTGGAACTGCCGGTGAAAAATATTGTGGCGGAATCCTTCTGCATCATCGCAAAGCGGACAGATGAAAACGGCGAAGAAATATTTGATTTTGTAAGACCGAACTACTATGAAGAAGATTCCCTCACCTATTATCTTCTGGAGAATGAAGGCAAGATCGTCATTGAGGATGCAGGTGTGTTTATCGGTGCATCACTTTATATGGGTTCCTGCAGTATCACCAGAGGACAGGAAGGAAATATCCGGGAGGGCAGCCGTTTCCGTACAGGAAAGAATCTGCAGGATATTGTGTTTGTCAATGCGGGACCCGGTACGGGTGGGTGCTTCCGGGAGAGCATCGCAGATGTGAGGGAGCGTTTCCTTACAGACATGAATAAACCTTACACTGCTGTGACATCGGCGGATTATGAGTCGATCGTAAAGAGTGCACCGGGCTTATGTATCCATAAGGTTAGAGCGGTGCTCCGGGAGGAGAGGAATGAGGTACAGATCGCAGTGAAGCCGGGAACAGATGAATGCTTCCCGAAACTCTCCGACACTTACCGGAAGAGTCTGGAGCAGCTTCTGGAGAAGAAGCGTCTGTTGACAACGAGGGTCGAGATCGTTCCCCCTGTCTATCTGCCCATCAATGTGAAGGGTGTCATCTATGTCAAGAGACATTATGAGAGAGAGCAGGGACTGATCGAGCAGATGATAAGGGAGCAGCTGGATTATCTGGAGTCGGAACGCAATTTCGGCGATGTGCTGAAGTTCGATGAGGTGTTCCGGGCGGTGGAAAATCTGGAATGTGTGGAATACATCTACGATCTGACGCTGCACCCCCAATATCCGGGAGCAGCGAAGATCAGGGACAACGATATTTATCCGAACGCAGATTGCCTGTGTTATGCGGGAGACATCCAGCTTGAAATCAGGAACTATGAGAAATAGGGAAGGAAAGCGGTATGGCAGCAGTTACTTATTCAATTAAGAAGAACCGTATCAAAAAAGGACTGTGCAGGGGCTTCTCGCTGGAGAACGAAGATGTTCTCACGGCTGTGCCCACGGAACAGGAGCACTATCTTTTCCTTCAGGGAATTGATGCCGTCAGGGAGGACATGACGTGGGGAAGACTGCATTTTGAGATGCAGCTTTCGGAAAATGCCGTCTGTCTCGTCTATGTCAGGGCATTGAATCAGGACAGTTTTTACAGGAACGGAAAGGAAACGGCCATCAGCGCTTTTCTGACAGATCCGGAAGAGCCTGACAACCTGAAGGTGCAGTTTTTCCAGGAGATTGGCGCAAAGCGTTGTGTGAACATGTCAGACATCCTGCTGTATGAACAGAGCGGGAGGTATCTCTATCTGATGATCAAAGTTATAGGAGAAGGGGTCAATACGATCTCCCATATCCGGTTGGAACAGCAGGGTGATAATTTTATGGATACTTTCCCGGAGATCTACCGGGAGAGGGACAGCTTTTTCCATCGCTATCTTTCGGTATTTTCCAGTATCTATCAGGATTTTCAAGAGAATATCGATCAGGTGGACAGACTGCTTGACCTTGACACCTGCCCCCAGGAAATGCTGCCGATGTATGGCAGATGGATGGGAATTGAACTGGGGGATGAGTGTAAGGATGAGCCGTGGCTGCGGACGTTGATCAAGGAAGCGTACCGGCTGAACTGTATGAGAGGCAGTAAATGGGCAATTGAGAGGATCGCAGAGATCGTTCTCGGAGAACCGGTGGTCATACTGGAGAGCAACATCATGAAGGCCTATGTGGAGGAGACGGAGCAGCAACAGTTTAAGACGCTGTACGGCGACAGCCCCTATGATGTCACCATTCTGATCAACAGACATGTGACAGAGGCTTTGAAATCCCGGCTGATGCTGCTGATCAACCAGTACAGACCTATCCGCAGCCGGATACATATCGTATATCTGAAGGAAGCCGGCAATATGGATTATCATACCTATATGGATATGAATGCCCGCATGATCTGCGATAATGCGGGACAGTTGGATACCGATGCACAATATATGGATGGCATTGTGACACTACAGTAAAGGAGCAGACAGAACATGAATCTTACAGAGACAAGAAATGACAGCACGATCCAGATCAAAATTGAAGGCAGAGTGGATACCACCACAAGCCCGCAGTTACAGCAGGCAATTCTGACAGCATTTCAGAAGGGGAGTAAGGTGGTTCTGGATTTCGAGGGAGTGAACTATGTGTCCAGCGCAGGACTGAGAGCCCTGCTGATTGGCCAGAAGACAGCCATGTCAAAGGGCGGAAGCATGGTGATCGTGCATGTCTGCGATGCGGTTTTGAGTGTGCTCAAGATGTCAGGGTTCAGCGGCATACTGCAGATCGAGTAATGGTGAGTGCTGATGATTCGATTTGTGGATGTATCTGCCGGATACGGAACCGAACAGGAACCTGTATTTACGCATTTCAGTGAGACCATAGAGGACGGAGAATTCGTTCTGGTGACAGGAGAGAGCGGCGTGGGAAAGAGTACCTTTGTCAGACTGCTGCTGTGCGAACTCCTGCCTTTGGCGGGACAGGTGTTCGTGGACGGACAGGATCTGTCGCTGCTTAAGAGGGGACAGATTCCCGTCTATCGCCGGAAGCTTGGAGTCGTGTTTCAGGATCACCGGCTGATTCCTGACCGGAGCGCCTATGAAAATGTGAAGCTGGCGCGGCTGGTGGCAGGGGGAAGGAGCCGGGATACCGACCAGATGATCTGTTCCCTGTTCTCTCTATTCGGTATCACAGAACTGTATAAACGCTATCCCAATGAGATGTCTGGTGGGCAGCAGCAGAAGGTCTGTCTGGCGAGAGCGGTAATGAATTACCCCAGGTATCTTCTGGCAGATGAGCCTACGGGAAACCTTGACCCGGAGTCCTCAAGGGAGATCATGAAGTTCTTTGAACTGGTTCACAGACAGGGAACAACGGTCATAGTGGTGACACATGACCTTGAGGCGGCAGACGGACTTGCCTGCCGCAGAATAGAACTTTCCTGAGTGGGAAAGGGGAGTTTTGTGCCGATGCATACCCGGCACAGAGTTGATATTACAGAGAGTGTGTGCAGAAAAGGAAAGAGGAAAAATATGCCGAACAATGTACAGAAAATGGTTTTTGAGAAAGTGATCGCACCTTTTGCAGACAGAAAATACGGATATGTGGGTGCGGAGCTTGAGTATCTGATCCTTCCGGAAAATGACGAGACGCCGCTGGCCGATATCGGTTCGGAGTTCCTGAAATATCTGGTAGATGAGCACGGCTTCAAGGTCTCCGGTATTGGAAGTGACGGAAGATACATGAGAGTTGACCGGGATGGGGATGATGTATCCTTCGATTATTCTTATATCCTGCTGGAATTTTCTATGGCAAAACAGGAGAGTCTGGTCACAATCTACGAGCATTTTCTTCCCCTTTTCCGCATTGCAAAGGAGTATTATGAAAAGAAGGGCTGCCTGATCGGATGCTTTGGCAGGATTCCGTTCCACACTCACAAGGGTGAATATACGCAGGATCCGTTTTACACCATGATCCGGGCTTATCTGACAGAGTACAGTGAGGAGAAAGATCTAAACAAGTATTTTGCCAATATGGCATCTGTGCAGACACATATCGACGTGCCGATGGATGCGCTGCTTAAGACTTATAACCTGTTTAATGAACTGGATTTCGTGGGGGCACTGCTGTTTGCCAATTCCGGGAAACTGGAGGATCCCGATTCCGCAGTGTGGTGTATGAGGGATGAAGCCTGGGAGAAATGCGGTATCCCTGACATCGGTGTATATCCCGGGAGTTTCTCTTCACTGGAGGATGTGGCGGCAGCCATCGCCGGGGAAGAGATCTTTATCGAGCCGGTGGACGGCGGCATCCGGGGCATGAAGCCGATCTCTTTGGAGAAATATTTCGGAGAGCAGGGTAATGATCCGGAGCGTTTTCAGTTCTTCCGGAGCTTCAAGCATGTGGTACTCAACGGCTATCATGTGCTGGAGGTGCGCAGTGACTGTACACAGCCGCTGGCAGACTGTCTGCTGCCGGGAGCTTTCCATCTGGGAATTGCCATGAATTTCGACAAGGCGGCAGAGCTTGTTAAGCACTTCAAGGCCGATAACGGCATTACGGAGGATTATGCAGAACTTCGTAAGAAGGCGGCAGAAGGAGTGGAAATTACGGATGCGGATGCGCTCTATAGTTTCCTGCAGCAGTTGTACGAGGTGGCAAAGGAAGGACTTGCCAAGCGCGGATACGGCGAGGAGAAGCTGATGGCAGGTCTGCAGGACAGAATAGACAAAAGGGAGAATCCCGCACAGAGGGCGAAGAAACTGCTGGCTAAGACCGGTGATTTCAAAGCTGTGGCGAGTGAATTCTGCCGATAACAGGAGGAAAGTGTCCATGAAGTTCAAAGTCACAAAGGTTGTGGCCTCCCTTGGAATTTTAGCGGTGCTGTCTGCTGCTTTATTTGTCATGGCTCCCGCTTCCCAAACGGTGGAAGCGGAGGAACTGGCACAGGAGACAAAACAGCAGACGATTCCGGCGAAGACGGAAGATAGAAACAGCGGGGAGAACAACAGCCGCAAGACACCACCCGGTGGAATAGAAGAGATAAAGGAGCGGGGTGTTCTGGTGGCGGGGATTCCCAGAGACGATCTGTTGGCTTTTTATGAGGAAGACGAAGAAGGAAATATGTCGGGGACGGATGTGGAACTGGCGAAAAGCATCGCAGCCTCCCTCGGCGTAGATATCGTCTTTTCCAGAGAGGCCGCCAACAATGATGAGTTGACAAAGCAGCTGGAGAACGGGGAGATAGATATGATAGTCGCCACCTACAGCAGGACGCTGGACAGGGCGCTGCGGGTAAGACTGTCGGAGCCCTATCTGTCCATCGGAATGGCGGTGATGATCAACAAGCAGGCGGCGGTACAACGGGGAGTGACCCAGAATCCCGCAGGCTACCTCAAGACTTCCGGGGAGAAGATCGCAGTCATTGCCGGAACCTCCCATGTAGATCTGTGCCGGGAACTGTTCCCGGACTGTGAGATCGTCGAGACGCAGGGCTATGAAGAAGCGGTGGAGCTGGTAAAGCATAACAAGGTATTTGCGTATTTCTGCGGAGAGTTGGAATTCTATTCCGAGATCTGCAGGGACAGGGAACTCCAGATCTACACGGATGTCTATGTCTATTCTGACATCAAGGACGAGTTCTGTGTGGCTGTCTCCAGAGAGAATGAAGAACTTCAGGACTATATAAATATGTATCTTGCCATATCACCGAAGCTGACGATCGACGACATTCACAAGAGATATGACGAATATTACAGCGGGGAGACACAGGATGAAGAGAATGAATAAGATACTTTCCTCGCCGGTGACGCTTTTTGCCGGCATACTTGCGGGATTCCTGATCGCTTTCTTCGCAAAGCCACTGGTTCCGATTCTGAGACCATTTTCAACGGTGTATCTGAATCTGCTGAAAATGTGTGTCATACCCATTGTCTCCACGGCGGTGGCAGTCAATCTGCGGAGGCTGGTGGGACATAAGACACAGGGGATTATGTTAAGATGGATCCTGATCGTCATCTGTGGCCTGCTGGCAGCGGCCGCTGTCGGAACAGGGGTAAGCTTCCTGTGCAGAGCATGGGCAACGCCCAGCGCAGAAGCAATCCAGCAGCTTACCAACACCGAGGACAGCGCTGATGCCATCACCTTTTACACGGTGAGCTATTATGATCCGGAGATAAGCAAGGAAGTGACGGAGAACAGCTTTTCCATGGCAGAATTTCTTACGGATACGGTGCCTACGAATATATTTGAGTCACTGAGCAATAATAACATGATGCAGATCATCTTCTTCTTCGTGGTAGTGGGTGTCCTGCTGGGAATCCTTCCGGCGGAGGAAACGGATATCATAACAGCGGGTCTGGAGGGAATCTACCAGATGTTCTGCCATTTTGTGAAGGACATCCTGCTGTTTTTACCCTTCGGTATGTGTGCAATGCTCGCCGTACAGTTCGCAGAGTGTGATCTGGTACAGATGATGGGCGTGGTAGGAAAGTTTATCCTGCTCCAGTGGGGCGTTATGCTCCTGCTTACATTGATCGCTTTCTGCATCATACAGGTGAGAACGGGACTTTCCGTGAAGGAGCATCTGAAGGCAATCAGGAAGACCTTTTTCGTCGCTTTCGGAACGAGCAGCTGTATTGCTTCCATTTCGGTGGCTATGGAGGATTCGGTGGACAGACTGGGGCTGGATGAAGAAGTGACCAAGGCAATTCTGCCTATCGGGATAACGACTTTCCAATATGGTGTGATCGCCAGCGGTGCCATCGCAGCCGTATACGGCACTAGCATTTACCCGGTGGACATTACCGTCCAGACGATCATTGTCATACTGATCGGGGCCATCGCCTTTTCCCTGTCGATCATCGGTGCGCCGGGGGTTGTGGCGGTCTCCATGTTAAGCATTATATTGACACCGCTTGGAATCCCCAGTGAGACCATCGTATTGATCTATCTGGCGACCATACCGTTTTTTGATCCGATTGCTGTATTTTCCAGCGTATATTCCAATATAGCGGTGACAGCCCTCGTTGTGCCGGGAAAGGGGAAGAAGGAGAAAAATGAAGTTTCGAAATAAGATATTTTTGATGATGATACTGATCTCACTGCTGACTCTGGTCAGCCTCGGTGCAGTATCCGTGATACAGTTCCTGCACACGAAGACGGAGGTCAGGAACCGTCTGGAGGAGCAGAAGGACATTTTGTATGCTACAAATATGGAGATCATGACGGGCTCCCAGGAGGACAGTGTCAAATCCTTTGCCTATGAGTATGCCAGTACGCTGGAGAATAATCTGGATGAGATCGAGCAGGAACTGACAGTCGTGGCATCCTATCTGCAGAAACTGTACAGAGACGGGGTATCGGAGCAGTCCGATTATTCCGATTCGCTGGTATATCTGCAGCCCGGCGTCACCTATGAGGAGGTGAGCGGGGAGTTCCAGAGCATAAAATCTGTCCGGGATATGATACATATGATTCTGCCGGAAAGCAGCCGTTCCATGATGTACTATGTGACCCAGAGCGGAATGCTGTTGTCTGATCTGGAGATAGAATACGGCGGCTCCGAGGTAGACCGGAGAGAGAGAGACTGGTATATTGCAGCGGTAGAGAAGGGAAGCATCTGCTGGATGCCACCCTATAAGGATGCGTTGACGGGCGAGATGACGCTGACCTGTTCCATGCCGGTCATCGTGGACGGAGAGCTGAAGGGCGTGATCGGAGAGGACATTTATCTGACGGATGTCTGTGATACGATTCTGCAGCAGGATCAGAACATTTTCGAGAATGTCTTTCTGTTGACGGAGGACGGCAGCTATATCGTGGGAACGCAGGACGAGTTTGACGAAAAACTCTCCGAATATACGAAACAGATGCAGCAGGAACTTAATGACGGTGTGGCGGTAAGAATTCTGGATCAGGAGCGACTGATCCTGGGCAGCGCCACCATCGAAAATACAGGCTGGGATGTCTTTGTGGCGCTGGATTACAGCCGTCTGGAGCAGCCGGTACAGAATGTCGGAGAAGCGATTACAGAAAGCTCCGCTACGACCATCACCTTTTTAGAGCAGAATATTCGGAACGTACTTGTAATCTTCGGTATTCTTGCACTGGTGCTGCTGCTCATTGTCGGACTGGTGTCTTCGGCATTTTCCAGGACGCTGGTGGAGCCGATTGAGGAACTGACTCACGGAGCCGAGATTATCAGTAAGGGAAATCTGGATTACCATCTGGACATCCATACTGACGGCGAGATCAAGAATCTGGCGGATGCCTTTTCCGCCATGACGGTAGACTTGAAGAATTATATTGAGAATCTGAACAAAGTGACGGCGGAGAGGGAGAGAATCAGCGCAGAATTGAATGTCGCAGCGAAGATCCAGGAGGATATGCTGCCAAAGATATTCCCTGCTTTCCCTGACCGGAAGGAATTTGACGTCATTGCGGCGATGGATCCTGCCAAGGCCGTGGGAGGAGATTTCTATGACTTCTTTATGACGGACGATGACCATTTAGCCATCGTTATGTCCGATGTGTCCAGCAAGGGAGTTCCGGCGGCTCTGTTTATGGTCATTGCTAAGACACTGATTAAAAACTATGCGTGTCAGATGCATGATCTCGGCAAGGTGTACGAGGTGGTAAACAATCAGCTGTGCGAGGGTAATGAAGAGAACATGTTTGTCACTTCCTTTATGGCGGTCATAACCATCAGCACGGGAGAAATGGAATTTGTGAATGCGGGACACAACCCGCAGCTGTGGATGCACGACGGAGATACCTTTGACTGGATCAAGACAGATCCGGGCTTTGTTCTGGCCGGACTTCCGGAGATTCCTTATGTCAGCCATAAGCTGCAGCTTTCCCATGGAGACAGGATCTTCCTGTACACAGACGGTGTGACGGAGGCACAGAACAGTGTGAGGGAATTGTTTGGGGAAGAGAGACTTTTAGAGAGTCTGAACCGCTATGGCAGAAAGCCGATGGATCAGCTTCTGCCGGCAGTCAGAGCGGATGTCGATGCATTTGTAGGCGGTGCGGAGCAATTTGATGATATAACGATGCTTGCCTTTGAATATCGATGAGACAGAAAGGATAGGAATGTCGTGGAAAAAGAGTTAAAGCTGTCCGCATGTGATGAGAATATGGGAACCGTGCTGGAGCAGGTAGAACGGATGCTGGCACAGACCACCTGCGACGAGACGACACAGATGCAGATCATGATGGCGGCGGAGGAACTGTTTGTCAATATAGCACATTATGCTTACGGCGGAGAGCCGGGGGAGGCAGTCCTCACAATGCAGATCATGGAGGATCCGAAACGATTTCACATGACCTTCAGAGATCATGGCATACCATACAATCCGCTGGAACACAAAGATCCCGATATTACACTGTCTGCGGAGGAAAGAGAGATCGGCGGACTGGGAATTTTTCTGATCAAGAATACTATGGATAAGATGGAATATGAGTATCGGGACGGATGGAATGTGCTGTCCATCGAAAAGCGTCTTGCGGAGTAAGAAGGGAGCAGATATGTCAACGAAGAAAAAAATCATTTTGCTGGTAGCGGCCATTTGCTATACATGTGTACTCTATGGATTTTTAATCGGTAACAGTATGTTCATGATGGTCACAGTCATTCTGTATGCAGTTCTGATGCTGGTATTTTCGCTTCTGGCAGACGCAGGTGACCCGGAGACGGTGGAAAAGAACCGCAGACAGCTGGAAGAGGCGGAAGGCAGAAACAAGGAACTTGATGAAAAAGTTCATGAACTCACGGCGGAGAAGGAACGCTACGCCAAGGCAATGGAGGAGGCAGCCACGGCGAAAGAAGAGGCCATCGCCGGACAGCAGGAGCTGCTTGTCAGACAAGAGGAATTAAACGAGGCACTCTCAAAGGCAGAGGAGGTCAAAAGCCGGTTCGAGGAGCGGGAAAAGGAGCTTCTTTCCAATTTCCTGCCGCCGGTGGGAGAAGGAGAGCAGCCAAATGAGACCATCGACATTATCCAGATCGCCAGAGATACGATGCAGGAGCTGAAGCCTTTTGCGGAGAAAGTACATCTGGAGATCCGTATTTCGGCACCGGATGATAAGATCCTTGTCAGGGCGGATGCCTCAAGACTGCGGATCATGTTCCGCAACATTATTGACAATTCGATTAAATACATGAACCGGGCGGGAATTCTTGTCATTACGATCTCGAACCTGGGGGACGATATTTTCATTGTACTCAAGGATAACGGAAACGGTCTGTCAGAGAAAGAAACGGCTCATATTTTTGAACTCAATTATCAGGGTTCCAACCGGATCAGCGGAAACGGACTGGGCCTGACGCAGGCGAAGGCCATCGTGGAATACTACGGCGGCACGATCTATGCGAAGAGTAACGTCGGCAAGGGCATGGGAATCTATGTGCAGCTGCCGACCGACTAGACCAACGGAAATTTTGACAGATAGGAAGCATGGAGAGTGTGGCGGATGAAAAAGCAAAAAGGACTTATCATTGTGGCGATGGCGTTCTTTCTGATCAGTGGTGTCGCTGCCTGCGTCATCAGACAGTATCTTGACAGACAGGAGAACGGTCCGGTGCCCGTCTATGTAAATCAGCACTGGGAATTGCAGCCGCAGACGACAGAAACACCGGGGGAGATAACGGAACAGACACCGGAGGAAGTGCCGGCACAGGATCCGGAGACAAAGCCGGAGGAGACCGTCTATTATGCGTTTACTGTGCGGGGGGATATTACTGCCCTGCATATCAGGCTCACCCCGGGGCTGGATGGACAGATCCTGGGCAAACTGAAGCCGAATGAGACGGGGTATGTACTGGAGCGCGGCGAAGAATGGTCCCTGGTGACCACCGGGAAAAAGAGTGGCTATGTCTTTAACTATTATATCGTGATGGAGGAGACCCCGGAGGAAGATTTTCCTGAAGAATACAGGAACTGACTGCCTGGATTTTCGGATAAGGAGAGGCTTATGAGACTGAGTGACAGACTTGCAATGCAGCAGATGAGGAAGAGTGGCAGCGGAAACCGCATGGTGGAGGAAGAAGAGACCCTTACCTATCAGAACCGGAAGCGGGAGACCTCTCTGAATGAAGAACAGGGAGTCTTTCAGGGAAAGACTTTTGAAGGAATCAACACGGAGAAAAGCATCTTTGACCGGACGGCAGTGTTCCGGGTAGAGGAGAGACAGTGAAGCAGACGACAGGCAAGGAGGAGACAGCGTGAATATCTATGACAAGTTTGACAGGAAACTGGAAGGGGAGCCGTTTAGCGGATACCCGGAGTATATGGACTATCTGTTTGCCTGCGTCAACAGCCGGATGGATCTGTACCTTGAGGAGATGAAGGGGCTGTTTGCGTCCGGACAGGGCGGATATAAAAATGTGCTTTACCCGGATCTGGAGATCGCCCATACCATGTGTCAGGAGAAAATACATATCTTTTCCTTGGAGACAGTCAGGGACAGTGAGGACGAGGAGACCGGAGAGGAACAGCCGGCGGAACTGAGTGACGAACTGATGGCTCTGCTGGGCGATTACGCCGCAGAGATGGCAACCGTTGCATCGGGGGAAAAACATAGTGTCAGAGAGCCGGACTGCGAGGAGATGATGGCGTTTATCGAGATGCGGGCCGAGAAGACGCTGGAAGCGGGGATTGCACTTCCATTCTACTCTCTCTGCAAAAAGATGGAGTTTGAGCATTTTACCACGTTCTGCTTTGCCTGCAGCATCCTGGCATCCACGCAGACGGATTATGCGGGGGTGTTCCAGGTCATTAACGAAAACGGGAACCTGCCTGCTCCGACCATCGAATCGGCAGCAAGGTTGTATTACGGAAGTGAGTTTTCTATTACAGGAGCCTATGGAGATATGTCGGTGGGACTGGAGCAGCTGCAGCCAATCCTTGATCTGAGAGTAAACGGAAGTATGCCGTTCTCCACAGTTGTCACACCGGACAAGCGGATTATCGACTTTCTGTTTGGTAAGCATCCAATGCAGCTGGATGAGAACTACATCCGCTTTTTCAAGATGCTGACGGATGACAGGAAACTGGATCCGATCATGGCGAATCAGGGGCAGCTGGATGCCATGGAGATCTCCTATCGTGAGGGGGTACGCATTTTCTCTTTCTTTGGGGATGAGGGAAGTGGACGGAAATTTTTCATCAAGCAATTCTGCAAAAAGAACGGGATGGGTGCAATCTCCGTCAACTGTAAAAAGCTTTTTGTCTATGATTTCACCTTTGTGGAAAAGGCACTGTGGGCGGTTACCAGAGAGTGTATTCTGACCAATTCCTGCTGCTGTCTCGATGAGCTGACCTTCCACGAGGAGGAGAAGGATAAGTTTCTGGGGTACATGGATCTCGCTTTTGCAAAGCTGGTGAGCAAGGGACTGCTGGTCTACGCACTGAGCAAGGAAAAAATGCCGATGCGCGATATCACGAAGGAGGAGTTCACGGAACTGGAGATTCCGACGCCTACGACGCAGGAGAGAGAGGAGTGCTGGCGTCTGTTTGCGAAGGATTATGCGCTGGGTGATGACATCGACCTGCTGGAGATGGCGACAAAGTTCCTGTTCACTCCGGGCAAGATCAAGGCGGCGCTGGCAAATGCCAGAAGCCTTGCAACCATGAACAAGGATATCCTGATCCCCCGGGCCACGCTTTTTCAGGGTTGTAATAATCAGATGAGCTCGGAACTGACGCAGAAAGCCACCAAGGTAAAAGCGAATTTCGGTTTTGAAGACATTGTCATGAACAGGGATCAGAGGGAGACGCTGGAGCATGCCATCGACCAGATGAATTTCCGGAAACAGGTCTACGACAACTGGCATTATACGAAGAAATATCCCTATGGCCGCGGCTTGTCCGTGCTGCTGTTCGGAGCTCCCGGTACCGGTAAATCCATGTGTGCGCAGGTAATCGCACACGAACTCAATCTTGAACTTTACCGCGTTGACCTTTCCAAGGTCATTGATAAGTATGTGGGTGAGACGGAGAAATCCATCTCCATGATCTTCCGGGAGGCGAAGAAGTGTAATGTCGTACTCTTTTTCGACGAGTGTGATACACTGTTTGCAAAGCGTTCCGATGATGGAGGAAGCAACCAGGCGTCCAATAACAACAAGACTGCGCTGCTTCTGCAGGAGGTTGAGGCCTATGACGGAGTATCCGTGCTGGCCACCAACTACAAACACAATATTGACCCTGCTTTCTTCCGGCGTATGAAATACATTGTGGAATTCCAGTTCCCCAATGCGGATACCAGAGAGATGCTGTGGCGGACGACGATTCCCAAGGACACCCCGCTGGCAGAGGATGTGGATATCCGCTTCCTTGCAGAGAAATTTGAATTTGCGGGTGGTAATATCAAGAACTGTATTCTCAACGCAGCGTTTCTGGCTGCGGCGGATGGCGATGGAAAGGAAGTACGCATGAAGCATTACCTTCAGGCGATCCGCTACGAGTATGTCAAGACCGGAAAGGTCTTCACAAGATCGGATTTTGAGCCCTATGCGGAAGAGGTATTCGGCATGGAACTGGGACAATGAGAGAGGCATGAGAAATGAACAGGTCTGACTTAGAACTCTATCTGGACATAGATCAACAGAATAGTGTTTTCTCTTCCACGGAGGAACTGCTCGGACAGATACAGAGGATACTGATCTACTGGCTGGCGCAGACCTCCGGAGGGGAGGACGTCCTGGAGGAGACGGAAAAGCTGTTCAGCTATTGGGAAAGCCGTTGCATTGAAACGGCAAAACAAGGTCCCAAACTTCCCTACATTACGATGCGTGAAGCACTCTCACTAAACCGGTTTGAAGAATTTCTTGTATGGATCGCCTGCATCCGGCAGCTGGACGGAGAATTTTCAGCAGAACTCTCCGGGGAGGGAAGTTCTGAGGAACTGACACTGGAGGATGCCTTTTGTCTGTTCCGGAGACTTACCGTGGAGGATATGGAGGCAGAATACCGGCTGTTGAATCCAGATGACCGGTTGAATGTGGTTCTTTTTCAGGACTGGGAGGAAGAACAGACAGAGCGGCGTCTGCAGAGACCGGTGAAGCTTAAGAAGACGGCGCTGGATTTCCTGTTGGAACAGGACTGCGGTATCCATGAACTGACCGGTATCACGGTCTGCCTGGAACCGGATGAGGAGCCATTACTTCAGAATGAGGAGCTGTACGGGCAGTGCAGAGACTATCTGGAAAGGATCCGGAATGGAAAGAGCAAAGGCGTATTACAGTTGTCTGGGGCGGAGGGCGCAGGCAAAAGCTTTCTTCTGAAGAAACTTGGAGAACCGACAGAATTCGTCGCTGTATTCCTCGGTTTCCTGCTAGAGAGGAAAAATGTGCGGAGAGATCTTCGGGAGATCATTTCCTATTGTGTATTGCGGAGAAAGTATGTGGCACTGCGGCAGCTTCCGGAGAAGCTGGAACCGGATATGCTGTGGTATTTTCTTGAGGTTTTGACGGAATACATTCCGGTGGTGTGCGTGATGACAGAGGCACCGCTGCGGATACACTATCCGGGGAAAGCCTGTCCCATGGAGGCAGAACTTCCGGGAGCGACGAGAGAACAGCAGATGCACTTCTGGGAATATTTTGCCGAAAAATATCAGTGTAAGGCACTCTGCAGCCATGGGGCGGAACTGGCAAATCTCTATCGGCTGATGCCGGGAGAGATCGAACGGATGGTGCGAAAGCTCAGAGCCCGTTTTGGGGAAGGAACAGATGTGTCGTATGACGAAGCAGAAGATGTCATCGTCAGTGAGCTGATGGAGGATGCCGGAAGAAAGCTAAAGGGCCTGGCAGCACCTCTGGTGACCGGATTTTCCATGGAGGATCTGCAGCTTCCGGGACAGCAGATGCGAATCTTAAAGTTTGCCATCTCTGCGATCCGGAACAGGTATCTTGTCATGGAGGGAATGGGCTTCGGAAAAAAGATGCCCTACGGACGCAGTATCAGTATTCTGCTGTACGGTCCTCCCGGAACCGGCAAGACCATGACAGCGCAGGTGATCGCAAAGGAAGTCGGACTGACACTGTTTCGGGTGGACTCCTCCAAGATCATGGATAAATATATCGGGGAAACGGAGAAAAAGCTGGGAGAACTGTTTGAAACCGCCAAGAACACCAATGCGATTTTATTCTTTGATGAGGCGGATTCCCTTTTTGCCAAGAGGACGGAGGTATCGAAGTCTACAGACAAATATGCCAACAATGAGGTATCTTTTCTGTTACAGCTGATGGAACAGTATGAGGGCATCATGGTGCTTGCCACAAACCACAGCAATTTCTTTGATGAAGCATTCCGCAGGAGAATCACATATTCCATCAATCTTCCGTCACCGGATGCCGAGACGAGAAGCCGTCTCTGGAGACTGGCGTTCCCGGAGGGGGTCGAGATTGCGGAGGATGTGGATTTCGATCAGCTGGCCAGAGAACATGAGTTCACTGGCAGCAGTATCAAGTATGTGGCCCAGCAGGCAATGTTCACGGCGGCAATACTGCAGAGTCCGGTGACACTGGAGTGCATCCACACAGGACTGAAACTGATGATGGAGAGGGATTGCCAGGGCTATAAGGATGGAAGCCTGCAGGCATGCTTTACGAGGCTATTGTAAAGAGACAGGCAGCAAATAAAGCAAACAGTCGGAGCAGATAAGGAGCAGGGTATGAATCAGGACAGGGATCAGGAATGGAAAGAGGAATGGAATCAGGAGTTTGGTTACAGTAAGGACAATGTGCCGGTCATGGTAACGAACGAGATGCTGCAGTGCAAGAACTGCCGGTTCCGGGGACAGAAGGTCGGGGGATGTGAAAAGTTTAAGTTCAAACCTGCGGATGTCCTCACAGGGCGGGGAGAATGCCCGGCGTATGAGTGTGAGGGGGAAGAGTCTCGGGACGATGGAGAGCGTGGGAGGTATACGAGCGATTCACCGGACTGTGAGGGCTGTGTCTTTAATTTTGGGAATCTGAATTGTGCCGTGTATGATATAAAGCCGGCATCCATTGTCATTGATCACAGGCCATGCGAAAAACGGCAGCCGGGAGGTACGGTATGAGACAAAACTATCAGACAAATGTAAAGTTCAGTACTCTTGCGGATGCAAAGGCGATTGCGAAGGATTATGAGCAGTCTGTTTTTGGCGCACAAAACGGCATCAGCGGAAATGTACAGAAATATCAGGAGCTTCGGGCGACGCAGAAGTATGGGAAGAATTCTGTGCGCTTCAATGCAGTACTGTATGGCATCATGCAGATTGAAAATATGAGGAACGAAAGGGTTTCGGAAGAG
>ENA-ORNF01000426-ORNF01000426.1-human-gut-metagenome-genome-assembly--contig:-NODE-426-length-43550-cov-7.051270_pt1 | contig 43550 bp, 43 predicted proteins | sample MGYA00242110_ERZ509012 | MGnify/ENA primary metagenome ERZ509012 (study PRJEB26280, sample SAMEA2338714) | human gut metagenome | biome: human gut; feature: human-associated habitat; material: faeces...
TGGGTTTGCTGGCGGTGGGGCTACTATTGATGATATAGAGCTAATTAAAAACACGGCAAATAAAAAATGTGCAGTAAAAGCAAGCGGGGGTATTGAAAATAGAAACCAAGCGATTATAATGTTAAGGGCGGGTGCTACTAGAATTGGCACCAGTAGGGAGATATAAATGGACTACAATAATTTTAGTATCGTTTCAAACTCTGAAGCTGAAACAACTTTTGTGTCTAAAGCTTTTGCAAACAATTTAAAGGACGGCGATATTATTTTATTATCTGGCGACCTAGGTGCTGGTAAAACCGTGTTTACAAAAGGCATAAGTAAAGGTCTTGGTATAGACGAAAGTGTGGTTTCGCCTACTTTTACTATAGAAAACGTATATAGTGGCGGGAAATTAAACTTAAAGCATATGGACCTATATAGGCTTAACTCATTTGAAGAATTTGAATCAACTGGGGCTTATGAAGACCTATTTAATGGTGGTGTGTGTGTTATTGAGTGGCCTGAAGTTATTGGGTTTGATTGTTTTCCAAAATATAGTTATGTGGTTAAAATAACAAAATTAACTGAAACCACTAGAAAGATTGAAATAAGAAGGAATGACTAATGAAAAAATACTTGGCGTTTGATTGCTCGGGCGAAGAAATAATTGTTGGGGCAAGTAACGGAAAAGAATACAAAGAAATGAGAGTGCTTGGAAACGGAACTGAGTTATTGTTGCCAACCATAGATAAGTGTTTAAAAGAATTAAACCTTACCATTAAAGATATAGAGGTTGTTGGTGTAGGCGTTGGTCCTGGGTCTTGGACGGGGTGCAGGGTTGGCGTTGTTTCTATGCTTGGGCTTGTTGCTGGCAACCCAAAACTTAAAGTAGTTAGTTTTAACTCTTTTGATTTGATTTCATATAATACATTAGAAACTAAAAACTCAATTAAACTTGTTCGAGCGTATGCTAATTTTGTGTACGTTAAGTTAAATTCGGGCGAGATTTTGGCTATAACGAAAGACGAGTTAAATTCAAAATATAGCGAATGTAAATTTGTTGGAAACACCGAAGTTGTTGCAGGTACTGAAGTGGTAGGCGAAAATTTAAGGCAAGTGGTTGAAGAAAAAATTAAGAATAAAGAATTTGTTGGCCCAGAAACCGTTGAACCAATGTATCTTAGACTTAGTCAAGCCGAGTATCAAAGGCAAAACAAATTAAAGGAAAACAAATAATGGAATTTTCTATTTTAGAAGATATAGATGTAGACTCGGTTTACAAAATTTCGGTGGATGCCTTTAATGACCTAACTAAAGAAAGTTATCTTAAAATGAGTGAAGATAGTAACTACAAGTTTTTTATGGCAAAAGGCAACGGCGAAGTAGTTGGGTTTATTGTTTTACTTGTAGTGGATGAAAAAGCGGAGATAATAAAAATTGCCACCAAGCAAGAATATAAGCGAATGGGTGTGGCTCGTGCGTTACTTAGGGCAGTTGAAGATTACTCTAAAAAACTAGGGCACACTGGAATAATGCTAGAAGTAAACGAACACAACGAGCCTGCGATTAAACTATATGAAAGTTTTGGCTTTAAGGAAATTCATAGACGAAAAAAATATTATGGAAATTTAGGCGATGCCATAATTATGGTTAAGTTGTTTTAGGAGTGCTATGAATTATATAACCCTTGGGCGAAAGAAAAATCCGACTATTTTATTTTTGCATGGTTGGGGCGGAAGTATTTCGTCTTGGGGAGATTTACCTAAAAAGTTGGCTGGCGTTGGTTTTTATTGTGTGGTTATAGATTTTACTGGGTTTGGGTTATCTGCTAAGCCCACTAAAGTTTATGGGGTGGGCGATTACGCCCTAGAAGTTAAAGAATTACTTAATGAATTAAAAATAAAAAAAGTAAACATAATTGCTCACTCTTTCGGTGGGCGTGTGGCTATTAAACTTGCAAGTGGAACCGAAATTGCAAATAAACTAGTTTTGGTGGATAGTGCAGGGCTAAGCCCGAGGAAAAGTTTATTAGTTAAACTAAAAATAATGCGATATAAACACTTGAAAAAGAAAGCGGATAAAGGTAAAATAGAAAAGAGCGAACTCGAAAGATTTGGAAGTGCTGATTATAAAGCCCTTAGTGGAATAGAAAAAGAGTGCTTTAAAAAGATAATAAGCGAAGACTTGTCTGGTTTTGCAAAACACATTAAAGTTCCAACGCTGATTGTTTGGGGCAAAAAAGACAAGGATACGCCACTATATATGGCAAGGCGGTTACATAAATTAATTGATGGCTCTAGTTTAATTTTATTGGATGCAGGGCACTTTAGTTATTTAGATAAGCCGTATGAATTTACGAGTGAAGTGTATGATTTTTTATTGGTAGGAGGAAATTATGAATAGGTTATTACTAACAGAGTATCAGCAAATGCCGGTGCCTTTTGGAATGTCTGACTGGCTTACATTTTGGCTTATTTTGGTTATTTCGGTTGTGAACGGAATAATTATGCTATTTGTTGGCTACAAGTTTTTGCAGGTGTTGCAACTATCGGGCTACAAGGCAAAAGGGTATTTTGAATGGATACGAGCAAGCAAGGCTAAGTATATAGGAAGGCTGGTTATTTTATCCTTTTTAAGTACGGCTGCGTTACTTGTAACTAATGTTTTATTAGAGCAATTATTTGTGTATAAAATTTTAACTTACCTTGGGCTATTGTTTTACTTTTTGTTTTGCACAATATTTATTATCAATATGTATAATGCTCCACAAAAGGTGCCTCTAAAGTATACAAGAAGAATGAATAGATTGTGCGCAGTGTTATTTTTGGTTGTTGCTGCCTTTTCGTTTTTCTTTATGACGGCATCGCAGTTGTATATTCCATATCTTGAATATGGGGCACTTGGGCTTACTCCTGTATTTTTACCATTATTTGTGCTAGTGGCTTACTTTATTACGCTTCCATTTGAAGTTATTAACTCAAAGCGATATGTAAGAAAAGCGAAAAAGAAACTAGCAAATGAATACCCAAACATTAAAATTATTGGCATAACAGGTAGTTTTGGTAAAACTTCGGTGAAGAATATTTTGTCGGCACTACTTTCAACTAAATACAAAGTTTGTGCGACCCCATACAGTTATAACACTCCACTTGGCTTAAGCAAAACCATACTTGAAAAACTAAACTGCGAGTGTGAAATATTTATTGCGGAAATGGGTGCTAAGTATGTTGGCGATATTAAGTATTTAACCGAAATGGCTACTCCTGATATTGGTGTTATTACTGGCATTGGCAACCAACACCTTGCAACTTTTGGTAGCCAAGAAAACTTAATTAGAACCAAGGCTGAACTTATTTATAATATGAAGCCAAATGGCAAGGCGTATATAAACACCGACACTAAGTACGCTAAAGACTTATTTGATAGTTTTAATAAAGAAAAAATTGAAACCAGTTTAGGTTTAACTAGTGGCAAAGTGTATGTCAAAAACATTAAAACCACATCGGAAGGCAGTGAGTTTGATTTGATGTTAGACGGCGAAACTGTGCACGCAAAAACAAGTTTACTTGGCAAACATAATGTTTCAAACATCTTGCTTGCAGTGGCTGTGGCGTATGACCTTGGGGTGGATAAAGAGTCTATTGTGTATGCAATATCTAAACTTGTGGCACCAAGCCATAGGCTTGCAATAGTTCCAAGCAACAATAATATTACTGTTATTGATGACGCTTATAATGGAAATGTTGAAGGAACAAAAGTAGCCTTAGAAGTTTTAAGCGAGTTTGAAGGCAAGAAAATTGTTATCACTCCTGGGCTTGTGGAACTGGGTAAGGATGAATTTAACAGTAACTTTGGGTTCGGTAAAGATATGGCAAAGGTGGCTGACTTCGTTATTATTGACGGCGTAGTTAACTACGAAAGTATCTCTAGCGGGCTTGAGTTTGGTGGGTTTGATACCTCTAAAATTTTGCGAGCGGGCAGTTTAACTCAGGCTGTTGAAGTGTTAAATACAATATCTAGCCCCGGTGATGTGGTGCTATTTGAAAACGATTTACCAGATAATTATCTATAATTTAATAAAAATTTTAAGCTCACCACGGGTGGGGTAAATAAGAATGAATAAACACTCTAGTGGGGTGCAATAAGTCAAAAACAGGCAAAAGAATAGGCGAAAACGCATTTTCGTTAAATTCGATTGCCTGTTTTTTTGGTTTTAAGGGGTGGAAACAGAAAAATATATAAAAAATAAATAATGGGTAAAAGGGGGAGTTTATGAGGGAAAGGGAACGGGAAAAAGTTTTAATTTGCTATGGTGGGTTAACTACCGAGCACGACATTTCTATTATTACAGCAATTACGATTTATGAAAAATATAGGCTTGAAAATTGCGATGTGAAACTCTTGTATAAGTCTAGAGATGGCAAGTGGTTTATTGGCGATGGATTAGAAAAGTTTTCAGCATACAAAAATTTTAATCCTAAAAAATATGAAGAAGTATGTTTTATGTATGGCGAGCAAGGTCTATATAAGTGCAAAAAGAATAAACTAACAAAACTATTTGATGTTGGGTTTGTTGTGAATTGTTTTCATGGTGGAGCGGGTGAAGATGGTAGGTTCGCAGGGTTTTTAGAAGAATGTAAGATTCCAAGTTCATCGTCTAACTATAAAGCCCTTGGTGTTAGTATGGATAAATATTTAACCAAGTTATATGCAATTGCCTTGGATGTGCAAGTTTTAGATTTTTTTGTGTTCTCGCACTCTGAGTGGCTAAACGGTCAAGATAGGGTAATTCAACAATTAATTCAATTTGATTTTCCAGTTGTGGTAAAACCTTCGTGCCAAGGCAGTAGTATTGGGGTTAGTTTGGTTAAAAGCATTGAAGAATTTAAGCAGGCGGTGTCGGTTGGGTTTAAGTTTGATAGTAGTTTAATTGTGGAGCGGGCGGTTATAAATAAAAGAGAATTTAACTGTTGTGTAATTAAAACCATAGAAGGAAAGCTGGTCGCAAGGCTAGATGAGCCAATTACAAAAAAGGTTATTATTTCGTTTAGTGATAAATATCTAAACGGAACGAAGGGTAAAGGGAAACTTAAAACCAGTTCAGGTTCGCTTGGTATGCAAAACCAGTTAAAACTTAAAAACGTAAACCTTTCTACCAAACTGCGGGCGGAGATACTTAAGGCGAGTAAAACCATATACCAAAACTTAGATATGAATGGTGTGGTTAGGTTTGACTATTTATTTGACACAAAAAAAGAAAAGGTTTATCTTGGCGAAATAAATGCAATACCTGGGTCGCTAGGCTATTATTTCTACGAAGATGAAAACCTTTTAAAACTTTTATATGATAGTGGGAAAGTGTATTGGAGTGAAAGATTTCAAGCAAAAACCATTGGTGCTCCAACCGTGTTTTAGCAATAATTTTGTGTTAAACTTTTAACCTTTTCGGTTACCCTTGTTACTAAGCACTCAGGGGCGAGAAGTTTAACGTGACTAGGAAAAGATATTATTTTGGATATAAGTTCGTTATTATCTATGGCGGTGCCAGTAACTATGGCACTGCCATTATTGTTTTCGGTTATTTTGCTGTTTTGAAGCCACTCGCACACGTCGCTTATCATACTGTTTGAAACCGATAATGTTATATTGATTTCATTAAACGCATTATTAATTTTTTCTTTAATCTCGGTTTCATTTAGGCTTAATTTAACATAGTCTGCAGTGGCGGGTGAAAGTTCTTGAATACGGTTTATTTTAAATAACCTAGTGTCGTTATTTTTGTGGCAGTAGGCTAGTAGGTACCATTTGCTGTCTTTAAAAATTAATTTATAAGGCGATATAATTCTTGTGGATTCTATGCCTGCACTATTTAAGTAACTCATATTAAAGGTGTTCTTACTCGTTATGCCATCATCCAAAATTTTAACAACTGGGTTTTGCGTGGGTTTGTGTTGCCAATCGGAAAAATCAAACATAAAGTTATTTAATGAGTTTAAGTCCTTGCATTTTAGTGTTAGTTTTTCTTCTATTTGTCGGTCGATGTGGTCATAGGCTGTTAGTGGGCTGGCGTGAAGGTAACTAAGTAGCCTATTTAGTTCTTCGGTAGAAAAAAACATTTTGTCTAAACTGAAGCTTCCCATAATTTCTATACCGCCGTTTCTTCCGTAGGTACAAAGGGTAGGTACGCCACTCATTTCAAGACTTAAGCAATAGCGTTGGATAGTCTTTTTGCTGACTTCAAACTTTTCAGCGAGAGCGTTATAAGTGGACTTGCCTTCATTTAATAATGTGATTATAATTCCTAATAAAATATCATTTTTCATAACCTTAGTATACTATCTAAAGCAGTATATGTCAAACGAATGTTTATTATAAAATTGTTTTTTAGGTGCTTATTTTTGTTTGGAAAATTATTGGTTAATGATATATAATAATTATATATTTATACATCATATTTACGATGTCTCACACCAAAGTGACAAACACTTAACGTATAAAAATTAAGATGAATTATATGTATAGAAAATTTGAAAATTAATAGAATATTAGGAGGATATTGTATGATAATTAATAGAGAAGAATATAGAGAGATGATTCAAAATAAAACTAACGGTGTCGTATCTGATAAGGAGTTGGATAAATGTTATAATTTGTATATTTTAAATAAAATGAATTATTATTATTGTGGATTATCAACCGATGAAAGTGATGAAAGTGAAATTTTACTTGTGAAAAGTTTAAGAGATTCTTTTAAAAAGATAGTTATAGATAATGAAGAAAATGATCCGATATTTATTAAACTTGTATTGAACACATTAAGATACTTTTACAGAGTATCAGAAGAACTTGATGATGTTATTTCTGTAAGAAATATTATAGGGGCTATCGAAGGTTTTCAAAAAAGGAATGAAGTAATCAATGAAAATTAATCAATTTTTAGGAGATATTAATATGAAAATGAATGAAGAGTTCTTATTAGATGGAAGTTTTATGGAGGAGACTGAAAAAAGATATGTCGGTATACCCACAGAACCAGAAGAAATGAAAATATTGGAGTTCAATCAATTTATAAGAAAAATTAATGATCCTGAACAAATAGCATTCTCACATAGATATTTAGAAATCAAAAAACAATTTTTAGCATCTCATAAGTTTAATAATGCTAGAAATAAAATAAAATTAACCAATAAATATTTATATAGTAGATATTTACAGAGAGTTATAATAACACTACAATTGAATAAAGCCATAACAGATTTGAAAGAATATCTTTTATTAAAATAAATATTTAATTTGGTTTTAACAATTTTATAGTTAAAAAATCAATAAAAATTATCAATAAAAATAAATTAAAAGAGAGGTATTTTGAAAATGAAAAAGAATTTAGAATTAGATCCAAAGGTATTAAAAACATTAACATCAATCGTGGACATTGCTGCACCACGTTTAAGTGAATATGGTGTGAAGTTTAAGATTGAGGATACACCAATATTAATATTTAAGGAAATGCTAAATGCATCAGTAGAATATGTTGCTTCTAATATTCCAGCTACTGGAGAAGTTAGTTTAAACCTATTTGATATATTAAAAATAGGGGCTGAAGCTACAACCGATGAAGAAGATGAGAATGGAGGAAATATAGTACCATTCGCAGAACCATTAAAGGCTATGAAACTAGCCTTTAAGAATGATGGTAATTATTCAAACGATGAGTTTGATGATTCAGAAATAGATTAATAATTATGACTCTGATTTGTTAATTAACAAATCAGAGTCATTTAATTCATTAACTTAATTATTTTTTGGGGGGATATTATGTCTAAATATAAAATAGTTACTTTGATTGGTAGTACTAAATTTAAAGATGAATTTATAAAAGTAAAAGAACAACTCACTCTTCAAGGATTTATAGCGTTATCATTAGGTTTGTTTTCTCACCACGATAATATTAAATTATCAGAAGATCAATTGAATATGTTAACCGACATTCAATATAAAAAGATAGAAATGTCGGATGAAATATTTGTAATTAATAAAAATGGTTATATTGGAGATGGCACAAAAACTGAAATAGAATTTGCTAAATCTCTTGGAAAGAAAATAAATTATTTGGAATAGGTGGTAAAATAAATGAGGGAGTTTCTAAAATATTATAAAAACGAAAATGAAGATAAAGTAAATTATAGCTTAATTAAAAGAGAAAATCTTATGGAAGAAGCGATTCAATTTATTGTAAATGCTTCTAAATCACTAGAGATTTGTGAAAATATCCAATTCATTGGATATTCAATAAATAACGATGAAACCAGTATCAATCCAGAGTCTTATGTTACTCAAAGGGGCGGGGATAAAAACACTAAATATATTTATACTAACGATAATAGAAATTTAGAATTGACCCTTAAATTTAAAATTTCAGCTTTTGAAAAGAAATCTGGAAAAGTAGAGTCAGAATATATAGAGAAGAAGATCCTAATACCTAAAATAGATGAGAATGACTATTTCACTTTAAAAGGAAAAAAGAGATATCTAATATATCAATTATTAGAATCATCCACATATAATACATCTAATGGTATTACTGTTAAATCCTATCTTCCAATTGATCTAATTAGGGAATTTGATGATCTAACTGATACTACTGGAGAAAAATATACCTGTCCAATTTATGTAGTTAAGATGTTTAATAAACTCAGAGATATATTATTATTCTATTGTGCTCATATGGGATTTTATAACACACTTAGATATTTTTCTTGTGATTCAATTATAGATATATACGAAAGTATAGATCCTGAAATTGTCGAACAGAATGATGAAAAGTATTTATATTTTAAAATGAATAATAATATTTATACTAGGGTTGTTAAGGATTTTTTCTTAAAATACAAATATGTTAAATCTATGGTTGCAATGATAAAGCAATTATTTAATAATAGAACTACTATATTACAAATTGATTCTAAAGATTATTACTTAGAATTAATAGGTAAAGGACAATCTGTATCCAAATTAACTGATGCTAAGGCTAAAGGTTTAACAACATTACAATTCTTTCAACGAATGCTAGATATTAATACACAATTAATATTAAAGTTAGATCCAATTAATAAGAAAGATATATTTGCGTTGATAAGATGTCTGATTCAAAACTTTGATGAGTTTAGAAGTAAAGATAATATGGATATGGCTTATAAACGTTTAAGAAGTCCCGAATTTATTGGTGTTCAATATACAACTCTTATATCTAAAAGATTCATAAGGGTTATATCTCAAAAGACAATTACTTTAAAAGCGTTGGAACAAATATTTGCATTTAACGGTAATAGTTTAATAAGCTCAATAATTAAGTCAGGCTTATTAGTATACGATGATAAGATGAATGATTTAGATGCTATATTAAAGCTTAAGTGGACAATGAAAGGGCAGAATAGTTTAGGTAATAAAAATAGTAAGAAACTTATATCTAAATATAGAGTACTTGATCCAAGTAAGTTAGGAATACAAGATATTATAGCTATTGGTAATAGTGATCCTGGTACTAGTGGAGTATTAACTTTATTTGCTAAAACCGATGGTCTTCATTTTTCATCTAAGCATGAACCTGAAGATTTTATGCCTGAATTCAATATTGAAATTAGAGAATTTGAAGAAAAAGAAGGTTGCTATAATATAGTGATAGATTTTACAGACGAAGAAGATTATTATACCCAAGGAGAAAAAATGAGGAATAGTTATATAGAAACTATTCATCCTATAGATATAATTAATAAAACGAAAGATAATAAAGAAGAAAAAATTAAAACTAAATATATTAAATAAAGTGGATTATGTCCACTTTTATTTTTCTATATTTGGGTAATAAAATTAATAGTAAAAACTTAAAAATAAAATAAGCGAATATATTAGGAGGAGTTTTTATGAATTGTAGAGGAATTAAAACTAATATGGATAATACATTTGCTACTGGGATGTATTATCAGGATAAATTGTATTCTTGTGAGGCTTTCGATTGTTTTATAAGTTACTGGAATAGTCCTGACTTTAAATCACGAATGAAACAATTTGAGAATCGTTCGTCGTCTTTATTTAACAAATTAGTTGGAATGTCTGAAACTTGGAAAGAACGATATAAAATAGCAGAAAATCCAAATTTAAAAGAATTTAATAATGTTATCAGAAGATATAAAAATAAAGAACTACCAGATTGTTTTATGGAATATATTACAACACTGGTTAAAATTGAATTATTAACTAGGAAATTTAAATCCAATAAGTTAAAAGAAAAGTTTGTAAATAAGAAAATATACCATACTTATATGGAATATTTAAATATAGATATTTAGGAGGAGTTTTTATGATAACTTTAGGTATAGGAATGATAGTTAAGGATGAGGAGTTAGTAATTGAGAGATTTTTAAATAACTTCTCTGATTGTGTAGATCAGATAGTTATTGTTGATACAGGTTCTACTGATAAAACTATGGATATAATTAAAAATTACATTCAAGAAAATCAAACAAGAGCCGAAATAATTTTATTAGAACATCCTTGGAATAATAACTTTGGTGAAGCCAGAAATTATGCATTTGAACATGTTACTACCGACTACGTAATGTGGATGGACGCTGATGATGTAATTGATATTAACACGTATGGGTTCTTTGCAGCTTTTGATGATTATTGTAAACAACATGGGAACCCTGATCAATTTACAATGGAATATCTATTATCAAGAGATGCTAATGGTCAAAAGTCTTCTAAAATGAGAAGATTAAGAATAGTAAAAAACGATGGAAATTATAAATGGGAAGGACATATACATGAATGTATAGTTTCTTCTAAGACACAAAAGAAAGAATGTTATATAGAAGATGAATTTTATATCGAACATCGTAAGATAAAACCACATGGTGATAGAAACCTTAAAATATTCGAATCCATGATAGAGAATGGGGATCCTATGACAAATAGAGACCAGGTATATTATGGTCATGAACTCTTCTATAATGGTAGATATGAAGAAGCTAAAAAACAATATCAAAAATGTTTTGAAAAATATCCTACTTGGTATGGTGATGCTTATGATATATTATTAAAGCTTATAAGAATGACTAATATTCAAGATGAAAAAGCTGGGATTGCATTTAGATCATTCTTTTATGGACCTAAAGGCAGTCGACCTGATTTCTTATGTATAATAGGCGATGCTTATTTTAATAAAGGTCAAAAAGAAGGAGCTATAGCTTGGTATCAAAAAGCATTGGAAAAAGCAGAATCATATGATTATAGTAGGTCAGATATAATTGATACTAAATATTTAACATGGTATCCGTATCTATATCTATCTTTATGTTACTGGGATACCGATTATGAAAAATCAAAATATTATCATCAGTTATTAAGAACTAAGTATCCTGATAATAGCTTTGGTATCAATAATGATAAATGGTTCCAGAAATAAAAATATATAAAGTATATATGATGTTTTCATATATACTTTTATTTTTTTCGTATTTTAATATATTTTATTTATATATAATATTTATGTATAAAAGAAAATATTATTAAAAGGGGTATGGTTATGGAAATAAAAAATTATGATTGGAAACAAATTGTATTTGAAATCAGGGACCTAATAGCCGAAAAATTCGGTTATAGGGAAAAATATAAAATTTCAAATGTACTTGCACTTAAAACTAAATTTGATTGTGGATTTAGTTTAATCAAGTTTAAATGTAATATGGATGTAAATTATGCGACATTAGATACTATAGTGGGAACTATTGAAGTTCCTGTTAAATTTGAAAAATACAATGATGTACTATTCAGTACATCTATATTGGTATTAAATTATAATAAATCTATGGATTATGATGTTTCAAACATCATGATAGATAGATGGAGAAGAGTTTTAGAAAAAACATATGAAGATGTAAAAAAACTTGAAAAAATACAGAAGATATACATGGATAATGGTATAAACATAAGATTTATAATATCGCTAATCCATGAAATTGGACACGCGTTTGAAGATGTAAGTATAGATTCTTATAGCTTTAATGATAAGTTAAAGTCTATGAGATTAAATTTTAACGAAAGAAATCTTCTATATCATAGAAGAAGAGATGAAACTCTTGCTGATGTTGTATCAATAAATTCACTATATTTATATAGTGAAGAAATATTGAATATAATACTAAAGAATAAAAAAGATACTATAACTTATGACTTAAATTCAATGTTTGCATATATACTTGAGTGTAATAAAACAATGTTTGATGAAATAAAAAGTGAAAATAATATTAATAAATAAAAGGAGTTGTTTTTATGAAAAAAATATTAAGAAAACTTGAGGTTATGGTATTACTATTTGCTGTTTGTTTTATAGGTTCTATGTATGTTAGTAAAAATATCTGTTGCGATGTTATTAATAGAGATATCGAATGTATGATGAATAATATATACAATGGAACGATAAAAGAAATTGAACAATTTTTATTCTTAATTCAATAAATAAAAAATAAATTAAATAATAAGGAGATTTTATTATGGAAAGAATATTAGAAACTTGTAAAAATATTAGTAAGGTTATTGATAATATAACTTTAGTATTAGCTGTTTGTGCAGTTGCATGCTTCACTGGTTGGTATTTCGGTGGAGAAGCTGCTGAAAAAGAAACAAATGAAAGACTTGTAGAGGCATTTGAATCAGTTGAATATTATGGGGAATTACCAAAAATAGAAATCAATCCATTCACTATGGAAACAAATATTGATATTGATGGATATTACGAAGATAATTCTTCATATGAATATGATGATTCTTACAATTATGATTCAAATTACTATGTTCCTGAAGAATCAGAATATAATTATAATGAATTTAGTAATGATTCTGATAATGATGGGATTCCTGACAACATGGTTGATTCTAACCATGATGGAATCCCTGATGGATTCTCAGAAGTTAGGCATTAATAAAATATATGGGGGTGATATTTTTGAAAGAATCAGATTCTTATCCTATATTATTTATAGGAATAATAATTATAACTATATTAGTTTTATTATGTTTATAGGGGGCTTTACTTTATGAATAAAAAAGAATTAAATAAATTTATTATTATTGGGGTTTTATCTTTAATATTAGGTTCATTATTTGGGGTAATGTCTGGTATTAAAGATGTTAATAAAACTAATGAAAAATCTGTAATGACGGAATTAGAAAAATATGAACTAACAGAAGAACCGGTTTCTATAAAATCTGCAAATGGAAAATATTTTGTCATAGACAGATTATTATATCCATCGACTATGATAAATAATAATACTGATAGTGATTTATCTTATATAACTTTTAATGTAATAATTTATTATAAAAATGGTAACGTCATAAGTAATAATAGCTGTACTACAACTCCAATTCCATCTAATACAACAACACATGTTGCATTAGAACCAATTAGAATTTCAGGTTCTAGTGAAATTGAAAAAGTTGAAATGCAGATGGAAAATGTAAAAATGTAGTTGAGTATTAAGAGGGGGTTTAAAAATGGAATTAAGCGATATTAAAATTAATGAACTTGTCCAGTTAAATATTGTAGGATTACCACAATTTAAAGTTAAAATCATAGAAGTGATTAATGGGGATGTACCTAAAGTAAGAGTAAATCTCCAACCAGAAATCGATATGATTCTGGGTTTACAATTTTTAAAAAAAATTGAAATGGGGAGTATTACAGATGAAGAATTAGATGACTTTGGAATAGTGGACACTGTTTCAAGAGACATTATTAAATATAGATATTCCCATGCACCAAAAGGATTCTACCCAAATCCATGGGTAGCTTTACAATAAAGAGTAGATGTTTTATTTTCTACTCTTGTTATTTTATTTTTAGGAGGCATATTATGACGGAAATTGGATTCTTATTATTAATATATGTATTTACACTAATCAGTTTAACCTGTGTGGTTGGTATTAAAATCATGTCCTGTCTATTAGTTATGTGTACAATCGTATTTATATCTTATTATCTTATAAAAAGGGGGTGTTAAAATGGATGTATTATTTATTAATGTGGCTATTTTATTCCACAATTTAACAACAAAAGATTTAAAAAACGTTGAACAGATTTTAGATGAAAGAAAACGTTTTATAACAATTATTCACAGTTCTGAAGATAGGGCGACTATAGAAATTACTTGTGCAGCATCAGTTTTATTTAGTTTAATTGTAGATTTAAATGCAAAAGAATATATAACTGAATTAAGAAAAATTGACAAAACCAAGCCAATGGAATTAATAATAAAAAGGAATTAATAATAAAAAATAAGGAGAATATTATGGGAAAAGTTATAGATTTCAATAAGGTAAAAAGGGAAAGAATGCTGGATTCAGCTAAAAAATCTTTAATAGCTCAAGGACTTAATAAAGAAGTGGCTACAGAAGTCACTTCTCAATTCAAAATGTTTTCTGAATATTTAAGTGAATACGACGTTAATATAGAAACAAATGAAAATGATGTTAAAATATCTAAAGATAACATTCAATTTAATGTTGAAGATATGGAAATATCTCCATCAATGGAAGAGTTTATATTTAATCTATTTAAATAATAAAATTTAAAAAGTCTAATAACAAATTAGAAATAAAAAAAATAAATTTTTGGGGGAAAGAGAATATGAAGAGTTTTCAAATAGTTAACGCTAAAACTATGGATATGCTAAAGGAGGAATTATTCAAACTAAATAAAAATTTAGATGAAACTAAAAATGACAAGTTTGTTAAAGAAATAGATACTTTCTCAGTTATATATAATCCTGATTTACTTCTTTTCCAAGCTATGGTAATGATATCTTCTAGATTTAATAAGAATTATAAACCAGAAGAAAAATCAAATCAAACATCATTCAAAGAAAAAGATAATAAGTTTAGGAGAGATAATAAGCCAAATAAGAAAGAGGATATAGTGTCAAAGTTCTTTAAAGATGACACTATCGGTTCTGAAGCTAAAGAAAGGATGCATCAAAAACAAAAAAGAAAAGGGAAATTCAATAAGTAATATTGATTTTAGACATAATATTTTATAATGGTTAACCGATGGTTAACCATTATTATATTTTTTATTATATTTTTGGGGGGATTTTATGATAGGTGAATATATAGAATATGAATTACCAGTAGAGGAGTTTGATGAACAAAAAGCATTTGATGTTATTAATTTAAGATATCAGGAATTTAAGGAAAGATATAACTTTACAGAAATAGTGTTTGTCTGTATTGGAACTCCTAAAATTACTGGAGACGCTTTTGGACCATTAGTAGGCTCATTAATAAAAGATTTTGGTACTAAAGTTCATATATATGGAAACACATATAATCCTATTATGGCATTAAATATTTATAATAGAATGGATAGTATATACAAAAAACATCCCAGTGCATTTATTGTTGGTATAGATGCTTGTATCGACAATGATATGAATATGATAAAAATTGCATATGACTCATTTAAACCTGGTACAGGTGTAAATAAGCAACTTGGAGAATATGGAGATGTAACTATTGTATTATCTGTAGGTAAATCAAATAATAATATGTCTAATGCAGATTTTCTTAGTAGAGTAGAATTATCTACTGTATATAGTGCTGCTGTTAAGGTGGCTAAGTTAATTAGTAGATTTGGAGATGATTAAAATATGATAAATGTTGAAAAATTTGATGAACTTTGCCAATCACTAGATAGTGATTTTCAGCAACTGGAATCAATTACTAATACAAGTATATTAGCTAAATGGTCAGCAGATCCTGAAAATCCAGGGGAAGCAATATTATTAATTCTAATGGATGATCCGACAGAAATAACACCTACCAATCAAGCTATTGTTGAAAGTGCACTAGCAGGAAGATATCCAGAATTTGCAGAATATATTGGTAGTGCAAACCATTTAGTATCTTGGAATTATCGAGGATTAACAGAAGATGAGTATGAGATAGAGTATTATTCTTTGTATGATGAGATAATAAATCTAATAGAGAATACAGGAACTGTATTCAGACATTTTAAAGGTGACTACTATTTAGTTTTAGGAATAATTAGGAACTCATTAACTGAAGAATTCGAAGTATTATATAAAGCTCTGTATGGTAAATGTAAAATGTATACTAGACCAATAGAAGATTTTTTAAGTATACTGAATAGCGATCAAATAATAGAATATGGTCAACAAAGAAGATTTCAACCATATAGGTTTGTGTCTGTTAAAGATACACCTAAGAAATAAAATAAAGTCGTGGATATTTTCCACGACTTTTTAACTATTTATTTTTTTTCAATTATATATTATATACATAGATAAGAATATATCTAAATAAAAATATGGAGGGATTATTTAATGAAAGAAGAAAATTTAATTAAAATGATTAAAGAGGATTGTGAAAGGGTTGCAGATCATTTTGGTATTAAAGAACTACCAGAAATAAATATAATTGCAGCTTCTACAGGAGAAGCTGAATTTAAACTTGGTACATGTAAATTTTCTGCGTTCCCAGTAGCTTTAAATGTCTTAAAAGTAAAGGCATTAGATACAATAAATATATTTATATCAAGTGCAAAATCATTTGCACAATCCATACTTGGTAAAGATGGGGTTTTATTAAAAGAAACAGAACTATTTATGGCATGTATCAGATATACTGCAATTCATGAAATGGTTCATTGGATTCAAATGAAGATGGGGATAGAAGTAGAAGTTCCTAATGGAGATGATCCTAATATAATTATTGCAGATGTATTAGAAACTAAATGTGTTAATGAAGCAGGAAATGTGATAAATGATCTATATAGGAATGAGCCATTGATAAAAGCTATGGCTGAATTAGATATAGTTAACGTTAAAGAAAAATTTAAGAATTGTGAGAAACAGGAAATCAAAAATCTTAAAGATAAAATAATAGCCAAAATTAAGGACATACTTTCTTAATGAAATCGGTATCAGTTGATTTATTAAATTTTAAGGGTGTGGTATTTTCAGTATCTATTCCTGTAGTTAGAGATATTAATGGAAATACTACTAATTTTATAACAGAGACAGTATTAGGTCAAAATCAAAATAATAAATGGGTTAGCATATCTTTGGATATGCTAACCTTTAGAATTAGTAGGAGGGCAAATAGAATTAAAAATGAAAACACTGTTACTTTAAAATTAAACTATTTACAGTTTTTAAAATTAATAGATGCTGTTAATGAAATAAATTTTAAGGAGAATTTTCAAGTATCTGAAGATGTTAACGGAGACAAACATTTTGTCAATCCTACAGGTGGAAAGGTTATTGCATTTAAAATAGCATGCTTTCCAAATGAATTTCAAGGTAATTATATGGTTTTAAAAGAATATACAGATATGTTTAATGCATATTATCCAGAAATACCAGGGGTGGTATTGTATTTCAAAAATGCAGGAGACTCATTCATATTACCTATTTCAATGTTTGAACTAGGTCCATTAAAGATGTTTCTTAATAGAACTGATTATAAATCGATTATATCAAATGCAGTCAATATGTATTATATGGATTTGATAATGACTAATAGATTTCAATCAATTGTATCTAATAATAGTACTAAACCTAAAACAGATAGGTTTAAATGTAGCAACGAAAAATCATTTATAAATAATCAAGTAACTGGGGGAGAGGTTATATCTGAAAAACCTATTCCTAAAGAAGATATTAATCCTTTCATCGGTCTTGATGGAGAAAGGGAGGATATTTAAAAATGAGTCAAAATGATTATAAAGTTTATCATGGAAGTTTAATAGCAGTTGTAGAAGATGTTGCATATCAGGTCGAGATCATTAATAGATGGAATAAACCTCGATATGATTCTCGTCATGTTTATTTAATAGGTGAATATTTATATCCGTATAGAGGCGTTGTTGAAAATAAAATAGAAGCTAAAAAAATAGGTGTTGGTATTTATTCTTGTAATGGAAGAATATTTATGATTAACCCTAAAACTGATGAGGAGAAGAATATGTTCTCAGAAGATAATATCGTTGAATTAAATCCTGATATGATTTATAAAACTATAAAAGAAAATTCTGATAATTATATATCAGAAGAAGAATTGGAGGCGATTAATAATTCTACAGATATTTATCGCCCTATTATAAAACCAGAAGATGATATTTTAAAGAAAGCTGCTAAGTTAATGATTCTGGAAAAGAGAATCAACCCAAAAAATTATGAAAATAAAACTGAGAGTAAATGGGAAATGTCTAATTTAAAAACTGCATTAAATAAGTCTGCTAATTTAACAATGAAAAACTTTCTAAAAATATTAGAAATTTGTGGATGTGATTTCCAACTTACTATCACAGATAATGGAACTGATAGAATTCGTCCTCTTAAGAAACCAATTACTCTCACTTTAAGTGAAGAAAAGTATAGTAAGGTTGAAGAAGGGGGAGAAGAATAATGTATGATCATGAATATAAAACAATATATGAATATAGAGCAAAAGATGCTTTAAAAATTTTGGAAAAAGTGTCAGAAGATCCACATACACAGGTTGCATGTATAATAACTGATGATGTTGGACACTTAGTTTCCACAGGTGTTAATTCAATGCCATATAGAAGTAATGGTTTACCTTGGAATAGAGAAGGTAATTATTTGGAAACTAAATATCCTTATGTAGTTCATGCAGAAATGAATGCAATTATTAATTCAAGTGAAAGTCATTGTTTTCCTGAGAAAGCATTCATAACATTATTTCCATGTGTTGATTGTTTAAAACTATTATTACAAGCAGGTATTACTGAAATTATTTATACTAAAAAGTCTTATCCGGATAAAGACTTTATAAAGGCAGCTGAAATTCTTGTTGAAAATACAGGGATTATTTGTCGTGAAATAACAGACGATGATTTAATTCGTAGTAACTATGAATTATCTTCTTAACAAATTATTAAAGAGAATGGATGCTTCTATAATATCCATTCTCTTTCACTTTCAATAATTTTGTTAGGAGGATTTATAATGAAAGAACCTTTAAAAATAAATAGAATTATACTAAGGAATTACGCTGCGATTTATTCAGGAATGCGTTTATATGAAGTCGACATAACCATCCCTGATAACGGTAACGTGATAAATATGATAGATGGAATTAATGGTTCTGGCAAAACCGCTATGTTATCGGCATTCCATCCATTTGCATATAATAAAGTAAATGATAACAGAGAATCAAAAGCTATGATTTTAGAAGGTAGAAATGGATATAAATATATATCTTATAATAACGGTGTTGAATGTGAACATTTCTTAGACTGGAAAGGGGGCAAGCTTATCGTAAAGTCGTATATTAAACTGGACGGTAGTGAACTTAACCCTAACGGAAATGTGACTTCCTTTGAGGAATTAGTAGAAGAATGCCTTGAAGTTACACCACACCATCTCTCTTTACTTAGGTTGGGAAGTAATGTTACAGACTTCACTAAGAAAACTTTTACAGAGAGAAAGAATTATGCTTCATCTCTTATGCCAGAGTTACAGGATTTCCTCGGTTACTATAAGAATGTAAGTAATAGGGCTAGGGAAAATAACACACTAATTAAAAGCGTAGTGTCTAAGATAGAAAGGATTCCTGAAAGTGTGGAAGACCTTAAGAGTGTCTTGGAGAGGCAAGAAGACGAACTTGCTAAATTAAAATCTGAAGTGAATGAAGACCGCCTTGACTTGGGCTATAAAAAAAGTCAGTGTTCAAATTTATGGAATGGTGAGGACGATATTGCGAGTGTGATCAAAGACACTGCCAGCTTTATCGTGGAGCGTGAAAAGGAAATAGAGAAGCTCCAAACGAAATTTGCACATGTATCAGTAGATCAACTAGAACGAGAGATGGTTTCTTTAACACAGAGGGTTGCTGAATTAGAAAGCAATATAGACCATACTAAGACTATTTTAGAGTTTGACCGAAATAGGTTAACTAGTCTTTATAGTATTATAGATGTTAATAGAAATAAGTTGTCAAATCTCTCAAGCGGCAAGGATGTTCATGATTTAGAAGAAATCCTTGATGAGCTAAATTCTAAAATAAATCGGTATAAAAATGATTTTCCTGAAGGATATAAGCCTCCTGTAACCGTGGAGGAGTATCACAAAATATTAGCCATTTGCCAAAACTTACAACCCTATTATTCTACCATATTAGGGTTTGGCAGCGAATTTGTTAGAAAGGCTTTAAGGCTTATAGAAACAGGAAACGACCTTTCCTCGTATGCAAAGAAACAGCAGGGTATTATCAATGCTAAAAAGAATAATTTGGAATTTGCATTAAAAACATTAACAACTAATGTAAAGAGGAATGAAGAATTTGTCGTAAGTGCCCCATATAAAGAATGTGTTAAAACCCTATGTCCGTATATAGAGTATTATAAGTTAATGAATGACGACGGTCATCGAGAAAGTGAAACTACTAAGACCCGTAAAGAACTAGCGATATTAAATGCTAGAGAAGAAGAGATGGACAATCTCATGGTAATCGGGGATAATTATAAGATGATAAAAATGATTCTTAGTAGTAGTAAAGGGCTACAGGAAAAGTGTGAATACCTGACCCTAGGACATATAACACAATCATTGAAGAGATACGAAAGTAGTTTCTTTGACGAGGGCGAAATTACCGAGTTGATTGAGGTAGGAGAAAGATACTGTGAATATATATCTTCTATACGGGAACGAGAAACCCATGAATATTTGTTATCTGTAAGCAAACAGCAGCAAGAAGAGTACTCCGTATATCAAAAAGAGTTTGATAATAACCAAAAAATGGTTATGGAGTTAGAAAGGGGCATTATCGAGATTGAAACAAATCTCAACAAAGACCTCGAAGATCTTGAAACTGCAAAGAGAAGTCTTACAGAGTTAGAAGATATCTTACCGAAGGTTCGTGATTTGGACAAGTTGAAATCCGAGTTAGACGAAAAAAAAGTCTATTTATCCAAACTCGGTGATATAAAGAATGAGAGGGACGTATTGTTGGGTCAGATCCAAACCATTCTTTGCGATATAGAAAAGAAAGAAAAAAATATCGCTCTGTTGAATAATGTGATTGTCAATACGTCAGTCAAACTACGTGACAAATCTTCATTACTTCAGGAACTCCAAGTCCTTAAAGAGGAATATGATAAGATTCACTATATAAGGGAATCAGTTGGAGTAAAGGGAGGCATACCCCTATATAATCAACAGATATATCTTGAAAATTCTCGAAAAATAATGAATGAACTTTTAGAAATAGTTTATCATGATAGAATGGATGCAATAGTTATAGATCAATTTGAGATTGATCATACTGTATTTAAAATACCTTATATTAAAAATGGTATAAGGATAGATGATATTAGATCCGCTTCTGGTGGAGAATTGAAATTCCTATCTATTGCATTGTCATTTGCGTTAATGAGTCAACGCTTAAAAAATTATAATATAGTATTATTAGATGAAATGGATTCCGAATTGGATGACGAGAATAGGAAAAGATATATTGAGTTATTAGAGGCACTACTTAAATTAGTTGGTGCAGGTCAATGCTTCATAATTAGTCATAATGAAGCATTTGATAATCACAATATAAATGTGATTACCACAAGAACTAAAAGCGAATTCTTGGAAGACAAGAAAAGAAAGAATAAATCCATTGAAGATGTGGATTTAGTCTGGTATAGAGGAAAGAAATAGAGAATACACTAAAATGTGTATTCTCTATATTTTTTTATTTTTATGGTGCTACATTTCCATTCTTTCTAGTATTTGTTCCAGCATCATCAATATTAGCCTGATTACTTAATATTGCTGAATTAACTGCATTCGATTCGATTCGAATAGAACCTTCATCACACTTATTACTAGATACCATTGCTCGTGTTGTTTGGTAATTTCCATTACCACCAACTTTAATACCATAGAATCCACTTCCTAATAACCCATATGAGACGATATTATTTCCAACACATGATATATTGTTACCACCAAATAAATAAATTCCATTACCTCCACATCTATAAATATTATTATTAGATATAACGGAAAAATTACATGTTAATCCTATAGCATGTCTAGCAGTATTAATTATATCATTGCCTGTTATAGTTATATTGTTTATAGCACCTGCTTCTGTCATAGGTATACCATACACAAATCTACCTTCTGATAATGAACCCCATATATCGCCATTTTCAGTTCCATCAAATGTGTTTCCTGTAACAGTAATATTTTTAGATTTTACAGTTGAACCATTATTTAGGTATAAGAAATTAACACATGTTTCTGCAGTATTATTACTAATAGCTACATGTGACATAGCGTTTATACATATACAGTGTTGACATTTATAGAAATTATTATTTGAAATGTTAATGTGTTTGGCTGTAATTTCTCCACCGTTTCCAGTATTAGGATAATCCATTATACCATATCCTGATATGGTATCAAAAGTATTACCTTGAATAGTTACGTTGCAAGAATATAATCCTCTACCAGATGATGCTGCTTCAACTTTCAATGGGTAATCCGAAGAAGTACCATTAGAATCAATTGCATAGAAAGCAATTGCAGCATAAGGACTACTTCCAGAAATTTTAGTAGATATAAATACATTGTTAGATATCAAAGCATTAGTAGTATTTCCAAGATATATACATGATGTATTATACGTGAATGTGCAATTCTCTATTATTAAATTATCAATGATATGACATCCTATTAAACATGCCTTACCTGTTGAACTGAAATTGATGTCTGATATCTTAACCCTATTTTTACCTACTACTGAATCTGAATCTATACGGAATACACAATCAGAAGTAGCTGTTGTTGAGTAAGGTCTCAATGTTACTTTTCCACCTATTGGTTTAATTTCAATATTTTCGGTTATAGAATTTATAGACCATCCTCCTTTAGGTGCAGTATAAGTTCCTGATTCAATATAAATTATTGATTTTTTATTAGCAGTTAATGCAGCAGATATCTCTTCGGTTGAATGACATATATATTCATGTTCACCCCCGAATTTTAATAAAGAATTATATTTAGTATATAACACGTTTCCCTGATATGCAGATAGTGCTGATGTTGTAGATGTTGATGTCAAACTATTAACAACTGTAGCTCCTGCACCGGTTGGTCCTTTTGGTCCTGTAGCACCTCTAAGACCCTGTATACCTTGTTCACCAGTTGGTCCAGTTGGTCCTTGTGGTCCTGCTGGTCCAGTAGCACCGGTTGGTCCTTGTTGCCCTCTTTCTCCTTGGGAACCGGTTGCTCCTGTAGATCCTTTAGCTCCAGTTGGTCCAATTGGTCCTTGAGCACCTTGAAGACCCTGTTCACCTTGAGTACCTTGTGGTCCTTGGGCACCAGTAGTTCCTTTAGGTCCTTGCGGACCTTGTGGTCCTGTTGGTCCTGTTGGTCCTGTAGCACCTATTGGTCCGGTAGCACCTGTATTACCTTTAGAACCTTGAGTACCTTGTGGTCCGGTTGGTCCTGTAGCACCTATTGGTCCGGTAGCACCTTTAATACCTTGAGCACCTTGTGGACCTTGTGGTCCTGTTGGTCCGGTAGCACCTGTATTACCTTTAGAACCTTGAGTACCTTGTGGACCTTGTGGTCCTGTTGGTCCTGTTGGTCCGGTTGGTCCTTTAGGTCCTTGTGGACCTTGTGGTCCTGTTAGTCCTTGGTCTCCTGTAGCACCTCGTATACCCTGTATACCTTGTGGACCTTGTGGTCCTGTAGCACCAGTTGGTCCTGTCGATCCAGTAGGTCCTTTAGGTCCTGTTATACCTTGAATTCCTTGTGGTCCTTGTATAGGTCCCACATTATCATATCCACTACCATTATATATAAATAAATCACCTTGTACTATATATCCATCACCAATATTTACACCAGATGTTGGTAATTCCGATGGTGAATCAAAACTTCCTTTAATTGATACTGATTTACCATCAGCACCTGTAGGTCCTTGAATACCCTGTGGTCCTGTTGCTCCTGTTGGTCCAGTAGCACCTGTTGGTCCGGTAGCACCTTTAACACCTTGAGTACCTTGTTCTCCTTTTTCTCCTGTAGCACCAGTAGGTCCTGTTGATCCAGTAGGTCCTTTAGGTCCTTGTGGTCCAGTTGGTCCTTGGTCTCCTGTAGCTCCAGCATTTCCCTGTAGTCCTTGAACACCTTGTGGACCTTGTGGTCCTGTTGGTCCAGTAGCACCTGTTGGTCCGGTAGCACCTTTAACACCTTGAACACCTTGTGCCCCTTGTGGTCCTGTTGGTCCAGTAGGTCCTTTTGGTCCAATTGCACCAATTGGTCCTGTTGGTCCTTGTATTTTACCCACATTATCATATCCAGAACCATTATAAAGATATAAATCTCCTTGTACTATATACCCATCACCAATATTCACACCAGATGTTGGTAAATTAGAAACATCATCTACACTTCCTTTTATAGAAATAGGTCTCCCATCTACACCTTGTGGTCCTTTAGGTCCTTGAGGTCCAGTTGCACCTGTTGCACCAGTTGGTCCTGTTGGTCCAGTAGCACCTTTAACACCTTGAACACCTTGTGCCCCTTGTGGTCCTCGTTCACCTGTTGCTCCTGTTGGTCCAGTAGGTCCTTTTGGTCCTTGAAGTCCTTGAATACCTTCTGGTCCTTCTGGTCCTGTTGGTCCAGTAGGTCCTTTAGGACCTATACTTCCAGTTGCACCAGTTGGTCCTGTTGGTCCAGTAGCACCTTCAATACCTTGAATACCTTGAATTCCTTGTGCCCCTTGTGGTCCAGTGGGTCCTATTGGACCCTGAGAACCAGTAGGACCTTGTGGACCTGCATTTCCTGTTGGTCCTTGTTCTCCTTGAGGTCCTTGAGCACCTGTAGCACCTTTAGGTCCCTGAGGTCCTTCTGCTCCTGTAGGTCCCTGATCTCCAGTTGCACCTTTAACACCCTGAATACCTTGAATTCCTTGTGGTCCTTGAGGTCCTCGTTCACCGGTATCACCTTTTTCTCCTGTAGCACCTGTTGGTCCCTGAATACCTTGAATTCCTTGTGGTCCCTTTGGACCTGTTGGACCTTTAGGTCCTTGTGGTCCTGTTGGTCCTTGAGGTCCCTGAACACCTTGTATACCCTGTTCTCCTTGCTCACCTGTTACCCCTTTATCTCCTTTAGGTCCTTGAACACCTTGTATGCCCTGTTCACCTTGAGGTCCAGTTGCACCAGTTGGTCCTGTTGGACCTGTTGGACCTTTAGGTCCTTGTGGTCCAGTTGGTCCTTGGTCTCCTGTAGCACCCTGTATTCCTTGAACCCCCTGAACACCTTGTATACCCTGTTCACCTTGAGGTCCAGTTGCACCAGTAGGTCCTGTTGGTCCCTGTGGTCCAGTCGCACCAGTTGGTCCTGTTGGTCCGGTTTCCCCAGTATTACCTTTATTACCTTGAACACCTTGTATACCCTGTTCACCTTGATAACCTCTTGGTCCTTCAGGTCCTGTTGGTCCTGTAGGTCCAGTTGGTCCACTTGGTCCAATAGGACCTCTAATATCTCCAGCTCTAACCCATTCTTTGTCAACTATTATAGAACTGTCGGTGACTTGATAAACATAAAGTACACCATTAACTAATATACCATCTCCTACTGATAATATATGTCCATTAAATGTTTTGGATGGTAATTCATCAACTGAATCAACAGCTCCTATTATATTAATAGATGTCCCATCTGCTCCAGTAGCACCAGTTGCTCCTCGTTCACCAGTAGCACCAGTAGCACCAGTAGCACCAGTAACACCAGTGGCACCTTTAGGTCCTTGTACACCTGCCGGACCTGTATCTCCTTGATAACCTCTTGGTCCTTGAGGTCCTGTTGGTCCTTGAGGTCCTTGTTCACCAGTATCACCTTTTTCTCCTTTTTCTCCAGTATTACCTTCAATACCTTGAATACCTTGTATACCTTGTTCTCCTTTATCACCTTGAGGTCCTTGAGGTCCTGTTGGTCCTGTATTACCTTTAGTACCTTGTATACCCTGTTCACCTTGAGGTCCAGTCGCACCAGTTGGTCCTGTTGGACCTTTAGGTCCTTGAGGTCCCTGTTCACCTGTATCTCCTTTATCACCAGTTGCCCCCTTAGCACCCTGTGGTCCCTGAACACCTTGTATACCCTGTTCACCTTGAGGTCCCTGAACACCAGTTGGACCAGTAGGTCCTTGAGATCCTGTAGCACCATTATCACCTTTTTCTCCAGTTGCTCCAGTTGCTCCTGTTGGACCTTTAGGTCCTTGTGGTCCCTGTTCACCTTGAGGTCCCTGGACACCAGTTGGACCAGTAGGTCCTATTTGTCCCCTATCTCCTTGTGGTCCAGTTACACCTTGTTCACCAGTGGAACCAGTTGTACCCTTAGCACCTTGGTCACCTTTATCACCTTTAGGTCCGGTAGCACCTGTAGGTCCTATAGGTCCTGTTACACCCTGAGGTCCTTGTGGTCCTTGTATAGGTCCCACGTTATCATATCCTGAACCATTGAATATACATAGATCACCTTGTACTATATATCCATCTCCAATTTCACCTGTAGATGGAAGTTCATCTATAGTATCAGCACTTCCTTTAATAGATACTGACTTACCATCTGCACCTGTTGGTCCAGTTGATCCTGTTGCACCTGTTGGTCCTGTTGGTCCCTGTTCACCTTGAGGTCCAGTAAGTCCTTGTTCACCTCTAGCACCCTGAGGTCCAGTTGGTCCCTGTTCACCAGTGGCACCAGTTGCCCCTGTTGATCCTTTAGCACCAGTAGGTCCTATAGGTCCTGTAGGTCCAATATCTCCAGTTTCACCTTTAGGTCCAGTTGGTCCTGTTGTTCCATTCTTACCATCTGCTCCTGTATCACCTTTATCTCCTTTTTCTCCTGTATTACCCTGAGGTCCTTGAGGTCCTTGAATACCCTGTTCACCTTGAGGTCCGATAGGTCCTGTATGTCCTGTATGTCCTGTTGGACCAGTTGGTCCTATTGAACCAATTTCACCTTTAGGTCCTGTAGGTCCGGTTGGTCCTACTGGACCTGTATTACCTTGTAAACCTTGAATTCCCTGAATACCTTGTTCACCTTTAGAACCAGTTTCACCTTTAGGTCCTGTAGGTCCTGTAGGTCCAGTTTCACCTTTATCACCAGTATCTCCTTTAGGTCCTATTGCACCCGTTGCTCCTGTTGGACCAGTTGCACCATCTGCACCGGCATAACCCTGTTCACCTTTTTCTCCAGTTGCTCCTGTTGGTCCTGTTGCTCCTGTTGGTCCAGTTGCACCAGTTATGCCTCTAGGTCCTTGTATAGGTCCCACGTTATCATATCCTGAACCATTGAATATACATAGATCTCCTTGTACTATATATCCATCACCAATTTCACCAGTTAATGGAAGATCATCTATAGTATCAGCACTTCCTTTAATAGATACTGACTTACCATCTGCACCAGTAACCCCGGTAGGTCCAGTTGGTCCAGTTGGTCCTGTATCACCTTTATCACCCTTTTCTCCAGTTGGACCTTTTTCACCAGTAGGACCAGTGGGTCCTTGTGGTCCTTCTGGTCCAGTTTCACCTTTATCACCAGAAGCACCAGTATCTCCTTTAGGTCCTTGAGGTCCCTGAGGTCCAGTTTCACCTTTATCACCGGTTGGTCCTGTTGAACCTGTTGGTCCAATTGGTCCTATTGGTCCGGTGGCACCAACCCCTGTAGGTCCTACAGGTCCTTGTGGTCCTGTGTTACCTGTGGGTCCTTGAATACCTTGAACACCTTGAGGTCCTTGTGGTCCTTGAGGTCCCTGTTCCCCTTTAACACCTTGTGGTCCTTGAGGTCCCTGTTCCCCTTGATAACCTCTTGGTCCCTCTTCTCCAGTAGGTCCTGTCGGTCCTTTTTCACCTGATGGTCCCTGTGGACCGGTAGGTCCAGTTGGTCCTTGAGGTCCTTGTATTTTACCTACATTATCATATCCTGATCCATTATATACATAAAGTTCACCATTAATTATATAACCATCACCGACGTTTATTCCTGAATCAGGTAATTGAGATTCATCAGTAACTGTACCTTTAATATTAACAGATTTACCATCTGCTCCAGTAGGTCCGGTTGGTCCTTGAAGTCCTTGAGGTCCTTGTGGTCCGGGTTCTCCTTGGTCACCCTTATCTCCAGGTAACCCTTGATATCCTCTAACACCCTGTTCACCTTGTGGTCCTTGATCACCTTTAGGACCCTGTTCACCAGTAGAACCAGTAGATCCTGTAGGACCAGTTGGTCCAGTTGGTCCAGGTTCTCCTTGGTCACCCTTATCTCCAGGTAACCCAGGAATACCTTGTATACCCTGTTCACCTTTTTCTCCTGCAGGTCCTTGTGGTCCTTCTAATCCTCTTTCTCCTTGGGCACCTCTAGGACCTTGTTCACCAGTAGGACCAGTAGGTCCTATAGGACCCTTTTCGCCAGTAGAACCAGTAGGTCCTTGTAAACCTCTTTCACCTTGAGAACCAGTAACACCTTGAATACCTTGTTCTCCTCTAGGTCCTTGGGGTCCAGTAGGTCCTGTCGTACCTTCTAATTTAAGTTCTTTAACTATTCCCCCTTCTTCTATAGTATAATGTTTTTGAGTTTCTTTACAAAAAATTATTTGACCTTGGTATGCAGTTCCTGAGATAGCATAAGATTCTAATTCCGAAAATGTTTCTGCTTCGTTAGTACTATCTAAGGGTCCTGAATACAATCTATTATAAGTTTTATTAATCGGAAATTTAGCAGTCATATTATCCCTCCTTGATATTTATATTGTTAATATAAATGTCATTGTAGAACCAAAAGGAATTGCTCCTATATAATAATAAACTCTATAATCTATATAATTACCTGTCTTTGAAGCATCAGGTATACTTAAGGTTATTTGTGTAAATGCTGTTTTATTACCGTCATCATTTAATTCTTCATATCTTATTTTTTTACAATCCCTTAATGTTGCGGGATAAGCAAATACAACCATTCTATCAGTAGCACTTGCTACTACTTTTATTTGAGTTTCATTACCTGGTCCTAATCCTGTTATATTTTTATTTCTAATAAAATCTGATACAGGAGGTGTATTTTCTGTTGCACTGAATCCCCAATATCCTCTCTTAGGAGTTATAGTTAAACTAGATTGAATATCACCAGCCATTATTCTACCAGTTGGATCATCAATACCCATGTTATTTTGTTTAATCGGTCCATTATCATATGCAACTTCTGCTCTATAAGTTGTAGCACTTAACAATTTAACTGCACTATCAGTAAATTTAGTAATAGATGAATCACTATATTGTAATACATCATCTTGATATAATTTATATGATATAAGAGCCCCAGCATCATTTTGTCTAAATGTGGATGATAATACTGGAACAACAGTGGAACCTATTTCCACAATAGAAGGTGTACTACAAGACAAGCTTAATGTTGGGTCAATGTATTTAGGTGGTATGGCATTTTCCAGCATTTTACGTAAAATATCTTCTGGTGTTTTATCAGTATCAAAAGAATCCCCATCTTTCAATCCACCGATTGTACCAACACCTAATACTGTAAGTACTTTTGTTAGATGTGATGAACCTCCTACTCCTTGATTTAATAGTATATCTATAGCGGTTTGACAAGCATCCAATTTAGTATAAATATCGGCTAAAAATTGCTCTCTAGTTATTTTTTTAGTACCATCACTGGTATCAATAACCATAAGATCAGTATCATCAGCTATTATAGCCTCATCTAATTCTCGTATTTGTCTTAAATCAAAATTAGTTGAATCTGCCATGTAAATCACTCCTTAATAACTAATTTGTATATTAAAAGTTTGTTACATGGAGAAAATCACAAAAAAAATGAGATATAGGTAAAAACCTATATCTCTTAATCTAATTCATTAAAATACTTTTTAGCATTATTTATAAATAATTTAAACAATGGATGTGGTCTGTCTGGTCTACTTTTAAACTCTGGATGGAATTGGCACCCTAAAATGTTATCTCCTTTTTCAATTATTTCTAATAACATCTCTCCAGTACTATCGTTCCATCCTGATAATTTAAATCCTTCTTGACGTAAATACTTAGAATAATTGTCTATACCATTAAAGAAAGTATTATTAAATTCATATCTGTGTCTATGACGTTCTACTATTTCTTCTTCACCATACGCTTGTTTAGCTAAAGATTTACTATCAGAAAAATTACATTCGTAATCTCCTAATCTCATAGAACCACCTATTTGTTCTATATATTGTTGATTTTTCATTATGTGTATAACTGGATGATGTGTATTTTTATCAAACTCTTCGCTATTAGCATCAGGGAAATGTTTTCTTAATGCTGCTATAATTAATATTTGCATACCTAAACATATTCCAAAATATGGTTTATTATTTTCAATACAATAATTTGTTGTTACAATCATACCCTCTATACCTCTATCTCCAAAACCTCCAGGTACGAGTATCCCAGAATATTCATATAATATTCTATCCACATTTTGTTCATTTATAGTTTCAGCATCTATTAAATCAACAGTTGCAATATTCTCACTAGCAGCGTTAATAGCTTCTATAACTGAAATATATGAATCATTTAAATCAGTATATTTACCAACTATAGCTATTTTAAAGTATTTATTTTTTGGTTTATTATAAATAGACTTCCATATTTCTAATCTTTTTACACTTTTTTCAATTTGTTCATACATATATTCTTCCCCAAAAAAATTAAGAAGTTTAAATGGAAATGTCTGAGAATGGAATTGTTCTACTATCTTATATATTGGAGAAACGTTATAATTTTGTATGATCCTCACCTTATCTATTCCACAAAGTTTAGAAAGTTTACCTAGTATAGAATCGTTTACTGGTCCATATAATGACCTACACACTAAAAAGTCCGGTGTTATGCCCTTAGACATTAGGGTTTTCACTGAATGTTGCATTGCTTTGGTCTTTATTTCTCCACCAGGAAGTTCTATTAATAGTCCGAGATGTACATATGCGACTCTATCCATTCCAACTCTTATACGTAATTGTCGTATTGATTCTAAAAATATATCAGCTTCGATATCACCAACAGTTCCACCAACCTCTACTAATACAAAATCAAATTTATCATCAAATTTTAAAATCTTATCTATAACTAAATTAGTTACATGAGGAACTACCTGTACAGTTCCACCTAAAAAAAATCCGGTTCTTTCAGAATCTAATATCTCTTTATATACTTGACCAGATGTTATCGAATTGTCTTTTGTTAGTTCTATGTCTAAAAATCTTTCATAATGTCCTAAATCCAAATCCGTTTCAGCTCCATCTTTTGTTACAAATACTTCTCCATGTTGATATGGACTCATAGTACCCGGATCTATATTTAAATAGGGATCTAATTTAATAGCAGTTACAGTATATCCTGCCATGATTAAACTTTTTCCTAAAGCAGCAGCTGTTAATCCCTTCCCTAATCCTGAAATAACTCCTCCTGTTACACAGATATATTTTGTTTTCATTATAATACCTCCAAAAAAATTTTTTTATATAAAACAAGGGAGATTAATTAATCTCCCTTAATAATTAGTTTAATTTATTAATATCACTATAAAATCTGTATGGGATTTTATATTTATATCCCATTTCTGTTATTATTAAAGCATCATCTCTACGTTTAATCGCACCTGACATAGATGATATATTAATAATACTTTCTATATCTTCAAAATATTTATATAATTCTGATTGTTCATCTAACGTACCACGATAGTATTCTTCATATAATTCATCACATGTCCTTTTATATTTTCCAGAAATATTATCTATTTTTGATAGTATATTAGAATATATATCCATTAACTCCTGCACACTATATACTTTAATATTTTCTTTTGGTTCTAATTCTAATACCCATTTTAATAAATTAGCGTTGTAATTAGTAAGAATATTTTCTCTTGTGATAAAATCTAACTCTACCCAATTGCCAATCTTATCTCCTCTTATAATATATCCATCATCTTCTAAATGCCAATCTTCTGGACACGATTCTAATTTATCCTCAAAGTATATATAAGTTGTAAGGAAATTCTCTAAAGCATGACCAGAACAACAAAATTTAGTTTTATATCCTTTCTTATTAAGAACTGATATTTGAAAAGCTAATTTGGAATCAATTTCAATATTTGGTTCTTGCCAATAATTATCTTTAAAATCACACTTTTCACATATATGATGTTTGGAATACATTACATCAAAACATTTTGAACATAGATACATATTTTATTCCCCCTTATTAGCTTGTACATTATCTATTGAATTTTTATATAATCTATTTTTACAATCAAATATAAGTTTTGATTGTAATTCAGACGGATTATATTCAGTTGAATCGTCAAGTATTTCTTTTGGATCACAATTAAAATCTTTACACATTTGAATTGCTAAATCTCTACTAATTTTACCCATTTGAATTTTGATATCAAATCTTCCTGAACGTATTATGGCTGGGTCTAATTTTTCAATATGATTTGTTGTGGCTATTATTACACACGAATCTGGTGATGAAGGACCATCTAGAAAATTTAATAATTCTGATAAAATTGATTTTTGATTTTACTACTGCTTGGAATGTTGGCAGGAACAAAGTCAATATCATCCACAATACCTCCAAAATCATACTCGCCGGTGGCACGGACATACCCTCCGATACCCAGGGCGAATTTGCCTTGTTTGTCCATCAATAGGAAGCGGGGAGCTTTCGGGTCATGGATGTAAGGCAATTGTGACTCATTCATGATGCGGATAATCTCGTCGCCCGCTTTGTCGATGGTAACTATGACAATGCCGTTGGGGGCTTCGTCATCGATAATCTCTTTTTTTTGTGCATGGATAGTGGACAAGGGAAGTCCGGCTACGCACAACAGAAACATTGCTTTTAAGATTGTTTTCATTTAAGTTAGGTTTTGATGAATGTGCTTTCAACAACTTAAATGAAAAAAGGTTTTGTAGTCTTGGAGGAGGAAAGGAGGTTATTCCGTCAGTATTCTTGCCTTGAATGAAGATCGTATGCAAAATTACCCTTACCCTAATTTCCGGAATAACCTCCTGAGAATGTGTGTTAAGTTACTTATTTTTTCATGACGGCATTCCACAGCGCTTTGCGTAGGGTTCCCATGGTGTCATCGCCTTCATAATCCCAGAACATCATGCCTTTCATGCCATTTTTTAATATCCATTCACCTTTTGCGGCAATACTGCGGGGATTGTCGTAACCACAGTAGAAACTGCCGTTTTTGGTGACATAGGGGACATTGCCTTCTGTATCCCAATTTTCGATGACATAGCCGTCATCCTTACTCAGGTTGAGAATATCCCGATAATTGATGCTGCCGCCGGCATTGAAATCGGCTCTTCCGTAGAACGGAATTCCCAACACTAATTTGTCGGCAGATACCCCTGCATTCAGGTATTCGTCTACGGAACGCTGGCAGTCCCAGTAATTACTTGGCTTGTTCAATGCTGATTGATGCTGGGGGGCATCAACCAGATCATAGGCCATGATATTGACGAAATCTACATACGGGTCTACGGCCTTTACATCAATATATTTATAGCCTTCGCCTTGGGGACGCTTGTCCATGCAATAACCTGCATAGGTCAATAGGGTGGACTGCCCCAACTCTGCACGCAAGTCTTTCATCAATAGGGTGAAGTTCTCCACATCTACCAACTCGTCATAGGCATTGCTGCTGAAAGTCATACCGGGAAATTCCCAGTCAATGTCAATACCGTCTATGCCCTCACTCAGAACAAAGGCTCTGCAGTCTTGTGCGAATTGCTTGCGCATTTCCGGACTCTTCGCCAGGGCGGAGAAACCTCCGTCCTGGGAATTGTCAGTATTGGAAACGCTATTGGTAAAAGAGAGTAATATCTTCACATGTGGATACTGGCTCTTTATTTTCTTTACCTTATCAAAACGGGATTTATCACCTTGCAGGCCAAACTTTTCATAAATTCCGTTTTTAACATATAATTCTGCAAAAGCGTAGTTTATGTGGGTCAGGTATTTGGCATCGGGTATGGATGTGCCATAATAAGTGACGTAGCCCAATGCAACCCGGCCTGCAACCTGCTCGGCCATTTCGGTCTCGTTGTCTTCATTTCCCGGAGCTGGCAGTCCGGGAATGTAGTCGTCATTGTGACATGCGGCTACTAGAAAGACAGTAGCTATTATAAATAGCAGTTTCTTTTTCATAGAGAGTGCATATTATTCAGAATCGGTTTCTGCTTCAGTCTTGAAATAAGCATACCAGCCGCTGTCGTCCCAATCCACACCACCGCTATACTTGCCGGGATGATAGATTGTGATATAGTTCTCATCCAGTGTCAGCAGCCAGAATTTGTTGCTGCCTACGCTTTGTCCGTTGTCGTCATAATTCCCTCCGATGGTGGGGATGCTCGTTATCAGTTCACCCAGTACTCCGTCTTCCGGTTTTTCGTGTGTGAAGGAGAAAGTACCTTCTGCCTTCAGGTTTCCGCTGGCATCATAGGTTTTCATCTTGTTTCCGTCGAATTCGAATACCATGGACTGGTCTCCGGCTTCGGCGGCAGTGACATTGGCCCACCAGGCAAAATTTGATTCGGGAGTATAGCCTGCACTGGTATATTTCCAGCCTCCATGAGCCCCCATATTGCAGACGGAACCCCAGCTGACTTCACGGAATTTCCAGGTCTTCTTGGCAGATTTGTCACTCTTGTCGGTTGCACCGGTGAAGTAAGTGGACCAATCGTCGAATACATTGGTCACAGTCACTACAACCGGATCTGTCTTGATAATCTGATTGGCGGAAATGCCCATATAGTAGATGGAATAGTCCGCATTGGACTCCATGATGACCGTAGCGTTGTCCGTGACCAGTGTCTTACTTTGTTTACTTCCTTCGCCCCCCCATTCTATGTGCCATGAACCGCCAATGTCCGGGCGGGAGTTTTTCAGGGCTATATACTGGTCGCCTTCCACTACTCCGTCTTGGTTGGGGAAGGGTTGGGTAATGGATATGGCGGCTTGTAATGCCTCTTTGGTTATGGGTGTACCGGCATCAGTCACATATTTGTCTCGCAAGTCTTCGTCTTCGATAGGATCGCATGCAGTAACGATGGAGGCTGAAGCAAGCATTGCTATCAATATTTTTGTTACTTTCATATTGTCTTTATTTATAGGTTAATACTCTTACATATTGTTCCAATCCGAGAACTGGGCAGATGCATCCCAGCCTGGATTCTGCTCAAGGACTCCATTGGAGATGTCGATTTCGTCTTGCGGAATGGGCCAGTAGCCTTGGGTTGCTTGGAGGCGTTTCTTATAGTCGAATTTTACCATCGGTACCACCGTAGCGGCATTTATTATATTGAACCCGGTCTGTTTGTTGAGTATGTCACCGGCTTCCTCAAGCGAAGGACCCGACCAGCGAAGGATATCCCACCAGCGGATGGACTCGAATGCAAGTTCCCAGCGGCGTTCCTGCTTGATGGCTTCCAGAGAGTAGGCAACCGGAGCCAAGTGGGAGCGGGCACGTACCTTGTTCAGACCCGTAGCGTCTTGCTTCAGCTCGGACTGCATGAGCAGGACGTCGGCAAAACGGATATGAATCAAGTCGGCTATTTGGAGTAGCTGTTGGGATGTCTGCGAAGATATTCCGGGGAACATCTGCTTGCCGAAAGGTTCGATTTTGCCTTCATTGTAGGAATTGATATTGATGTATTTTTTCTGGAAATAGCCGGTTTGTTCATAGTAACGATAGGATACGGTATATTCCGGTTCACCCTCGTCCATGGTGCAGTCCATCAGTACGTTGCCGGCAATATTCGGGTCGAGTGCTTTGTACGACCATATGGAACCGGTCAGACGGGGATCCTCCTTGTAACCGTCCGTATAGGTCTGCTTGGCGGCCCAGTCTTTCCATTCGTTGACCATTGCCGGAGATACTGGGCCAGCTCCCCAACCGGTGCCGAAGGGGTAGCTGTCTTTGTTGGAATAGTTGTCGGCAGACGGTGAATAGAATTGGGCGCAAGTGTTGGAGAACCAAGTATAGGTCCAGTCGGATTTCAGGTTATGCTTGTTGGCGAACAAAGTTTCGTCGGAACTGTTTCCTTCCCATTTCAAGTTATGGTTGATGACGTATTGGTAACGGAACCCTTCGGTATTGTCTTCGGTAGCATCGTTGGTGTAGGCCCAGATGTTGCGTTGGTCGGACACCAGTTTATGACCGGAGTTGTTTACACAGTCATCTATCCAAGAGATGACCTCCTCTTTGGTAGTTCCGTTGGGGAGCTCGTTTTTTTCGTAGCGTCCGGTATAGAAAAGGAATACACGTGCCATCATGGCTTCGGCAGCATATTTTGTAGCGTGTCCGGTCATGTCTGAGCCTTTCGGATAAATCTTTGCCGGCATCATTTCGATAGCGTTTTTCAAGTCGGCTGCAATCTGGGTGTAGATTTCGTCTACGGATGCACGCGGCAGGTTGGTGCTTTCCAGTGTGGTGCGTAAAGGAACTCCGCCAAAGACTTGTGCCAGCTCATAATAAGCCATGGCACGTAGGAAGTAGGACTCACCGAAAAGTCGGTTACGTTCGCTCTCGCTGGACCATGATTTCACATTCTCCATTGTGTTGATGGCATTGTTGGCACGGTTGATAAGGGTGTAGCAACGGTCCCAGATACCGGCAAATGTATTCAGATTGCCACTGTACATAAGGAAGTTGGTGGCACAGTTGTTGGAGTAGGAGAGGTTGCCTCCCAGACAGTCGTCACCTGCCAACTGGGCAATGTAATACTGGGAAGAGGTTTCAGGACTTTCAAACAACAGATGGGCGTATATGGCCGTCACCATCTCTTGGGCATCCTTTTCTGTCTCCGGGAAGTTGGCGGTTGTCTTTTCGGTCAAAAGTTCCGAATCGAGGAAGTTTTCGCATCCTGAAAGAAGAATCAGTATTGCTGATGCTATGAATAATATCTTTTTCATAATTTCTTCGGTTAATTAGAATTTTACATTTAAGCCTATCATATAGGTACGTGCACTGGGGTAGTAGCCCAGGTCGATGCCTGATGCCCAACCATAATCGTCGCCACCGTAACCGATTTCCGGGTCCATACCGGAATAGCCGGTGAAGGTAAAGAGGTTCTGTGCGGTCAGATACAGGCGCAGCTGTTGTACCGGTAACTTCTTGAATGCTTTCTTGAAGTCGAATCCCACAGTGATGTTCTTTATCTTGAGATAGTCTCCATCTTCGATGTAAATGTCTGATACTCTGTTCCAGTTGGAGCTGGAAGCGCTGGACAGTCTCGGGAACTTGTTGGACGTACCTTCGCCGTGCCAGCGTTGGAATATCTCTGCTGTATAGTTATTCAAGGGTGAGGAGGAGAAGTCACGATAACACTTCAGAATCTGCTGGCCGAATGCACCGTAAGTAGTGATTGAGAAGTCAATGGCCTTCCAGCTGGCATTCAGGGAAAGTCCCATTGTCAGGTCGGGATTCGGGTTACCTATCATAGTACGGTCATTGGCATCGAGCGTACCGCTATTGTCGGTGTCTGCCCAGATTACGTCACCCGGCTGTGTCTTGTCGCCGTTCAGTTTCGGACCTTTGTAGTTGTCTATCTGTTCCTGGTTCTGGAATATGCCGTTACTCTTGTAGCCGTAGAAGTAGCCGATGGGTTTGCCTACTTCAGCACGGAAGCACTCTTCGGCTCCTTCCCACAGAACGCTGCCGCTACCGTGGATGATTCCGTCTTTGTTGGCAATCTTGGTCACTTCATTCTTGTTGTGAGCAAGGGTCAGGTTGGCTCCATATTGGAAATCCTTTCCGATGTTGTCGTTCCAGTGGAGTCCTACTTCAATACCCGTGTTTTTTACATTACCGCCATTGACGGACACTGCATTGGCACCGAAGGAAGAGAGTACCGGAGCCGTAACCAGCCAGTCTCTGGTATTTTTGTTATACCAGTCGAATTCAAAGCCCAGGCGGTTGTTCAAGAAGCGTGCATCGATACCGAAATTCAATTGCTCCTGTGTTTCCCAGGTAAGGTCCGGGTTGGTCAGTCGGTAGGCGTATGAACCGGTACTGATGAGGTCCATGGAGTCGCCGAACGTATAACCGCCATATCCGTTGTTGGAAGTTATCAGTGAAAGATATTGGAAAGTAGATACATTACAGTTACCGTTTTGCCCCCAGGAAGCGCGTAGCTTTAAGAAGTCCAGCCATTTGATTCCTGACATGAAGGACTCGTTGCTGATAACCCATCCGGCGGATACTGAAGGGAAGTATCCCCAGCGGTGTCCGCGGGCAAAAGTGGAGGAACCGTCCGCACGCATGATGACAGAAGCCATGTATTTCTCCTGATAGTTGTAGTTGACACGTCCGAAGAAGGAGGCGATGGAACCTTCCCCGTTAGGCTTGCCAGTCAAGGAGGACACACTGTTGGCGGTCAATGGAACATTGGACAAATAAGCGTGCTTGAAATCATAGAAGTTTGAGCCTATGGCTGAACCGCTCATTTCTTCTCCCATACCCCATTTTTCAATACTCTGACCTACCAGGACGTCGATGTTGTGGTCATCGATATTGAAGATGTAGTTGGCTGTATTGTCCCATGACCAACGGTTATACATAGACATGGATTGGGTAACCTTGTCTTCTGCGTTGTTGAGTGACGCACTCAGATAATCGAATCTCGGCAAATAGGAACGATAACTGGAGGCTCCCATGATGTAACCGAACTGGCTCTTGATACGCAGGTTCTTGATGGGTTGCAGTTCTGCATAGAAGCTGCTCTGCATGTAATGGGACTTGCTTAGGTTCTGGTTCATATAGTAGTCCAGATAAGCTATCGGGTTTTTATTGGCTCCGTTGGAGATATCCCATTTGTAGTTATCCTTTTCCTGGTCTGCATAGAGGTAGTAGCCCCCGTCTGAATTGTAAGGGTGCATCAACGGGCTCATGATGAGCATATTGTGCACTCCGTTCCAATAAATGCCGCCGGTTCCGAATGAACCTTGCGTTTGCGAATATTTATAGTTGATGGTTTCGCCCACTTTCAAGAAGTCAAGATTGCCTTTTTTCATGACTACGTGGTCCGAGTTGACACGGAAGTTGTAGCGGTTCATTTCTGGAAATTCGCCGGGAACTCCCATGGTGGCTTCTTGGTTGGTGTATGAAATACCTATGGCATATCTGGAACGGTCTGTTCCTCCGGTGATGTTGACTGCGTGGTTCTGTACCAATGCATCTTCATTCAGCACTTCCTTCAGCCAGTTTGTCCCTTTCCATGTTCCGTTCTGTATGGCCTGCAAATCCCTTTCCGGAATATAGGTCGCCCAGTTGTACGGACTCAATCCGTCCATTACACGGCCTTCATCCTGCATCATCATGTACTCTTGGGCATTGAGGATAGTAGGGATTTTGTAAAGGTTCTGCACGCCGACATAGCCGTCGTAACTGACTTCGGCAACGCCGGTTTTACCTCGTTTGGTGGTAATCAGGATAACGCCGTTGGCAGCACGCGCACCATAGATGGCGGCAGAAGCGGCATCCTTCAAGACGTCCAAAGATTCAATGTCACTCGGGTTCAGTCCGTCGATGCTACCGTTGGCAACTCCATCTACCACATAAAGCGGGGAGAAGGTTCCGGTAGTACCGATACCGCGGATATTCACCTTAAAGCCCGAACCCAGGAAGCCGTTGTTCTGTGTGATGTTGACACCCGGTGACTGGCTCTGCAAAGCGCCCAGGGCATCCACAGTGTTCAGCTTGGCTATGTCTTCCCCTTTCACTTGTACAGTGGCGCCGGTGACAAGTTTCTTTTTCTGTACACCGTAACCGACAACAACTACTTCATCCAGTAGTTCGGAATCTTCTGTAAGGGTGATTTTCATGTTGGCATCTGCTTTGGCTTCCTGCGTCTTATAACCGATGTAGGAAATGACCAGGGTGGCACCTCTTTTTACGTTTAGCGAGAATTTACCGTATAAGTCGGTGGTAACTCCATTGGTAGTACCTTTTTCCAAGATACTTGCTCCGATGATAGGCTCTCCATTCTGGTCGACAACAATACCGCGGGCTGTTTGTGCCTGCATCTGTTCTGTCACTCCGAATGAATTTTCCGAGTAGGTCTCTATTGCCATGATTTTGCTGCTTCCTATAAATAGGGAGGCGATGGCAATTGCTGTGAGGATTTTGTTGTTCGATGTTCCTCGTTTACGATTTTCATTCATAATAGATGTTTTTTGTTTAAGCTAATGGATCTCAAAATAAATAGGTTGAATAGAAGATGACACTAATAGTGTCTTGGGGCTTTCGGGTAAATCATAGGCATTCATTGTTTTTCTAAGGTTACTATATATAATATGGTATATTCTTGGTTAATATCAATGTGCTTTCCAGAGCTTCCGGATTGTTGTTATCAAATATAATCCTAATTTTCATTATTTAAAATATAGAATCGTATGTATTAAAATATGTTGTCCATTATTTTATTTGCTTAAGAAATTTGCGTGAATGAAATCTTGTTTGAGAGCAAACTTGGTTGCATGTTTTTGATTTTGTGTTAAAATCAGTTAATATATTGATTTTTATGCTATTGGTTTATGTTTTTTAAAACTATTGTAAATAATATTCTTGGTTTGGGAAATCTTATTTAAGTCTCGTTAACTAAATATGCACTGTCTGTAATTACTTCGAATAAAAAAAAGGAGCTTTGTCTTGCTTGAGTTTTAGTTAAAATATATGTTGTTTGTTCATTTGCAAAACTTGTTGTACCTTTGCAACCGGATTTAAAATGTATGATGCCGTGAATAGCGGTCGTGTATTCTAGAACACCACGTAAAAAACAGGAGTATGAAACAAAAAGTATCTGTACCTTTTATGTTGCTGGGCATTCTGTTCAATGTATGCTTGATTGCAGCCAATCTTCTTGAGACTAAAGTTATCCAGGTTTTTGGTATTACCGTAACAGCCGGATTGCTGGTCTTCCCGATTTCTTATATTATCAACGATTGCATAGCCGAGGTTTGGGGCTTTCGTAAAGCCCGCCTGATTATCTGGAGCGGTTTTGCCATGAACTTTTTTGTGGTAATGCTGGGACTGATAGCCGTGGCGTTGCCTGCCGCCCCTTTCTGGGATGGTGCCGCGCATTTCAATTTTGTTTTTGGAATGGCGCCCCGTATTGTCATAGCCAGTCTGACGGCATTCTTGGTGGGCTCTTTTCTGAATGCCTACGTAATGAGCCGCATGAAACTGGCAAGCAACGGGCGTAATTTCTCCGCACGTGCCATTTGGTCGACGGTGGTTGGTGAGACGGCAGACTCGTTGATTTTCTTTCCGGTGGCGTTCGGAGGAATCATTGCATGGCGGGAGTTGCTGGTGATGAGTATCCAGATTCTGCTGAAGTCCATGTACGAAGTATTGATACTGCCTGTGACTATCCGTGTGGTAAAAGCTATTAAGCGGATAGACGGTAGTGATGTCTATGATGAAGGCATCTCCTATAAAGTATGGAAAATAGGCGATATTTAAAGCCCCTTACCCGTAGTGAGGGGAAATCAGTTATTATGTCAAACAAATAATTAGCAATGCCCTCTCTGTTTCCCTCCCTACGGGGGAGGGAAACAGAGAGGCTTTTAACAAGATGAATAGGGACACTGCTTTGGTGGTATTCAGTGGCGGGCAGGACTCGACCACTTGCCTCTTTTGGGCAAAACGTGAATTTAAGAAAGTGTATGCGCTGAGTTTTCTGTATGGACAGAAACATCAGAAGGAAGTGGAACTGGCGCGTGAGATAGCCCGTAATGCCGGTGTGGAGTTTGAAGTGATGGACGTTTCCTTTATCGGAAAGTTAGGGCATAATTCCTTGACGGATACCACCATGGTGATGGATCAGGAGAAGCCGGCCGATAGTTTTCCGAATACATTCGTGCCGGGGCGCAATCTGTTTTTTCTTAGCATTGCTGCCGTATATTCCCGTGAGAGAGGTATTAATCACATTGTGACCGGTGTGTCACAGACTGATTTCAGCGGGTATCCGGATTGTAGGGATGCTTTTATCAAGTCTCTTAACGTGACGCTGAATTTGGCAATGGACGAACAGTTCGTTCTTCACACTCCCCTTATGTGGATCGATAAGGCACAGACTTGGGCGCTTGCCGATGAATTGGGGGTACTGGAGATTATCCGTAATGATACGCTGACTTGCTACAATGGCATACAGGGAGATGGATGCGGGCATTGTCCGGCATGTAAGTTGCGGCGTCAGGGGTTGGATGAGTATTTGTTAAGTAAAAATAAATTTTTGAGATATGGCTAAGTTAGAAGACCAGCTTTCCCTTTTAGGGAGGAAGACCGAATATAAACAAGACTATGCTCCCGAAGTTTTGGAAGCATTTGATAATAAGCATCCTGAAAATGATTATTGGGTACGTTTCAATTGCCCTGAGTTTACCAGCCTTTGTCCGATTACTGGACAGCCTGATTTTGCGGAAATACGTATCAGCTATTTACCGGATGTAAAGATGGTGGAGAGTAAAAGTTTGAAGCTTTATCTTTTCAGTTTTCGAAATCATGGCGCTTTCCATGAGGATTGTGTCAACATTATAATGAAAGATCTCATTCGGTTGATGGATCCTAAGTATATTGAAGTGACGGGAATCTTTACTCCACGTGGCGGTATTTCTATTTATCCGTATGCCAACTATGGCCGTTCCGGAACGAAATATGAAGAGATGGCGATGCATCGGTTGATGAATCATGAGTAAAACTCTTTTGGATGATACAAGATGTGCCGGCAAAGTAGGGTAAACACTACATGCCGGCACATTTTTTATACTTATATACTTATGGACTTATTCTTATTTTACGATAAGCTTAACAGTCTCTTTTCCGTTTTCTGTATTAATAACCACCAGATAAGTACCTGCACTCAAAGTGCTGATATCCAAGTTTTGTTCTGCCGTACCATTGCCGATTGCGGTAAGAACCGTCTGGCCTACTAAGCTGTGGATACTGATTTTTTCAATATTCTTTCCAACAGTTTTAATGGTAATCGCTTCGCTGGCAGGATTGGGGTAAAGTTGCAGGGTTGTTTCTATTGCTGTACCGTTCTGTAATCCTGTAGAAGCATTTTTGCTAAAGTTAGGACGTACATAAGGATAACCATATCCGGGTAACTCGTTGAGGAAACCGTTTTTACCAACTGCAATTAGACCGTTTGCAGTTTGGTCGCATACAAGTCCCATGTTGTTGCTTCCTTCCTGCTTAACTTCGAACATATATTTTCCGGGAACTACATTGAGTTCAGGAAGTTCATATGTGATTTTCTCTCCACCTTCTCCTCTAACTACAGATTTACTAACCAAAGGTTGTCCCATAGAAGAGTCGCTGGTATCTATTTTGTATACGTTCAGTGTCAGCTTATCATTTGCCTGAGCAGGTTTAGGCATG
>ENA-ORNF01000429-ORNF01000429.1-human-gut-metagenome-genome-assembly--contig:-NODE-429-length-43275-cov-9.876585_pt1 | contig 43275 bp, 41 predicted proteins | sample MGYA00242110_ERZ509012 | MGnify/ENA primary metagenome ERZ509012 (study PRJEB26280, sample SAMEA2338714) | human gut metagenome | biome: human gut; feature: human-associated habitat; material: faeces...
GTAAGGCACAGGACTTTGACTCCTGCATTCGCTGGTTCGAATCCAGCTAGCCCAGTTACTTTGGAGCACTAGCTCAGTCGGTAGAGCACCTGACTTTTAATCAGGTTGTCGGGGGTTCGAATCCCCCGTGCTTCATTGTTGGGAGGGGTTGTCATGAATACATGACAGCCCTGTTTTTGTGTAATGAACTGAACGGAGAAGAGGAGAGATACCGATGAGGAAAAAGGAAATTTTATATGCATTTCAACAATCTGTTCCGGTTTTGCTGGGATATATATTTCTTGGATTGGCTTTTGGACTGATGCTGCAGAATGCGGGATATCATTTTGTCTGGGCCTTTTTGATCAGCCTGACAGTATATGCGGGGAGTATGCAGTTTGTTCTGGTGACGTTGCTTTCCGGGGCATATGGTTTGTTGTATACGTTTATTATGACCCTGTTTATTAATGGCAGACACATTTTTTACGGGTTATCTTTTGTTGAAAAGTTCAAGAAAATGGGCAAGGCATATCCGTATATGGTCTTTTCCCTTACGGATGAAACCTACTCCGTTCTTTGCAGCTTAAAAGTGCCGGAAGGAATGGATGAGAAAAAGGTTTCTCTTTTTATCGCGATGTTTGACCATTCCTACTGGATCATCGGGTCAGTGCTGGGAGCGGTCGTGGGTCAATTGTTCACCTTTAACACATCCGGCGTTGATTTTTCCATGACAGCACTCTTTATTGTGATCGTCATTAATCAATGGCTGGATGAGAAGAAGCATTATTCCGCATTGATTGGCTTCGCGGTGGGGATTGTGTCGCTGATTTTGTTGGGACCGGATCGGTTTCTGCTGCCTGCATTGTCGGTAACGGTGCTGATTCTTCTGGGGTTCAGACGGAAGATGGAGAACGCTCCCGCAAAGGAATGTGAGGAAGCGGCTACTCTGTCGGAGCACATGGATTAAGGCAGAAGGAGGGAAAAGAACATGGTACATTCGATTTTGATTGTTATTGTCACGGCGCTCACCACGATCCTGACACGGGCACTGCCCTTTGCGGTGTTTGGAGGAAAAAAGAAGGTTCCGGCCGTGGTTCAGTATCTGGGAAAGGTTCTTCCTTGCGCCATTATGGCGATCCTTGTGGTGTATTGTTTTAAGAATGTAACGCCTCTCTCCGGGAGTCATGGACTGCCGGAGTTTATGGCAGGGGCACTTGTTGCGGGGCTTCATTTGTGGAAACGGAACACTTTGTTGAGCATTGGATGTGGAACAGCTTTCTATATGCTTCTCGTTCAGGTGATTTTTGTGTAAAAATCATGTATAAATCAAAGTTTTTCGTGCTATCGTATATATTTTTAAGCTTATAAATGTTATAATTATGTGCACAAAAGAAAAAGGTAGAAGAGGGATTATCCCATGCGGGATGGGATAATGGATAATCGGTATGAAATCAGAAGAAAAAGATGTGAAGATTGGCGCTAATGCACAGACAAAAGGAACAAAGGAGGAGCCTGCAAGCACCCCGGGCGTGATGACAACGGAGAAGTCCGAAGCAAAAGAGCCCACGGACAACGCAAGCGTAAAGACAACGGAAAAACCCGGGACGAAGGACGCACAAAATAAGGCGGGCACGGAAACCGGGGAAAAACCGAAGAAGAAAAAGAAACGCATCGGCTGGATCGTTGCGTTACTGCTTGTGGGCGTTCTCCTGCTGGCATATTTCGGAACGGCATATTATTATACGGAGCATTTTTATCCGCACACAGCCATCAACGGACTGGATTGCAGTGGATTGACGGAGGCGGAAGCGGCACAACGGCTGGAGGAACAGGGCGCGGCAACCTACTGCCTGTCTCTTTTTGGGAAGGAGGGAACCGAGCTGCTTGCCCTGCGGGCAGGGGATGTGAATATGATCTTCCATGCCGACGAGTCGCTGTATGATCTGCTTGCGGCACAGAACGCCTATACATGGATTGTGGAAATCCTGAGCGGAAAAGAACGAAGCGTGGAGGTTTCCGTTACCGGTGAGTTTGATTCCGGGGCAGCGGAGGCATTTCTGGATGCAGCCGGTCTGTTTGAGGGCGATGATGTTCAGGTGCCTGAGGATGCTTACATCAGCGAATATCTGGAAGATAAGAAGTGCTATGAGATTATCCCGGAGCAGGAAGGGGATCTGCTGAACCGGAAGGCTACCGTAGAGATGGTGAATACCGCGTTGACGAATATGATCGCGCAGGTGGATCTGAAGGCTGAGAGATGCTACGAACAGCCCGATGTTACCTCGGAGGATGCCGCTTTGCAGGCAAAGCTTGCGAAGATGAACAAGCTGGTGGGAAGCCGCATCACATATAACTGGAACGGCGAGGAGGTCATCGTGGACGGAGATCTGATTCATCAGTGGATGATTATAGACGGTGACTCCGTGATGCTCGATGAGGAACAGGTGGAGGATTTTGTTACGGCAAATGCCAAAGCAAATGACACCTATGGAAAGAAACGGAAATTTATGACTTCTCTGGGTGAGGAATTGACGCTGCCCAGCGGCGCTTACGGTTGGAAAACCGACAGGAAAGCAGAGACAGCGGCACTGATGGAGTTGATCCTGAACGGTACGGTTACGGACAGGGAGCCGGAGTACAGCTGCAAGGGCTGGGTAAAGGGTAAGAACGACATCGGCAACTCCTATGTGGAGGCGGATCTGACAAACCAGCATCTGTATTTGTACCAGAACGGAGAAGTGGTACTGGAGACGGATTTTGTGTCCGGAAATATGGCGCGGGGCAATGCGACGCCGGCGGGTGTGTTCGGGCTTACCTACAAGACCAGGGACGCCGTGCTGCGCGGACGGGACTACGAGACGCCGGTTCAGTATTGGATGCCTTTCAACGGAAATGTGGGTATGCATGACGCCTCATGGAGAAGGGCCTTTGGCGGGGACATTTACCTTAACAACGGATCTCACGGATGTATCAATCTTCCCACCGCAATGGCGTCGGAGATATACGAGTATGTATCAAAGGGCTTTCCGGTAATCTGCTACTATTATTAGAGCGGAGACGGCGGGAAGCTGCGGAAAGGAGTAAGCCATGCATAAGAGCAGACTGCGGAATTTCAAACAGGCGGAAAAGTGGAAGAAAAACTATCTGAAGCAGCGCAGCCTTTACAGAGAGATCATGAAGGATGCTGCGGATATTGTGACATCCAAGAATTTCAACTGGACGAGGGCGCATATCCAGCACGGAAACATGACGGTAAACAACCACTGCATGAATGTGGCAAAATACAGTCTGGCGATCAGCAGGAAGCTGGAAAAGCTGGGCATAAAGTGCGAAAAACCGGAGTTGATCAGGGGAGCGCTTCTGCATGATTACTTTCTTTACGACTGGCACACCCCGGACTATATAAAGCCGCATAAGCTGCATGGTTTCTACCATCCGGGAACCGCACTCCGAAATGCGAGGAAGGAATACGAGCTCACCCCCCGTGAGGAGGACATTATTAAAAAGCACATGTGGCCGTTGACGGTGGTGCCGCCCATGTGTAGGGAGGCGTGGATCGTAACCACGGCTGACAAGTGGTGTTCCCTGTTGGAAACACTGCGTATTCACAAAGGACACGGGAAGAGTCTGATTAGGACAGGATATCGGAATGGGTGATCTTTATACAAAGCTGAAGGAGTATGCTAAGAGCGATTATTATCCCTATCATATGCCGGGACATAAGCGGAGACTCGGCACGGAGACGCTTGCGCCTTTTCTGCCCTGCGACATCACGGAGATAGACGGATTTGACAACCTGCATGATGCGTCGGCAATTCTGTGGGATATCCAAAAAAAAGCGGCGCGAATCTGTGGGGCTGAAGAGAGTCACTATCTGGTAAACGGCAGCACAGCGGGAATATTGAGTGCGCTGTCGGCGGCTCTGCCAAAGGGAGGAACGCTTCTGATGGCGAGAGGCTGCCACAGGTCGGCTTATTGCGCCGTGTATCTGCGGGAGCTTCAGCCCATCTATCTGTGGACGGAGCTTCATCCGCAGTTTGGATGCCAGATGCCGGTAACGGCTGAGGAAGTGGAGCTGGCCCTGAACAGGTATCAGAAGATACAGGCGGTACTGATTGTTTCCCCCACCTACGAGGGTCTGACGGCGGATGTGGCGGCGATTGCCGCTGTGGTACATGGGCGGGGGATTCCGCTGATTGTGGACGAGGCGCACGGTGCACATTTGGGATTTCATCCTTTCTGGGCACAAAACAGCATCAGGCAGGGTGCTGATCTTGTAATCCAGAGCCTGCATAAGACATTGCCTGCACCAACCCAGACAGCAATTCTGCATGTGTCGGGAGAGCTGATAAACAGGGACAGGCTGAGGCGTTTTCTGGCAATTTACCAGAGCAGCAGTCCTTCCTATCCGTTCATGGCGGCTATGGAGGAGGCGCTGGATCTGGCGGAAAAACAGGGACAGACGCTGTTTGAGGCTTTTCGGAAAAATTGGGAAAAGATGCTTGGCAGACTGAAAGCATGCAGCTGCCTCACATTTTTGCAGGAAAAAAACAGTGATGCGGGAAAGCTGGTCATTATGGACAGCTCCGGGCAGATGAACGGGCAGGAGCTCTATGAATGTTTTCTGCACAGATATCATTTACAGATGGAGATGGCGGCGGGAAAATATGTGCTTGCCATGTTTACGGTGGGTGATTCGGAGGAAGGCTATGAGAGACTGACACAGGCGATTCTGGAGATCGACCGTGAATGCGAAAGAAAAGGTGGGGAACGGCGCGCAGGAGAGCATAAGGCGTTTGCAATTTCCGTTCCGAAGCCGGAGACTGCTGTGAGCCTGTGCGATGCATGGGACGGCCGGTGGGAGTGGCAGATGCTTTCCGGTGCCGGAGGAAGGACGAGCGCGGAGTTTATTCATTTATATCCGCCGGGGATTCCGCTGGTTGCACCCGGCGAGATTTTTGACAGCAAAATGTGTGATTGTCTGTTGGAATATGAAGCGATGGGGCTTCGCGTCAGCGGCGTGGACAAAACGGACGGCGGATACCGGGTCAAGACTTTGCGGCAGAAGACATAATATAAAAAGCAGAAAGGAATGACATCCATGAGAAAAACAAAGATTATCTGTACAATAGGACCTGCAAGCGAGAGCGAGGAGAAGCTGAAGGAGCTGATGCTTGCGGGTATGAACGTGGCGCGATTCAACTTTTCGCACGGCACACATAAAGAACAGCTGGTAAAATTTAACCGTGTGCTGCACGCGAGAAAGGAGCTGGGACTTCCCGTTGCCACCCTCCTTGACACCAAGGGACCCGAGATCAGACTGCGGGATTTTGAGGGCGGCAAGGTAGAACTGAAGGAGGGACAGCTGTTCACGCTGACCACCGACGAAGTGCTGGGAACCGCCGAGAGAGCGACCATCACCTATAAGAATTTGAAAAACGACATTGGTGTCGGAACCACAATCCTGATAGACGACGGTCTGATCGAGATGAATGTGGAGAAGATCGAAGGGGCGGATATTGTATGCCGCGTTGTCAACGGAGGTTTTGTATCCAACCACAAGGGCGTCAATGTTCCGGGCGCAGTTTTGTCCATGCCCTATATCAGTCAGGCAGATTATGACGATATAATATTTGGAATCGAACATGGCTTTGATTTCATTGCAGCCTCCTTCGCCAGAACCAAGGAAGACATTCTGGAAGTGCGCAAGATCCTGGATGAGCGCGGCAGCAAGATGAAGATCATAGCAAAGATCGAGAACATGCAGGGAATCAATAACCTGGAGGAGATTCTGCAGGTATCCGACGGCATCATGGTTGCCAGAGGCGACATGGGCGTTGAGGTTGCCATGGAGGAGGTTCCCATCCTGCAAAAGAAGATGATCAAGATGGCGGTAGCGCAGGGCAAGCATGTAATCACGGCAACACAGATGCTGGAGTCCATGATCAAGAATCCCCGTCCTACCCGTGCGGAGGCAACCGATATTGCCAATGCCATCTATGACGGCACCACGGCAATCATGCTGTCCGGTGAGAGTGCTGCGGGACTTTATCCCGTGGAGGCAGTGAGAACCATGGCAAAGATTGCGGAGCGCGCAGAGCAGGATATTGATTACCGTTCCCGTATGCAGCGCATGCAGAGCGGATCCGCACAGATGCACGACATCACGACGGCGATTTCCTACGCTACCTGCAGCGTGGCAATGGATCTTGGAGCAGCAGCCATTATTACGGTTACCATGTCCGGCTTCACCGCTGACATGATCGCACGGTACAAACCGGGCTGTCCCGTGATCGGCTGCACGCTGGATGAGAAGGTGTGCAGACAGTTGAATCTTCTCTGGGGAGTAAGCCCCATTATGATAAAGAAGGAGCAGACCACAGACGCTCTGTTTGAGGAAGCAGTGTTTAAGAGCAAGCAGGCAGGTCTGGTCAAAGCGGGTGACACAGTTGTCATAACTGCCGGAGTGCCTTTGGGCGTGGCAGGAAAAACCGACATGATTCATGTGGTAGAGGTAGTGTAACGGATGGGGAAGATTGTCTATCTGATGGGAAAAAGTTCCACTGGAAAAGATACGATCTATAAAAGGCTGCTGGATGAGATGTCACAGCGCCTGCACCGCATTGTGCCTTACACCACGCGCCCCATCCGCCTCAAGGAAAAGAACGGCGTTGAGTATTTTTTTACGGATGAGGATGGGTTTGCGCGGCTGCTTGAGAGCGGAAGGGTGATCGAGCACCGTGCCTACCACACCTGCCACGGTTTATGGCGTTACTTCACGGTGGACGACGGGCAGATCGATCTGGATACGAAAGATTATATCTGTATCGGCACGCTGGAATCCTATGAGAGTACCAAGGCATATTTCGGGCAGGACAGATTGCTCCCCGTGCTGATCGAGCTTGACGACGGCGCGCGCCTCCAGAGGGCGCTTGACAGGGAGCGCAAGCAGGAACAGCCGAAATACGAGGAAATGTGCAGACGCTTCCTTGCGGACAGTGAAGATTTTTCGGAGGAGCGGATTGCCCATGCGGGTATCAGGCAGCGTTTTCTCAATGAGGATCTCAAGACCTGCATGGAGGAGATCCGGGCATATCTGCGGGAGAATCTGTAAAAGGAAACCGGGTGTAAGAATGAGAGAGGGGAGGCAGGCGTATGGATATTAAAGTCAATCAGGTACAGCAGACACAGGCAGTGCAGCAGACGCAGGAGACAAAGCCTACGGACGGCAGCTTTAAGTTCACGCTTGCCAGCCATGTGGAGGAGGCAGAACTCCAGACCAGGCTGCAGGGGCTGATGGAAGAGATCACCATGCAGGGAGAGCGGCTGTCCAAAAAGCGCGATGTGCGGGACATGAAGCGTTACCGGGGGCTGATCAAGGAGTTTTTGAATGAGGTGGTCAGTAGATCCCACTCTTTTACGCGGGAAAATTTTCTGGATAAGAGAGGGCGGCACAGAGTGTACGGCATTATTCGTCTGATCGACGAGAATCTGGATGAGCTTGCCAAGGAGCTGGTGAATGACGAGAAGGATAATATTGCGATTCTCGGCAGGATCGGTGAGATAAAGGGATTGCTTTTGGATATTTTTACCTGATGGGGAAGTTGAAGCTTGCGTGAAAGGAGAAGGGAATGGCGAAATTTCAGGATATTATCGGACAGGAGCAGATCAAGGAGCATTTGCAGAACGCATTGTCCACAGGGAAGGTTTCCCACGCGTACATCATAAACGGGGAACGTTTTTCGGGCAAGGAGTACATAGCAAAAATATTTGCCATGGCGTTGCAGTGTGAGCGCGACGGCATCGAGCCCTGTCAGGAATGTCACTCCTGCAGACAGGCGCTCTCGGACAACCAGCCCGATATTATCCGCGTGACCCATGAGAAGCCGGGTTCTATCGGCGTGGACGATATCCGCGCCCAGATCAACGGCGATATTACCATCAAGCCATACAGCAGCCCACGCAAGATCTACATTGTAAACGAGGCGGAGAAAATGACGGTGCAGGCACAGAATGCGCTGCTGAAAACGCTGGAGGAGCCGCCCGCATATGCGGTGATCCTGTTGCTCACCTCCAATGTGAATGCCTTTCTGCCCACGATTTTAAGCCGCTGCGTGGTGCTGAACATGAAGCCCGTTGCGGACGAAAAGGTGAAGAAGTACCTCATGGAGGAGCTGCAGATTCCGGATTACAAGGCGGATGTGTGCGTGGCGTTCGCCAGAGGCAATGTGGGAAAGGCAAAGCAGCTTGCCTCCAGCGAAGATTTTGAGAAGGTGAAAGAGGAGGCACTGGCGCTCCTAAAGTATGTGCAGGACATGGACGTGACGGAGATGATCGCCGCCATCAGGAAAATTTCGGAGTACAAGCTGGATGTCAACGACTATATGGACATTCTCACCATCTGGTATCGGGATGTACTTCTGTTTAAGGCGACCGGTGATGCCAACCATCTGGTTTTCAGGGAGGAATTGTCCAACATACGGCGGGTTGCGGGGCGCACTTCCTACGAGGGAATCGAGAAAGTGATCCGGTCACTGGAGAAGGCAAAGAGCAGGCTTGATGCAAATGTGAATTTTGATCTTGCCATGGAGCTGCTTCTGATGAACATGAAGGAATACGGCTAAAAATATCATGTGGGCAAAAAACAGATGCCAACGGAAAAGAAGCATGGTATAATAGTGCCATTACAATGCAAAAGGCAATTTGGAGGTTTATAGATGACAAAAGTAATCGGAGTAAGATTTCGCACGGCGGGCAAAATTTATTTTTTCGATCCGCTGAATTTCAATATAGAGAAGGGCGGGCACGTAATCGTTGAGACCGCCAGAGGCATTGAATTTGGAACCGTGGTGAGCGCGCCGAGAGAGGTGGAGGACGACAAGGTAATCCAGCCGCTCAAACCGGTGCTGCGTATTGCAAACCAGCGGGATCTGGATCAGGAGGCCGCAAACAAGGAAAAGGAGAAAGAGGCATTCAAGATCTGCCTTGAGAAAATCCGCAAGCATGGGCTTGAGATGAAGCTGATCGATGCGGAATATACATTTGACAATAACAAGGTGCTGTTTTATTTCACCGCCGACGGAAGGATCGATTTCCGTGAGCTGGTAAAGGATCTGGCGGGCGTGTTCAAGACAAGAATCGAGTTGCGGCAGATTGGTGTCAGGGACGAGACCAAGATCCGGGGCGGAATCGGCATCTGCGGAAGACCGCTCTGCTGCCATACGCATCTGTCCGAGTTTATCCCGGTTTCCATCAAGATGGCGAAGGAGCAGAATCTTTCCCTGAATCCCACCAAGATTTCCGGTGTGTGCGGAAGGCTGATGTGCTGCCTGAAGCATGAGGAGGACACCTATGAGGAGCTGAACAGAAGACTTCCGGGAATCGGCGATACCGTTACCACCGCGGACGGCATGCGCGGTGAGGTACAGAACGTCAATGTGTTGCGTCAGCTTGTGAAGGTGCTGGTGGATGTGGACGACGAGAAGGAACTCCATGAATATAAGGTGGAAGATCTTCGTTTCAGAAGAAAGCACAGCAAGAAGGAGAGACTGGAGCTTTCCCCGGAGGAGCTTAAGGAGCTGGAGCAGCTGGAGGCCGAGGAGCAGACGGAGGAATCCGGAGGCAAGGCGGAGGGCGCTGAGGAGAGTCCTGCAAAGCGCGACAACAGACGGGACAGAAGTCGTGACCGTGACCGCAAGGGCGGACAGGCTGTGGATAAAAAGGAGCATAGCGGCAGGAATGACCGTGGAGACCGAAATGATAGAAATGACAGAAACGACCGCAGCGACCGGAATGACAGAAACGACAGGCAGACGGCAGGCCGCAGGGACGACCGTGGAGAACGGAATGACCGTGGAGAGCGCGCAAAGGGTGAAAAGCGTGACAACAGACCCAGACAGCCCAAATCCGAGGAGGGCGGTCAGGAACACAATCAGGAGCGCAGCCATTATCGTTCCCGCAACAGACAGCGGAACGGAAGAAGAGAAGGAAAGCAGGGCTTTGAAGGCAGCAATCAGACTGAAGGAAAGTGAACGACTGGATGAATTACAGAGAAACGGCTATCAGATCATACAGAGCCCGGAGAAATTCTGCTTCGGGATGGATGCCGTACTGCTGTCCGGGTTTGCACAGGTAAAGCCGGGCGGGGCTGTGCTGGATCTCGGTACGGGAACCGGTATTATTCCTATATTGCTGGAGGCAAAGACGCCGGCGGAGCATCTCACCGGACTGGAGATTCAGGAGGAGAGCGCGGACATGGCGCGCCGCAGTGTGGAGCTGAACGGACTTTCCGGGAAAATTAACATTGTGACAGGAGATATCAGAGAGGCAGACCAAATTTTCAAGTCTGCTTCTTTTGATGTCATAACATCGAACCCGCCGTACATGATCGATGCCCACGGACTGCAGAATCCGCAGGAGCCAAAGGCGATTGCCAGACATGAGGTCTGCTGCACGTTGGAGGATGTGGTGCGGATTGCGGCGAAGCTTCTGAAACCGGGAGGTCATTTTTTCATGGTTCACAGACCGTTCCGGCTGGCGGAGATCATTACCGTCATGACGGCGTACAAGCTGGAGCCGAAAAGACTGCGGCTGGTATATCCCTTTGTGGACAAGGAGCCCAACATGCTGTTGATTGAGGGTGTGCGGGGCGGCAGACCAAGAATGACGGTGGAAAAGCCTTTGATTATTTTTGAGAAGCCGGGCAAATATACGGCGGAAATCCGTGATAAATATGGCTATTAGGAGGAAAATTATGGCAGGAATGCTTTATCTGTGTGCAACGCCCATCGGAAATTTGCAGGACATGACGCCGCGCGTCATTGAAACGCTGAAACAGGTGGATGTGATTGCTGCAGAGGATACCCGCAACAGCATAAAGCTTTTGTCCGCATTCGACATTCATACGCCCATGACCAGCTACCATGAGTATAACAAGGTGGAGAAGGCGGCGCAGTTGATCGGACAGATGCAGACAGGCAAAAACGTCGCCCTCATCACGGACGCGGGTACGCCCGCAATCTCCGATCCCGGGGAGGTGCTGGTGCGGATGTGTCAGGAAGCCGGCATCACGGTGACCAGTCTGCCTGGTCCTGCGGCGTGCATAACGGCGCTGACCCTCTCGGGACTGTCCACCAGAAGATTCTGCTTCGAGGGATTTCTGCCTGCGGACAAGAAGGAGAGAAAAGAGGTGCTGGAGGAGCTCTCGCAGGAGAGCCGTACCATGATCCTCTACGAGGCTCCCCATCATCTGGTAAAGACGCTCACGGAGCTTGAAGATGCACTGGGCGACAGAAAAATCACCCTCTGTCGGGAACTGACGAAGAAATTTGAGACGATCCTGCCGACCACGCTGTCCGAGGCGCTCAGAAAATATGAGACCGAGGAGCCCAGAGGCGAGTACGTTCTGGTGCTCGCGGGAAAAAGCCGCGCGGAGAAGAAAAAGGAAGCCATCGCCGCATGGGAAGACATGAGCATTGAGGAGCATATGGCATTCTATGAAAAGACCGGCATGGATTCCAAGGCTGCCATGAAGCAGGTGGCAAAGGACAGAGGCGTGGGAAAACGGGAAATTTACGATTATCTGCATAAGGGCTGAAGGAGGACAAAGATGGCGCAGACAAGCTGTGATATGTGTGCAAATTATGAATATGACGAGGAAGAGGAATACTATACCTGCGCGGTGGATCTGGACGAGGACGAAATGTACCGTTTTTTGTCGGGCGGACGCATGGAGTGTCCCTATTTTTCCTCCAATGACGAATACGCCGTAGTGCGGCATCAGATGTAAGGCAGGAGAGAAGTATGAAATATCTGAAACAACTGGCAATCATCTTTGCGGTTTCTTTTGTGGCGGAGCTTCTGGAGTATCTGATTCCGCTGCCCATAGCGGCGAGCGTGTACGGGCTGCTGCTCATGCTTCTGGGGCTGACAACGCATATCATACCTCTTAAGCAGGTGGAGGAAACAGCGGATTTTCTGGCGGACAATATGTCCGTCATGTTTATTCCTGCCACGGTGGGCATCATTGCCTGCACGGAGGAGTTAAAAGCGATGGCGATTCCCATGCTGCTTGCCTGTCTGGTGATTACGGTGCTTGTGATGGTGGTGACAGGCTGCGCGGCGCAGGGTATTATCAGGATGGGGAGGAAGAAGAAATGAAGGAATGTCTGGTACAATCCGCATATTTCGGAGTGGCGCTCAGTCTGATCGGTTATGAAATCGGTCTTTTTTTAAAGAAAAAGTGCAGGACGGCACTCATGAACCCCCTGCTTGTGGGTTCGGTGTTTGTGATAGTGGTACTGATGCTTCTGGGGACGGACTACGACACCTACAATGCCGGAGCAAAATATTTAAGTTACTTTCTGACCCCTGCGACGGTCAGCCTCGCCATTCCTCTTTACCGACAGCTTTCCCTGCTGAAGAAGTACAAGGCGGCAATCTTCGGCGGCATCTTAGCGGGCGTTCTCACCTCCATGCTCAGCGTGTACGGACTCGCCCTTTGCATTGGGCTGACCCATGAGCAGTACGTGACGCTTCTCCCTAAATCGATCACGACGGCAATCGGCATGGGCGTATCGGAAAAAATGGGTGGCATCGTGACGCTGACAGTAGTGTCAATTTGCATTACCGGGATTGTGGGTAACGTGCTGGCGGAGCTTATTTTGAAGCTCTTCCGCATCACGGATCCCATAGCGAGAGGACTTGCCATCGGAACCTCCGCCCACGCGCTGGGTACGGCGAAGGCGATGGAGATGGGAGAGGTGGAAGGTGCCATGAGCAGTCTGGCGATCGTGGTCAGCGGCATTATGACGGTATTGTCAGTTTCGTTTTTTGCAAATTTGCTCTGAAATGTGGTATAAAAGCGGTTTTGAAAACAGATAATATGCCTGTAAAAAGGCGAAGGAGGTTTTCAAAATGTCCAATATTTCAGAACTGGAATTACAGAATTTACGGCATCTGATCGGCGGTTATGACACCACACACTGTAAGATGCAGGAGTACGCGAAGGCTGCAAGCGACCAGAAGGTGAAGCAGTTTTTTGAAAAAGGCGCTAAATCCGCAATGGAAAACAAGCAGCAGCTTATGAAGTTCTTACAGTAAAAAGCGACAGGAGGCGATCAGAATGGAAATGCAGGAAAAGACAATGGTAGCGGATACCCTGACAGGTATCAACGGGGAGCTTCTGCGTTATGCGGAGATGATTCCCCAGACGGAGAACAAGGAGCTGAAAAACACACTGAAGCAGTTCCGCACATGCTGTGAGCAGTCACAGGAGGAGCTGTACCAGATTGCAAGGGAAAAATCCTACTATGTTCCCGCACAGAAGGCAACTGAGGAAGAAGTTGCGCATGTGAAGAGTTTGTTTACCACGGCAACTCTGTAAAGTCCTACACGGAATGTAACGCGGTGTACCCTCTCGGGGGCGCACCGTTTTTTTGATATCATAGCAAATTACTTTGTAATCTGCTATGATATCAAAAGCCCTCCGGGCAGGATCGCACTGCGGCGGAGAGGTATCATGTCGCGGAAGCGACCCGCCGCAGGCGAGGAATCCTGCAAGCAGGATTCTTTTTTATATAAGTTACAATTTTTTTTTCGCGCTGGTTATGGTATAATAAAGCTCATATGATAATACCATAGGATTTCGGGAAAAGGAGTTCAGTGCTCATGCTGCCATATTTTTTTGCGACATATCGTCCGCTTATTGCTTTTATCGGTGTTCTGACCGCATTCGGAGCAACCTGTCTGCTGCTGAGCAAATGCAGCGGGCTGCTGCCCAAGGATCAGGGAAGGGATTTTGCCGTTGAAGGAAAAAAATCAGCGGGAAAGCCGAGAGGCGCGGGAATTATTTTTGTGCTGGTATTTGCGGTGGCGATGCTCCTGTTTGCGGATCTGAGCCTTGAACTTTGTATTTATCTGATGCTGGTCGTGATCGAGATGCTCACCGGATTTTTCGACGACACGGCGGACAAGCCCTGGGGCGAGCTGAAAAAAGGCATTCTGGATCTGATTGTTGCCGTGGCGGTGGCGCTCACATACCTGCAATACAACGGCAGTACGATCCGGTTTGCGGGAAAAGAGCTTGTGCTGCACCCGGTGCTTTTTGTGATATGCGCCGTTGTGCTGGTCTGGGCATCCATCAATGTGACGAACTGTGCGGACGGCGTGGACGGGCTTTCCGGTACGCTGGTGATCATCACACTTGCCACCATCTATGTGATTGACAATATCAGGGCGGCAGGGTCGGAATTTTCATTCCCCATTCTGCTGTTCATCGTCTGCATTCTCGGATACCTCTGGTATAACGCAACGCCCAGCAGACTGTTGATGGGAGACGCCGGTTCCCGCGCTATGGGCGTGTTCATCAGCATTGCGGTGTTGAAGTCCGGAAGTCCGTTTTTGTATATTCCCGCGGCGTTTGTCCTGATCATGGACGGAGGGCTGGGGCTTGTGAAGATCTCCCTAATCCGCGTGTTCAAGATACACATTCTGAAAAATACCCTCACCCCGCTTCACGATCATGTAAGAAAAAAGCTGGGTTGGTCAAACACACAGACAGTGTTCCGCTTTGCAATCATACAGATCGTGATTTCGCTGGCGGCAGTGTATATGCTTTTGTTATAAAGAAAAAGGAGGATTTGGAATGCTGGAAGATTTTATTGCAGGGAAAAAGGCGCTTTTTGCAGACGGTGTGCATACGGAGCTGAGAGCGCAGGAAAACCGTCAGAGGAGAGTGACGCTGCTGGACGGCAATCTGGTTGCAAATGCCAGATCGGAAACCTCGGGCGTGTCCGCGAGAGTGTATAAAAACGGAGTGTACGGCTTTTCATCCATGGCGGAGTGTACCGGACAGGCTGCAGAGGCAGTATTGAAGGCTGCCACGGACAATGCGGTGTTCATGGACAGCCATATCAACAAGGGAAAGGGCGCGCTGCCTATCGTTCTGCCCGCGGATATAGCAAAGGCAAAAGTGATCCGCGACGCGGAGCAGAAGCAGTACATAGATTTCCTGAAAGAGGCGGACGCCTACATTACCAAGAAATATCCGAACTTAAAGAGCCGCTCCGTGGTTCTGACAGAGGATTCCATGGAGAAGATTCTTTACACCTCGGACGGCTGCTGCGGTCATACCACAGTGCCCAGAAGCTATATTTATGTATTCCTGAACAGTGAAACGCCGGCGGGTGTTCCCGTTGAACTGTTCCAGTCCATCGGCGGAAGCGGAAACTTTGAGGACAATTTCAAGGATCCTTCCCGGCTCTACGGGGAGATTGATACGCTTTACGAGAAGCTGATGCAGAAGAGAGAGGGCGTCTACGCGCAGGCCGGCTACAAGACGGTCGTGCTGGGCGGAATCCTGTCCGGTATGCTGGCGCATGAGGCTGTGGGACATACCGTTGAGGCGGATCTGGTACTGGGCGGCTCGGTGGCAGGCCCCAACCTGAACAGGCGCGTGGGCTCTGAGCTGGTAAATCTGGTGGATTACGCCCACACGGCGTTCGGCAAGGAAGCGCCGCTGCCGGTATATCTGGATGATGAGGGCGTTCCGGCGGAGGATGCGGTTCTGATCAAGGACGGTATCCTGACCGGCTATATGAACAACAGAGAGAGTGCACAGCACTTTGGCATGAAGCCCCAGGGCAACGCAAGAGCGTGGTCCTTCTCGGATGAGCCGCTGATCCGTATGAGAAATACGGCAGTGCTGCCCGGCAAGGACAAGCTGGAGGAGATCATCGCCTCAGTGGACGACGGTTATTATCTCATTGATACCAACAACGGACAGGCGGACACGACAGGGGAGTTCATGTTCGGCGTATGCATGGGCTATGAGATCAAAAAGGGAAAAATTGCGAAGCCCATTCTGGACACTACGATCTCGGGCGTGGCATTTGATATGTTAAAGACCGTGGATATGGTTTCCGACGATATGGTATGGTCAAGCTCAGGATTCTGCGGCAAAAAGCAGCCGATGCCCGTTGGAATGGGCGGCCCGGCACTTCGCTGCAAGGTTATGATAGGAGGGCGCTAAGCATGGAAGAGATCAGAGCAGTTGCAAAAAAGGTAGGCGCGGCGCTGCAGCAGGCAGGCGCTGATAAAGCACAGTACACGGTGACGCAGAAGGAGACCCATGAGTTCAATGTGGACGGGGGCGAGTTTTCCCTTTTCCGTACACTGTTTGATAACGGTCTGAGCATCACGGCATACAAAAACCGGAAGAAGGGTTCCGTTTCCATCAACAGCTTTGCGGACGGAGACATCGACAATGCGGTGGAAAACTGCATGAAGGCGGCAGAGTCCGCAATCGCGGATGAGGCGTATGACATTGCGCCGAAGCAGGAGAACGAAACATTCAGGGAAGGCGCGTATGAGCCGGAGGTGGATCGCCTGTTCTCCCGCACCAGAGAATTGATGGACACCATAAGGGAGAAGCATCCCGGGATTATCATGGAGCAGATGATCGTGTCGCACACAAAGAGACACTCCATCTACGCCAATACCAACGGCACGGAGTACGAGGTGCTCGGCGGCGAGTACAGCATCTCTCTGATGTTTTCTGCCCATGAGGGAGAACAGACGACCTCCTTCTTCGGCACGGGCGTGCAGACGGACAGTCTGGACAAGCCGTTTATCGAGGTGGGTTCCATCGAGAAGGATCTGAGCGATGTGGAGGCACAGCTTCATATCATACCGTTTGAGGGCAAGTTTGAAGGCGTTGCCATCCTGACGCCGGGCAGTCTCGGCTCCTTCCTTTACAGCATCATCTCCAATTTTGCAGCGGACGGCGCTATTTTGCAGAAAACCAGCATCTGGCTGGACAAACTGAATACAAAGGTTGCGGACGAGCGGCTGACGATCTCCGTAAATCCCTCGGATCCCCGGATCTGCTGTGGAGAGCGTTATACGGCGGACGGCTTCCGCTCCGAGGATTTTGACCTGATCAAGGACGGCGTCCTCAAGTCATTCCTGCTTTCCTTGTATGTGGCGAACAAGACAGGCTTCGAGCGTGCAAAGAATACCTCCTTCAGTGTTGTGATGGAGGGCGGGGACACGCCGTATGCGGATATGATCAAGAATGTCAAGAGAGGTATCATTGTAGGACGTTTTTCCGGCGGTCAGCCGGGCAGCAACGGTGAGTTCTCCGGCGTTGCAAAGAACAGCTTTTTGGTTGAGGACGGAGAGATCAAGGGTGCTGTGACGGAGACAATGATCAACGGAAATCTGGCAGATATGCTGAAAAATATTGTTTCCATTTCCAAAGAGACAGTGGAGGACGGTACTTCCGTACTGCCGTACATAGCGGTGGACGGAATCGTGATTGCCGGAAAATAGCGATAGCGCGGTAGGGTGATGATATGGTCAGAAAGTATTCCGACGGTAAAGACTATAAAGTAATTGCATTTGTGCTGGCTTGCTTTTCCAATGACGAGCAGCTCCGCATTATGAAAAAGATGGCGGCGGAGTGTGCGAAGCATCATTGTAAAGTGGTTTTCTATTCCACGCTGACGGATTTCTATTTCAACGATCTGAATGACGCGGGGGAAAAGAAAATCTTTGAGGCGGTTGAGGTGGAGCGCTACGATATCATTGTGCTGATGTCAGAATCCTTCAAGCAGGACGCCGAACAGACCGCGATGGTAAAGAGGGCACAGAAGGCGGGAGTTCCGGTCATTACGGTGGACAAGCCCATGAAGGGCTCCGTGAATCTGGCATTTGATTACGGAGATTCCTTCCGGGATGTGGTGCGCCATATGCTGGGCTTCCACGGCTACCGCACGGTCAATTTTATGGGCGGAATGCCGGGCAACAGCTTTTCCGAGGAGAGACTTACCGTATTTAAGGAAGTGCTGGCGGAGAACGGGATCCCTTATGATCCCAAGCGGGTCTACTACGGATATTTCTGGTCGGATCCCACCAAGATTGCCATGGATAAGATGCTTGCGGACGGACTGGACGGCGTGGAAGCGGTGGTATGTGCCAACGATTCCATGGCGATCTGTGTGAGCAACCGGCTCCAGCAGGAGGGCTACCGCGTCCCGGAGGACATTGCGGTGAGCGGTTATGACGGCATTGACATGGAAAAATACTGCCGTCCCCGCCTGACCACGGGAGTGAGCAACATAGACGAGATGATCCGCGTGATATTTGAGATCATGGAGACCTACAAGCCGGAGGACTATGTGGAGAAGCGGATCCCAATCTACAATAAGCTCCAGATCGGGGCTTCCTGCGGCTGCGCAGGCTGTGAGACCATGCATGTGGCATCGGAAATGATTGAACTGAAATCGCAGCTTCATCAGGAGATCAAATTCCAGACGGATATGAGCCAGATGGTGGCAAACTACGGAAACTCGGACAACATTACGGAATTACTGTACGGCGTTTCCGAGTATATGGCGGCGCTCCGCTACAAGGATTTCTGGTTTTGCGCCAATGAGGGCGTATTGGATGAATCCGACGGTGATGCCCGCCAGAGCAGTAAAAAGAAGAAAAATTACAGTGATGAGCTTCAGGTGCTCCATTACCACAACGGAAAAGAAGGGCCTGAGATCGATTATAGGGAATGGATCCGGTTTGGGGAACTGATTCCCCACAGGGATGTGCAGCTTTCCGTAAACGATTACCTGCTTGTTTTGCCCATGCATATGAAGGGCGACACGGCGGGCTATGCGGTGGTTGCCTTTGATATGGGGAACTTCTGGTATACGGCGTATGCGTCCTTTATCACCAGCCTCCGTTATCTGCTGGAGATGCAGAGCGCCCAGAGAAGGCTGATGCAGGTTTATATGAGGGATTCCCTGACGGGGCTTTACAACCGGAACGGATTCTACCAGAAGATCCAGACAATCATGGGTGTGTCGCCGGAGATGGATATGTCCATTATCTCTCTGGATATGGACGGGCTGAAATCCATTAACGATACCTACGGCCACGCGGAGGGCGACGAGGCGCTCAAGGCGCTGGGCAGGATGATCAGGCAGAGCATCAAGCATGAGATCGCAGCCCGCATCGGCGGTGATGAGTTCCTGATCGCATTTGTGGGAAATGACACTGAGGAGCGCGCCGCGCAGATCGTGAACGATATCAAGGCGGGCATCCGGGCGTACAACGGCGAGAGCACAAAGCCCTATGAGTTGCATGCCAGTATCGGCGCCTACACAAATCGTCTGAGAAACCATACGCTGGATCATTTCCTGAAACAGGCGGACGATCTTATGTATGCCCGCAAATATATACACAAAAAAGAAAAAGGCGATATTTCATAAGAAAACCTCATATACATAAACAAACAGACAGCGGAGAGCAGGTATGCTGAATTATATCTGGGCGTTTATGATTCTGATCGGCGTGATCCACGCTGCGTTCACCGGGAATATGGCTGCGGTGACGGATGCGGCGCTGAAATCCGCCGGCGAGGCGGTCTCCCTCTGCATTACCATGGCGGGGGTGATGGCGCTGTGGATGGGACTTATGAAGATAGCGGAAAGCGCAGGGTTGATTACCGGACTGACCTCCGGCATTCAGCCCTTTTTGTCATTCATGTTTCCACATCTGCCGAGGGAGCATGAGGCAAGACAGTACATTGCCACTAATTTCATCGCCAATATCCTCGGGCTCGGCTGGGCGTGTACCCCGGCGGGGCTGAAAGCCATGGAGGCGTTGGCAAAGCTGGAGCGGGAGAGGGGAAATACTGAGTATCTGCAGGAGCGGGGGGTGCGCACCGCAAGCAGGGAAATGTGTACCTTTCTGATCCTGAATACCTCATCCCTGCAGCTGATACCGGTGAACATGATCGTGTACCGCACGCAGTACGGCAGCAGCAATCCGGCTGCGGTGATTGCACCTGCGATTGTGGCTACACTGATCAGCACGGCGGCAGCAGTTGTGTACTGTAAGTGCAAGGACAGAAGGTAGGGGAGCGCGGCGCATGGCAGGTTTGTTTTCCAATTTTTCCAACATTGTGATTCCGGTGATCATTTTCTATATTGTGGCATACGGTCTGGTGAACAAAAGAAAGGTGTATGAGGAGTTTATAGACGGCGCGGCAGACGGGCTCAAGACGGTGGTCAAGATTCTGCCTACGCTGGTAGGGCTCATGGTGGGAGTCGGCGTGCTGCGCGCCTCCGGGTTCATGGGCTTTCTCGGCGGGCTTTTGGGAAAACTGACGGAGCGGGTGGGAATCCCGGCGGATATTGTGCCGCTGGTGCTGGTCAAGATGTTCTCCTCCTCGGCAGCCACGGGACTGGTGCTGGACATCTTCAAGACCCACGGAACCGATTCCTATGTCGGGATGCTTACCTCCATCCTGATGAGCTGTACGGAGACCATTTTCTATACCATGTCGGTCTATTTTCTGGCGGCAAAGGTCACGAAAACAAAATACACACTTGCGGGGGCAATCCTCTCCATGCTGGTCGGATTGGCTGCAAGTGTGGTATTGGCGGGGGTTCTGGTGTGATTGCTCCGGCTGTCAGATCAGACCGAAGGATCTTAATACAAAAAGCCAGAGGGTAATGGTGACGGAGCTCAAAAAGGTGGTGGCAACCACGACGCTGGAGGTCAGGGTTCCCTCATGCCCCATATTTTTTGCCATGATATAGCAGCTCACCGTGGTGGGCGCCCCCAGCATGATCAGGATGGCGACCATTTTTTCCGTGCGGAAGCCCAGCATATACGCCAGAGGCAAAAACAGAAGGGGCTGAATCAGAAGCTTGATTGCGGAGCTTACCAGAGTGGGAGCAATCTGCTTCAATGCCTTCCGGCCCTCAAAGCCCGCACCCAGCCCGATCAGGGCGAGAGGTGTCGCAAGGGAGGACACGCTGTTGACCGCCTTTGCCGGAATGGTGGGAAGCGTAAGTCCCGACACGGAAAAGAGCATGCCGATCAGGATTCCCCAGATAATGGGATTGGTTGCAATTCCCTTTAAGGAGGCGAGGAAGGACTTTTTGTTCAGCTTACCGCCGTTCGGCCCCGTAAAGGAGAGGATGAGAACGGCGGCAATATTATACAGGGGAACCGTGCCGATGATCATCAGGGGAGCCATGCCGGCGTCCCCGTAGATGTTCTGGATGAAAGCGATGCCCAACACAGCGGCGCTTCCCCGGTAGGAAGCCTGAATAAACTCGCCCATATCCGCTTTTTTCTTGTAGAACAGAGCTGCCAGCGTCCAGATTATGACGATACAGCCCAGCGTCACAAAAAAGCAGTACATTACATAGGAGGTGTCCCACACGGAATAGAAATCCGATTCCGCGATGTCCCGGAATAAAAGGACGGGCAATGTAATTTTGTAGTTGAAGGAGTTCAGGGTCTTTACGAAAGGCTCGTCCACTACCTTCAGTTGTTTTAACAGGTAGCCCAGCACCATCAGCAGGAAGATCGGCACGGTGGCGTTCAGGCTGAATATCAGATTTTCCATTTGAATATAGGCCTTTTTTCATTTTCCGGGAGAGCATCAGTTGTGTGCGTACTCAATTGAGGTGATCACATATCCCAGATCGTTATTTACCTTATGCAGACTGAGCGTTACGGTTCCTGTGACGCCCTCGTAATCCTGCTCAATGTTGAAGGTGACGGTACAAAACTGGCGGTAGTAGTCGTCATCCTTTGTGCTTTGGAACACTGCAATTTCGCTCTGACCGATTGCAGCCATGTATGCCACAAGCTGCCCGTCGGTATAGTAACAGCCGGACCCGAAATTGACATCGGAATCCAGAACCGTCAGATCGTAGGTGCCACCAAACAGGTTATGAAGGAGATTTTCCACCTCCGTGCCATCCGTCTGATAGAAGCTGTAATACGGATAGGAGGCATTTGAGAAGGACTCTCCGGTGCCGTAGTAAATGTTCCACAAGACAGCTTCCAGAGCGCGGGGATCTGAAAGCAGCGAATCGGGGAAATAGTACCCCTCTGTCCTGTCGGAACGGAAATCATCCGTGGTGAACAGGGCGCTGTATAATCCGTATGCAACGTTTTCCAGAAAATGGGTTGTTTCTTCTGTCAGTGCAAAATCTTCCGTATTCACAAACTCCTGATAGTACTGCGGGTCAAGCTCCTGAATCTGCGGCTCCGTGCTGTCATTTATGATCCTGTCCTCAATGCCAAGAGAGCGCACCCGCTCTGCCAGAATGGCATCTATCTCGTCCTGCGTGTAGATCTGATAGCCGTGGGAGCCATAGAAGGCGCTTACCTCTTCATAGCTTGCCCGGTCTACGTTCAGATCGTCCGTATAGACAAGGTAGTAGCTGTCATTGATTTCATAGAAGCAGATACCCGCATCCGGCATATCGGAGAAGGAGGTGGGGTCAAATCCGTCTTCATAGAAAGGTCCGGTATACGATGAAAGCACATATTCTTCCGTCGCTGAGAAGATGGGCAGTACTTCTCCGTTGGCATTCAGGACGGTCCGGTTGAAATAATATGTGGCAGCGCCGCCGTCCCCGTCCCCATCCACCACACCGTAATAGGAGATGTTGTATCCGGATCTTGCCCAGGCATAAATGTCATAGCACATTTTCAAGCCGGTGCTGTCATACCGCAATACACAGGCATATGTGCTGTCGTCTCCGGGGTTGTAGATATCCATTCCCACGAAGGTCACCAGCAATTCCTGTACGCCGTCCCCTCCCAGATCCAGATATGCGTATTCGATTCTATCCACATATCCGTCCCAGTTATCATCCGTGGGAGATAACTCAGGAAGCAGTCCGGTCAGGGTCTTTCCGTCAACGGTGGTGTATTCTCCCCTTAAGAAAGCCTCATAGACACTCATAGCTTCCGCATTGCTGGCAACAGTGGGATTGTTCTTATCCTGTGTCAACTGGGGATAGTCTGTTGTGTCGTGGATATAGTTGTTTAAATCTGTAGCTGCTCCCTCGTACAGATAGACGGGGTTCCACAGGGCAGCGTCCTCTGCCGTATCGGCTTCCTTGTAATAAATCAGTCCGTCGGGAACATAGATGCTGACGGAGACTGTGCCGGCTTCCATGGAACTACCGGTGCCGTTTGCAAGGCTGTCATTGTCCCTTACAAATATGGTATAGATGCCGTCAAGATAATCTTTCAGGTGGATCAGCTCGTAACCCTGCTCTCCGGTGTTGTCGCCGTACAGGAAGTTGCCGGCAGCGTCCACGGGGCTTGTGATGTTGATGTACTGGTTGGTCTGGGCATTGAATACGCACAGATCCAGATCCAGATCGGAAGCCCATTGAAGCAGAATGTAGGCCTCGTTACCGGAAAGAAGGGGAATCATGTGGGTGGACACGGTTACTGCATCGTTTTCGATATCCAGATCCCGGCATCCGTTATAGTAGCCGTCCTTCTTCCAGACAAGGGTATACTCTCCGGGGTCAAGCTCCACGCTCGTCCTGCCGTCTCCATCGGTGGTCAGGGTTTCCAGAGGCTCACCGTCGGTGTTACTGTGACCGCCCATCACCAGTATGGTAACACCCTCCAGGGATTCCTCCGTGGTAATGCTGCGGAAGTCAAACGACACTTCGCCTTTCTTCGATCTGGAAACTTCCGTCTCCTCCACCGTTCCGTCCGTAGTGGTATCTTTTCCGTTTCTCCCGAGGAAGAAGACCAGAACAAAGACGATAGCCGCGATCAGCAGTACCGCCGCAATCCCGATAAAGACCCATTTCATGCCGCCCTTTTTCTTCGCGGCAGGTGCCGGGGTGGGAGCCTGCGCCAGCTGAGGCATCGGAGCGTCCGGCATAGCTGCGGCTTCTGTCATCGGGGCAGTCGGAGCGGCTGTTGCCTGAGTTGCCCCTTGCACCGTCGGAGCGACCGGACTTGTCGGCTGCGCCGTTTGCAATATCTGTGTTGCCTGCCCTGCCGTTGTGGCTGTCGGGGCGTCCGGCATTGTTGCGGCTCCTGTCACCGGGGCTGTTGTTTCAGCCGAAACTGCTGTCTCCGTCACCGGAACTGCTGTCTCTGCCGAAGCCGCTGTCGCCTGTGTGTCCTGAGCAGGCTGGGTTATTACGCTTGCGCCGCACTTCGGGCAGAATTTCATATGGTCGGATAGTTGGTTTCCGCACTTTCTACAAAACATAAGTACCTCCTCATAATTGCATTACTCAATGATTATATTGTAGACATTTATGTTTGATATTGCAATAGGAATTGTCTCTTGGCGGATTTTTCTTTATGTCAGATCCCAATTTTCTGCTTTTTAGGTTTACATAAGTCAATATAAAGGCGGAATTGTACCCTGACGGAAATTTTTCTCAATATGGATCCCATTTTTCCGGGATTTGTGGGAGCTGATAAAGCATTTTTCTTTGCATAGATACAATTTGACAAAATATCAGGTCTTTTTGGCTTTGTTTTAAGGAAAATTGGGATCCGGAAAACCATTTTTTTCTCAGGGGAGACAATCAAGGCTTGTGTTCTTGCGTTCTGCCCGAAAATGGTCTAATCTTGAGAAAGAGATATTTATAACGGAGAGATACGGTATGAAAGAATTATGGATGCAGAACGGTGGGATGATCGCATGGATTGCCGTGGGAGCGGTCGGTGTCGGAGTGGTGGCGGCACTTTTTGTGTGGCTGTGGAGACGGAGACCCGGACATCTGATCGTGGATGAGATGGAAGGGCATGAGTTCGAGCGCTTTTGCGCGGATCTGCTGCGGGAAAAAGGCTTTCTGGAGGTGGAGCTTACGGGGGCAAGCCGGGACTATGGGGTCGATATTCTGGCGGAGAAAGACGGCATCACTTACGCGATACAGTGCAAGTGCTATGCATCTCCGGTAGGGGTTGCGGCGGTGCAGGAGACCTATGCGGGAAAGGATTACTATGACCGTATGGTCGGCGCAATACTGACAAACCAGTATTTTACCGCGCCGGCCACGGATATGGCAAAGAAGCTGAAGGTGATGCTTTGGGACAGGGGATATCTGGAAGAGTGGCTGGAGGAGTAAGGAAACCCTATCCCTCAAAGCAGCAGGACGATTTCACGGACTCAGGGCAGTGTGTTTGCAAGTGCTTCGGACAGGGTGGTGAAGTCGGAGGGGCGCTGCTCTAAGAAAAAGGTGTGGAATTTCATATCGCTGTAAGAATCGCCCCACTGTGTGCGGGCGTTTTCTTTTAGCTGGAGGATCATCAGGTAGCCGACGTAGTATTTCAGGTAGTTGGCAGGCTCCTCTGCGATGTAGTCGTAGATGCTGCGCGTGGTGTTGGGATCGCTGATCCCAAAGGAGGACAGAACCTTGTGAACCTGTTCGTAACCTGCGTTGTCGTAGTGGATGGCGATATCCAGCAGGGCATACAGGCATAGCTGCATATCACGGTTTTGTTTTTCGAGGGCGTAGGCAAAGGCAGCGTCCGGGTCACCGTGTTCTGTCGCCAGCGTGGCGGCATAGTCATAGGCAGTAAACTCCACATAGACCGCCCAGCCCTCCTGATAGCCACCGTACCAGAGAATCTGGCGGATATTGTCTGCCTCGTTCTGTCTTGCCACAAGCTGCCCGTAGACGGATTGATAGAGATGCCCCGGGTAGCCTTCGTGGGCAAGGGTGGTGTATAATTCCAGACCCTCCGGAGTGCTTCTTTTATTAATATAGATGACATTGTTTTCCGTATCATCCAAAGGCGGCGTGAAGTAAAAGGCGGGCGCGGTGTATTTTTCCAGACTGGCGGATACCTCCTTTATGGCGACACCGGGGAGAGCGACGCCCTCCGACCTCGGGAAGGACGGGAAATCGGAGGACATGCGGGTCTGCAGGTCGGTGAGCATTTCCTCCGGGGAATGGAGGGGAAAATGATCCTCCCGCACATAGTCGATCCACACCCCCACGGAATCCTCCCTTGAAGTGAGCAGGGTTTTGAAATCTTTGTATACCGCATCAAAATGGGGATAGAGGAGCGCCTTCAACGCCTCCACGCTCATGCCGGATCCGGTGTTTCTTTCCACCAGCCATGCGTAGTAATCCCTGCCCTGAGGGAGTGCGCACAGCCCCTTTGGAGTGGAAGAACCGTCACCCATCAGCAGAAGGATGCCGTTTGACAGATTTTCGTAGGCGGGAAGCATGACGGTTTTTAAAAGCCTGTCATTTTCTGCGGCATATTTTTTTGCGTCCGCCTCCGTGATCGTGCCGGCATTCATCAGATTCAGAATGCGCTCGGCAAAGGTGGTCTGGAGAAAATGAGTGCCGGCATCAAGCTCCGCGCCGGACATGATTTCACTGCATTGGGTGCGAACCTTTTGCAGGGAGGTGTCCGCACAGGAAAGACCGGCGGTCTTCTTTTCCTGTTCATATAAAAGAAGAGAGGAAAAATATTGATCGGTCTGGCTGATGAGCGACAGGTAGTCCTCCACATCCTTTGCGGTGCGGAAGGTATACTCCGCAAACAGGATGGGAAGCTGTGACTGCATGCCGGAGGAGGGAGACAGGGGCTTCTCGTAGTAGGAAAAGGCATTTCCTGTACGGCTGTGCTCCAGATAGCGGGTGAGCAGGGCGTAGGTGTATTGCCGGGAAGAATCCAGTTTTCCGGCGTGAACAGAATCCAGCTGTGCTATGTAATCTTCCAGTATGGCTTCGGAGGCCTCCCTTGCATCCGGCGAGTAGCCGGGAAGGGCGGCTTGTTCCTCCGAAATACCGTAATTTTCGGGATATGCAAGGGTGTAATGAAGATTCAGGGTATTGCCGGACAACTCCTCGCGGAAGATGGCTGTGGTGAGTTCGTCAAATTTACGGGTGTCCCTGCCGGAGGAAAAGAGAAGCGCGGTGATCAGACCAAGCGCCGGAAGCAGCAGATACACCGGCACCATTTTTTTATTCAGGAGATATTTTTTCATGGAAAAATCCGATTTTTTTATATGTATATGCCGCTGTGCAGAGAACATGAAATCTTTATCCGGGCAGGGAAATCTCTATGGACGAAAGAGGGAAAATATGCTAGAGTAAAAGCGGCAAGGAAAGTGAACGGCGCGGGCCGTTTTCAAATAAAAGGAAAGGCATGGGTATCAAAATGAAAAATTTGGAACTGCAAAAGATGGCGAATGAAGTTCGCAAGGGCATTGTTACCGCAGTTCACGGAGCGAAGGCGGGACATCCCGGCGGATCTCTGTCGGCGGCTGACATGTTTACATTCCTGTATTTTGAGGAAATGAACATTGATCCGCAGAATCCGGACAAGGAGGATCGGGACCGCTTTGTGCTGTCCAAGGGACATACGGCGCCCGGACTGTATTCGGCGCTGGCATACAGGGGATTTTTCCCGGTGGAGGATCTGCCCACACTTCGTCACCTTGGCTCCTATCTGCAGGGACATCCCTGCATCCATATTCCGGGCGTTGATATGTCCTCCGGTTCTTTGGGACAGGGCATTTCCGCAGCCGTAGGAATGGCTTTGGGCGCAAAGATGGACAACAAGGACTTCAGAGTTTACACCCTTTTAGGTGACGGCGAGCTGGAGGAAGGCCAGGTCTGGGAGGCTGCCATGTTTGCCGGACACAGAAAGCTTGACAACCTCTGCGTGATCGTGGACAACAACAATCTGCAGATCGACGGTACGCTGGATCAGGTATGTTCCCCGTATCCGATCGATAAGAAATTTGAGGCATTCAATTTCTATGTGATCAACATTGATGCCCATGATTTCAACCAGATCAGAAGCGCACTGACCGAGGCGAAGGAGATGAAGGGCAGACCGACCTGCATCGTGATGCACAGCGTGAAGGGTAAGGGTGTGTCTTTCATGGAAAATAATGTGGACTGGCATGGAAAAGCGCCCAACGATGAGGAGTACGCAATCGCCATGGCAGATCTTGAGAAAATCGGCGAAGAGCTTGAGAAGGCAGGTGAAGAATAATGGCAGATGTAAAGAAAATCGCAACCCGTGAGAGTTACGGCAATGCCCTGAAAGAGCTTGCCGAGGAGTTCCCAAATCTGGTCGTGCTGGATGCGGATCTGGCAGCGGCAACCAAGACGGGTATTTTCAAAAAAGCATACCCTGACAGACATATTGACTGCGGTATTGCAGAGTGCAACATGGTGGGTATTGCGGCAGGTCTGGCAACCGTGGGTAAGATTCCCTTTGTAAGCTCCTTTGCCATGTTTGCAGCAGGTCGTGCTTTCGAGCAGGTACGCAATTCCGTGGGCTATCCTCACCTGAATGTGAAGATTGGTGCGACCCATGCGGGCATCTCCGTAGGCGAGGACGGTGCAACACACCAGTGTAACGAGGATCTGGCGCTGATGCGCACAATTCCCGGTATGGTGGTAATGTGTCCTTCTGATGATGTGGAGGCTCGCGCGGCAGTCCGTGCAGCGCTGGAGTATGAAGGCCCCGTTTATCTGCGTTTCGGACGCGCAGCCGTGCCGGTTATCAATGACAGACCGGATTATCACTTTGAGATCGGCAAGGGAACCGTAGTCAGGGAAGGCACCGATGTGACCATCGTGGCTACCGGCATCTGTGTGGATTCCGCACTGGGAGCAGCGGCTCTGCTGGAGGAGGAAGGCATCCACGCTGAGGTAATCAACATCTGCACCATCAAGCCTCTGGATGAGGAGCTGATCGTGGCAAGCGCAAAGAAGACAGGAAAGGTTGTGACTGTGGAGGAGCATTCCGTGATCGGCGGTCTGGGCAGCGCGGTATGTGATGCGCTCTGCAAGAGCTATCCTGTTCCGGTATGCAAGGTGGGTATGCAGGATGTATTCGGTGAATCCGGCTCGGCAGCCGCCCTGATTGAGAAGTACGGACTTGACGCAAAGGGCGTATGCAAGTCTGTGAAAGAATTTTTGAAATAACATTGAAATTTTTCCATAAAACCTCTCTCTTTGATCGTATCCTATACACAGGACAGACAAAGAGGGAGGTTTTTATATTATGAAAAAAAGGATTGCATTGTTTCTTACGGTATGTATGCTGGCAGGAGTGACCGGATGTGGGGACAGCGGACAGAAAAAGGGAGAGGCGGAGCACCCGGTATACTCTGCTTCTATGGCGGCACAGGATTATGTAAAAGAAAATCCTTCGGCGGAGGAGAACAGACCGGGAAATCCGGGGGATGCGTTGGAGACAGAACAGATGAGGGACGGGATCAACAAATTTGCATTTCATATGTATGAGCAGGCGGAGAATGGCGAGAACATGTTTTTCTCCCCGTACAGTCTTTGCAGTGCTCTTGCCATGCTGAATGTGGCGGCGGACGATGTCACGGAGGAAGAACTGGAGCAGATGCTGGGAATCACGGACGCGGACGAGTGGAACCGGGAGATGAAGGCATATCTGGAGAAAAAATGGTCGGACGACACCTATGTCCTGACGGCAAACTCCCTGTGGATGCAAAAGGATTACGAGTGGGCGGAGAACGTAAAGACAGATGTTTTGCAGCCTTTGGGATATTTTTATAACAGTGAGCTGTACGAGACGGACTTTAAAGGGGATCCGGACACGGCAAAGAACGGAATCAACGGCTGGGTAAAGGAGCACACCAATGGAATGATTCCCGAGATCATAAATCAGGTTCCCGATGATACGGTGCTCGCGCTTTTAAATGCAGTTTATTTTGAAGGAAAGTGGGAAATTCCTTTTGTGGAGGATGATACCTACGAGCAGACCTTCTACGGGACTTCCGGGGAAAAGCAGACAGAAATGATGCACATGAGTGGAGAACACTTCCGGTATGCCGAGTATAACGGTATCACGGGAATTTCGATCCCGTATAAGGATTCTTCCGTTGTGATGAAGGTATATCTGCCGACTGTGGGAACGGAGACGCCGGGCGAATGGTTCGGCTCCATGAGCGACGAGGAGAGACAGGCGCTTCTGGATTGTCTGGACACGGCTTCCTATGAGAAGATTTCCAATCTGACGCTCCCGAAATTCACGTTGGAAAAAACGCTGGACAATCTCCCGGCACTTTTACAGCAGATGGGCATGGTATCGGCGTTCGGTGAGGGCGCGGACTTTGAGAAGCTGGGAAAAGATCTCTATGTGTCGGATGTGCTCCACAAGGCAAAAGTGATCGTAGATGAGCAGGGCACCAAGGCTGCTGCAGTGACTGCAATCAAGGTGGAAACGATGGCCGTTTTTGTGGAGGATGAGAGGATTGAATTTGTAGCGGACAGACCGTTTTTGTTCGTATTACAGGACACCGAGACAGGGATCGTGCTCTTTATGGGACAATTCAATACAGTGGAGTAGACAGGCGTAACAGCTCAGCACGCGCCATTCGCAAAGTCGCGTTAAAACGCTTTCCGTCACTTCGTGACTGCCTTTGCACATGAATCGGTGTCCGTGGCTGAACTGTTACATTTTTTTGTGAAAAATGCGTGAAAAGACTACCTTTTCCGAGGAATATAGATTATAATGGAAAGGCATGCGGCGTTTGGCTTTGTGGGAGGAACGAAAAAGGAGAAAGCCGCATGAGGAAAAGGAAGGAGTAACCCTATGTCAGAGAAAGAAACATCACAAAAAGAATCGTCTCAGGGCATCGTGACCCGGTACGATAAAAAAATGCAGAAAAGAAGGGAACAGGAGCTGAAAGCGCAGCGTGAGAAGAAGATCAGCCGCATCGTAGGTATTGCGGTGCTGGTTGTGATCGTGGCGGCACTGGTATCCATTCCCGTGAAGCAGTATATTGCCAAGCATTCAACCTACATCACGGTGGGCGGACATGATATCACAAAAGTAGAGTTTGATTACTACTACAACGTTGCCAGCGCAGAGTACATCAACACCTATGGCACTTATCTGTCCTACATGGGACTGAACACCAGCGGGGATTTTGCTTCCCAGGCGTACAGTACGGAGATGAGCTGGAAGGATTATTTTGAGCAGCTTGCGGTGGACAGCATCCGCCAGAACAAGGCGCTTTTGGACGCCGCAAAGGCAGCAGGCTTTACCCATGATGCAACGGCTGAGTATGAGAACTTTACGCAGGCACTGAAGGATGCTGCCGCTGAGGCAGGCATGTCCCTTTCCAAGTATTACAAGACGACCTTCGGCGCATATGCGACGGCTTCCCAGTTGAAGCCCTATATTGAAGAGGGTTATGTGGCATCCGCATATTATCAGTCGGTTGCCGATTCCAAGGAGCCCACAGAGGCAGAGATCAAGGCTTACTACGACGAGAATACGGCAAACTATGACAGCGTGGACTACAAGCTGACGGAGATTGCAGCCGAGGTTCCGGAGGCACAGACCGTTACCGATGCAGACGGAAAAGAGACCACGGTTGAGCCCACAGAGGCACAGATCCAGTCGGCAATGGATAAGGCGAAGGAGCAGGCAGATGCCGCTCTGGAGGAGATCGCAGACAAGGGCGAGGCAAAGACCGGCATGCTGCAGAGCGCTGTTTCCTCCAAGTACAGAGAATGGCTGTTTGATGATGCGAGACAGGAAGGTGACACGACTGTCATTGAAGATACGGATAACCACAAGTATTATGTACTGCAGTTTGACAAGAGATATCTGGATGAGGCATTGTCAGCCAGCATAAGAGCCATTATGACAACCACCGGCAACGGTGATGAGATTCTGGCAGAGTGGACAAATGCCGGCGGCACCGAGGATGCTTTCATCAGTCTGGTGGAGAAGTACAGCGAGGATACCTACACCAACACAAAGGGAGGTCTCTATGAGGAGCTGACTGCCTCCACACTGGACAGCAGCCTTACAGACTGGATCTTTGCAGAGGACCGCAAGGCGGGCGATACGACCACAATTACGGAAAGTGATGCGGTGTATGTGATGTACTATGTGGGAGAAGGACGTCCCGAGTGGCAGGTTAAAATCGCAGGTACACTGCTGAGTGAAACCATGGGCAACTATCTCGACGAGCTGAAAAATGCCTGCGAGGTGTCGGATCCCAAGGGACATCTGGTATACCTGAAGGTGCAGGCATCCAAGGAGACCGCGACGGAAACGGAGAGCGGGGAAACAACAGGCGCAAACGAGTAAGAGTATGTAAGACAACACACCGGATGCAGACGCAACAACTGTGTCCGGTGTTTGTGTTAATGGAGGAGAACGGTCATGCAGGATGCAGATCAGAACAAACAGTCGGATTTTATGATGGAAAAGATCAAGGAAAGACCCGTCAACAAGAAGAAGCTGCTGCGCAGGACTGTGACAACCGCTGCGATGGCGGTGATTTTTGGACTGATCGCCTGTCTGACCTTCCTGATTCTGGAGCCCGTATTCAGCAACTGGCTGTACCCGGAGGAGGAATCGCAGGCGGTGGTATTCCCCGAGGAAATCGACGAGTTGGCGCCGGAGGATATGCTGGTGGAGGATGAGACACCTTCCATTCAGGAGGCGGTTGAGTCCGTGATGCTGGAGGATGAGCAGATCCAGAAGATACTGGATAATGTGTCGCTGGACAAGGAAAATTATTTACAGCTCTACGACGCCATGTCCTCCTATGTGGAGGAGCTGAACGCTTCCATGGTCACGGTGACAGGCGTAAGCTCCAATGTGGACTGGCTCAATGACACCTATGAGCAGGAGGGACAGACCTACGGCGTGCTGGTGGCAAACAACGGCAAGGAATATCTGATCCTGACATCCCGCGCTACCGTGAGGCAGAAGGAGAATATAAGAGTTACATTTTGCAGCGGGGAGAGCGCGGAGGCGGAGGTAAAGCAGACGGACAGCCAGACTTCCCTTGCGGTGGTTGCCGTACCCATATCCTCCCTCACAAAGGAGACAAGGGATGCGGTCAAAGTGGCGACGTTGGGCTCCTCCAACCTGAAAAATCCGGTGGGTATCCCCGTGGTTGCGCTGGGAAGTCCGTTAGGCAGCGTGGGATCAGCGGGCTACGGCATGATTGTGTCAGCGGCAGTACCACTGAGTAAGGTGGACGCCAACTACAAGCTCTTTGTGACGGACATTGCGGGAACATCGGACGGCCTGGGCGTGCTTTTCAATATGCAGAGCCAGATTGTGGGAATTATTACCCCCGACCGGGCGAGAGCTGAACTGAAAAACAATGTGACGGCGGTGGGCATCTCCGAATTAAGAAAGCTGATCGAGAACATGTCAAACGGCAAAACGGCAGCGTATATGGGTATCAGCGGCACCGATGTGACGGCGGACGCCAACAGAGAGTACGGGGTTCCCTTCGGAGCGTATGTGAGGGAGATCGAGATGGATTCCCCTGCCATGCTTGCCGGAATCCAACGGGGAGATGTGATTGTGGAGATCGCCGGAAACAGCATTGAGAACTTCAACAATTATGCGGCGGCGTTGCTGCGGCTGGATGCCGGACAGACCGTTACCGTGATCGTGCAGAGATCGGTGCAGAACAGTTACCGTGAGATGGAGATAGAACTTACTTTGGGAGAAGCAAAGTAGGCGGAAAGGGAGAGGACATGAAATTTATCAAGGATTATAAAGAGGGAGACAGAGTATCTGATATTTACCTCTGCAAGCATAAACAGGCGGCAGTCACCAAGAACGGCAAGCCCTATGTGAATGTGATCTTGCAGGACAAGACGGGAACGGTGGATGCCAAGGTCTGGGAGCCCAACAGCGCGGGAATCGAGGAGTTCGACACGCTGGATTACATTGAGGTGTACGGAGATGTGAATAATTTTCAGGGAGCCTTACAGGTAAATGTGAAGCGCGCCCGCGTCTGCAGGGAGGGGGAGTATGATCCCGCCAATTATCTGCCTGTGAGCAGGTACAATAATGACCAGATGTATAAGGAACTACTCGGTTTGATAGATTCCCTTGAAAATTCCTACATAAAGACGCTTTTGCAGGCATTTTTTGTGGAGGATGAGGCATTTATCAAAAAATTCCGCAGATCTTCCGCTGCCAAGACCATGCACCACGGCTTTGTGGGCGGTCTGCTGGAGCACACCCTGAGCGTAACCAAGCTGTGCGATTATTACTGCACAAGATACCCGCTGTTAAAGAGGGATCTGCTTCTTGCCGCCGCCATGTTCCATGATATCGGCAAGACAAGGGAGCTGTCCCTGTTCCCGGAGAATGATTACACGGATGACGGACAGCTTCTCGGACATATTGTGATCGGCTGTGAGATGCTGGATGAGAAGATTCGGAATATTGCAGGGTTCCCGCCTGTGCTGGCGTCCGAGCTGAAACACTGCATTTTGGCGCATCACGGGGAGTACGAGTACGGTTCTCCCAAGAAACCGGCGCTCTTTGAGGCGGTGGCGCTCAATATGGCGGACAACACAGACGCCAAGCTGGAAATGATGACAGAGATTTTCGGCGGCGTATCGGACGCCAACTGGTTAGGATTCAACAGGGTATTTGAGTCCAACCTTCGCGCAACCAGATTGGAATAAGGGGTAAACTATGGATTTCAGGAAAAATGAGCTGGTCACGGTCTCCATTGAGGATGTGGGGACGGACGGTGAAGGAATCGGAAAGGCGGACGGCTACACTCTGTTTGTCAAGGATGCGGTCATTGGGGATACCGTGGAGGCACGGATCACCAAGAGCAAAAAGAATTACGGATATGCCAGATTAGAGAAGGTGCTCACACCTTCTCCTTTTCGTGTGGAGGCGCCCTGCCCGTTTCACAGACAGTGCGGCGGATGCCAGATTCAGGCGATGTCCTACGAAAGACAGCTCCGTTTCAAGGAAGATAAGGTGAGGAATAACCTGATGCGGATCGGGGGATTTTCCGCCGAGGAGCTGGATCGTGTCATGGAGCCTGTTGTAGGCATGGAGGAGCCGTTTGGCTACCGCAACAAAGCCCAATACCCCATCGGAAAGGACAAGGAGGGAAATCCCATTGCGGGATTTTATGCCGGAAGGACACACTCCATCATCGCCAACACAGATTGTATGCTGGGGCGGAAGGAAAACAAACAGATTCTGGAAGTCATTCTGGAGCATATGAAGCGGTATGGGATTGCGCCCTATGAAGAAGAAACCGGAGAAGGGCTGATTCGCCATGTCCTGATCCGGACCGGATTTCACACGGAGCAGATTATGGTATGCCTTGTGATCAATGATTCTTCGGAGAAGGTGGAGAAGACAATGCAGAATAAGCAGGAGATCCTGCCCGGACAAGGCAAGCTTTTGCAGCGCCTTGCGGAAATTCCAAATATGACAAGCGTGTCAATAAATTGCAATACGGTGAAAAGCAATGTCATACTGGGAAAAGAGGTTTTTACACTGTGGGGCAGCGATACCATCACGGACAAAATTCGTGTCCGAAATATGGAAACGACAGAAATGTCATTTACTGGCGAAGAACTGACTTTTGCCATTTCACCGCTCTCCTTCTATCAGGTGAGCCCGCTGCAGACGGAAAAGCTGTACAGTCTGGCGCTTCAGTATGCGGGGCTGACCGGAAAGGAGACGGTCTGGGATCTTTACTGCGGGATCGGCACGATTTCTCTCTTTATGGCGACGGCGGCAAAGCAGGTCTGCGGCGTGGAGATCGTTCCTCAGGCAATCGAGGATGCGCGGGAGAATGCCCGCCGCAACCACATTTCCAACGCGACCTTCTTTGTAGGAAAGGCGGAGGAGGTGCTGCCCGCCTTTTATGAAAACGGCGGCGTTTCAGGCCTGACAGAGAACGGCGCATTCCGCAACCCGGATGTGATCGTGGTGGATCCGCCCCGGAAGGGCTGTGATGAAAAGTGTCTCCAGACCATGCTCCGCATGGAGCCGGAGCGCATCGTGTATGTGAGCTGCGACTCCGCCACTCTCGCCCGCGACCTGCGCATCCTCTGCGACGGCGGCTACCGGCTGCGCCGCGTCCGCCCCGTGGACCAATTCGCACAGACGGTGCATGTGGAGACTGTGGTGCTTTTAAGCAGAGAAAGCTAGGCTTAAACTGCTTTCGGAGTAGTTTTGATAGCAGGATGGGCGATTGGGTTATAAGGAAAAGAAACCATGGTTGCCGCAATAGCAGGAGCATACACATGAGAATGGCGATTGTTGATGACGTAAATGCTGAGCAGGAAATGATAAAAAAGTACATATCGGAATGGGCGGATAATCATGGTGAGCTTATGGAATTTCGGTGCTTTGAGAGCAGTGAAAGCTTCTTGTTCTCATGGGAGGAAGATAAAACCTACGATTTATTAGTCCTTGATATTGAAATGGGCGCAATGAACGGACTTGAATTGGCAGGAAAGATGCGTGCAGAAGGTGTGCTGATCCCCATTCTGTTTGTCACAGGATATGACGAATATATGCAGTATGGGTATGATGTGGATGCGCTGCATTATCTGCTGAAACCGGTGAATAAAGAAAGACTGTTTATGACGCTGAATAAACTCAAGGTAACTGCCCGGGAGGAGATCAAGTGTCTGATACTGAATACAAAAGATGAAGTAAAGAGAATTTTGGTCAATGATCTGATGTATGTTGAAGCAAATGGGCACGGAAGTACCATCCATACGAAGGATGCGGTTTTTGAAGTGAGGGAATCCTTTGGGACGATTGAAAAAAGTATTTCGGGAGAAAGCAACATATTAAAATGCCATAGGGCGTTTGTCGTCAATCTGCGTTATTGCGCCGCCATAAAAAACGGAAGCCTGATTTTGGATAACAATGAGGCGATACCTATATCCCGGAACCATGTAAAGGTTGTGCAGACGCAGTTTCTGAAATATTATAGAAGATAAAGGTGGTAGAAATGAAGCTACTGACAGCAATCATCATTGTTGTGGCTATTCTTGCAAATGCACTGCTGTGGATTCTGTTTATGCCCTGGTATATAAACAGAAAAATCAGCAGATTTCAAAATGAGCTGGTAGACAAGCATTATGAGGAAGTAGAGACCATGTATCGAAAGATGCGCGGGTGGCGCCATGACTACCATAATCACATACAGGTTTTAAAGGCACATATGGAGCTGAAGGACTATGAAGAGGCCGGTCGTTATCTTGATATGCTGAATCATGATCTTTCGACCGTGGATACGGTCATTAAAACGGGAAATGTAATGGTTGATGCCATATTGAACAGCAAACTTTCCCTGATGAAGGAAAAAAACATTAATGTGGATGTAACGGCAGTTGTACCGAGTGAAGTGCCGTTTTCCGGGATTGATTTGTCTGTTCTGATCGGAAACCTGTTGGATAATGCAATGGAAGCATGCCTGAATCAAAAGAATCAGGCGGAACGCTTTATCAGAATATACATTGATATTGTGAAAAAGCAACTCTACATATCAGTCACAAATTCCATGGACGGAACGGCAAAAAAGGCAGGAGCAAAGTATCTTTCGGCCAAGGAAGGCTTTCACGGGTTCGGACTTTTGAGAATCGACGGGATCGTCGGTAAATATGGAGGATTTCTTAATAGGCAAAATGAAGATGGCGTATTTGCAACGGAAGTGATGCTGCCGGTTATCTAGCCGTCAATGTAAGCAAAAATATTACCATTCGTGCGTTGAGGAATACCACTCATGCAGGAATGGTTTTTTTTTAGGGTTCATTTGTTAGGATCAGAACAAACAAAACTTTTGGAGGCCGATATGTTAGGCAATATTATTTTTCATTTGAAAAGTGCAAAGAAATGGGATGAAAAATTGTTCTGGTATCAGTTTATATCCGTAGTTCCCCATATGACGTTTACCTATTTATCAGTGCTGTTACCCTCCTATATTGTTTCCATGCTGCAAAAAAATACGGATGTGGGGCGGCTGCTGGTTTGGATCAGCCTGATTGTAATCGGTATGGCGCTCTGCAATGTTGTTTCATCGGGAATGGAACAGTATTTATACCGCAACAGCATGAATCTGACTTTGTTTTATGAAGAACAGATTTTCAGAAAGATGACGAGGGTATCCTATCAGGAGCTTGAAAAGGAAGAAACACATACTCTCCTCGGCAATATTTGGACCGGATTTAGAAATGAGTATATGATACGCAACTCTGTGACCGGATTTTCGGGGCTGCTGGAAGCGGTTCTGGCGTCAGCTCTTTACGGATATTTTGTATTGAGAATCCATTGGATTCTGTTTTCGATTATACTGGCTGCAATTCTTATGAATTTTCTGTTCCTGAAAAAATCACGTAAGAGACAGGGGCTGATCCATCGGAAAATCGGGGAACCCATGAAGATGGCAGCGTATGTGAAAAGGCACAGCATGGAGCGGGCTGACGGAAAAGACATCAGAATCTATCAGATGCAGGAATGGTTTATCCGTAAATATGATGATGCAATCAGAAAAATGAGTGATCTGTACGGAAAGATACATCGCGTCTATTTCATCCGGCAATTAGGCGAATTGGGTATTCAGGGTATAACGGAATTTCTGGCGTACGGATATATGACGCTGGCGCTTACCCGCAATCTTGTAACCATATCTGAATTTGTATTTTCGGTGGGGGTGATCAGAACTTTTTCAGGTTATTTCTCCGGATTGATCAATCGGATACAGGAGCAAAATGGAATTCAGACATTTCTTACAAACATACGGAAAATGCTTTCCTATCAAGAAGAAAAGAAACCGACGGAAGAAACGATTGGGATCAATACGGAAAACGGCTTGGAAATTGAATTTAGAAATGTATCATTTCGGTACGAGAATGCAAAGGAGGACATTCTTACAGATATAAATTTGAAAATACATTCGGGAGAAAAGCTGGCGTTGATTGGGCTGAACGGTGCAGGAAAAACTACTATGGTGAAGCTGATCTGCGGTTTTTATGAACCGACCGCAGGGGAGATCCTTGTAAACGGGAGACCCAAGAGATGCTATTCACAAGACGAATATCTTTCAAAAATATCTGCGCTGTTTCAGGATTCATTTCTTTTTCCGTTAAGTCTGGATGAAAATTTGACCGGCAGCAGTGAGGTGGAGGAAGGGGATGAGCAGCTAAATGCTGCGCTGTCCTATTCCGGATTTGCTCCAATCTATGAACGGTGCAGGGACGGAGGGAAAACGATGCTCGTCCGGGAGGTCAATGCAGACGCAACAGACTTTTCCGGTGGTGAAAAGCAGAAGCTTCTGTTTGCCAGAGCACTCTATAAGCAATCTAAATTGTTGATTTTGGACGAGCCGACAGCAGCGTTGGATCCGATTGCAGAGAATAAGTTATATCAAAATTTTGGAAAAGCAGCGGGAAATAATACGGTTATATTTATTTCCCATCGTTTGTCCAGCACAAGATTTTGCGACAGGATCATTCTTTTGGAGGGGGCGAGGATTCTGGAGGAGGGGTCTCATGAGCAGCTTATGAATCAAAAAGGGCGTTACGCAGAATTGTTTGAAGTGCAAAGCAAATATTACAGGAAAACAGAATCAGAATTAAATCAGGAGGAGGGGGGCATCCATGAATAGAGAAGACTTAAAGAATCTCTGGTTTCTCTGGAAGGCGGTTTACAGGCAGGAAAAGAAAACAATGTGCAGGGTCGTCTTGGCAGCAGTCCTCTCCGCTGTTAATTCATATGTCCTGCTGGTTCTGATTGGGTACATTATTGATGCGGCAAACCGGCACACGGATCAGAGGGAAATGCTGCGGAGCATTGTGGCAACACTGCTGATTAAGCTGCTGATGGAGCTGGTTTTGCGTTGGCTCAGGGAGCAAATCAACAAGGTTCTGCAAGAATATCCGCAGGAATTTTCTACCAGAGAGTTGAACTGGAAAGCGTTGACCTGTGATTATCAGCATTTGGAAGACCCTCATGTGCAGGATTTAAGATTCCGTTCCTTTCAGCGATCCTTTTACGGAATCGGAGGATGGCTGATGTTTGTGACACAGTCCATACTTGAGAATATTGTTTCCATGATGATAGCGGTTGCAATCATGATTCCGGTATTTCGCGTGAATCAAATCCACATAGGATATACTTTGGGAATGATAGCTGCCCTGTTTGTATTGATTATCATCAATTATGTCACAGGCGTAAATAACACAAGGAAGGCAATGTATTCTTTCTTTGATGCATCTGATCTGTATAATAAAAAGTTGTTCTGGCTGGATTTGTTTTCCCAGATAGAGCCCCAAAAAGATATGCGGGTGATGAGAATGGAGGATGCGGTATTTCACGATATTGGCAAACTGTTCAGAGGGGTGCAGGAAAGCGAAAAAAGGCAGGGGGAACTGTACGTAAGAAGGCAGCTCACACAAAAGACAATCTTAAACATCAGTACATTGCTGATCTATCTGTATACGTCATTCTGCGCATGGGCAAAATTGATATCCGTCGGGCAGGTTGTCACATACGCAGCCAGCATGTCACAGATGATGGATTGTGCCAATAGGCTGGCGGTAAGCTTTGGACATTTAAAAATGGCTGCCATGTATGCGGCGGATTACAGAGAATTTTTAACCTTAAAAGATGTGAAATACAAGGGAACAATTCCTGTTGAAAAGAGGAGGGACTGCAAGTTTCAGATTGAATTTGAGAACGTGTCATTCAAATACCCGGGCGCAGATCAATATGTGATCAAGAATCTGAATTTGAAATTTGTCATAGGGGAAAAAATGGCTGTTGTCGGCAAAAACGGTTCCGGAAAATCGACTTTTATTAAATTATTGTGCCGGTTGTACGATGTCACGGAGGGGTGTATAAAGCTGAATGGAATCGACATCCGCAAGTATGATTATAAGGAGTATTGCGATTTGTTTGCCGTTGTTTTTCAGGATTTTACGATCTTTGATTTTCCGCTGGGGGAGAATGTGGCGGGGGCTTCCCTATATGATGAAGAAAAAGTAAAGGAGGCTGTTGAAAAGGTTGGTCTATGCCATATAGAGGATAAATTGACGCAGGGATTTGATACCTATGTGGGAAAAGAGTGCAGATCAGATGGAGTCAATTTCTCCGGTGGCGAGAGGCAGAAAATCGCGATTGCAAGAGCAATTTACAAGAATGCCCCGTTTGTTATTATGGACGAACCAACAGCAGCTCTTGATCCGGAGGCGGAAGCAGAAGTGTTTGAAGGCTTTGACAAAATGGTAGGAAATAAAACAGCTATCTATATTTCCCATAGACTGGCGTCGTGCAAGTTCTGCGAAGATATATTGGTTTTTGATAAGGGTCAGGTTGTGCAGCATGGAAGCCACGAAACTCTTATGGAAGAAAAAGGGCTGTACGAAAAACTTTGGAATGCACAGGCCGGATATTATGCATAGAAGAACTGTACCGGGAATGCTCTTGCGGGCATTCCCTTTTTTTATGCGGTGAAGTGCGCGAGATAAGTTCTTTTGAATCCGGTGGTAGACGCATTGCTGTTGTTACCTGGCAATCATCAAAATAACACAGCCCCAAAATAAATACGTAATAATACGTATTTCTCGTAGACGTACGTATTGTCACGTGCTAAAATGTAGACAGATAAGGAAATGAGTTACAAAAGATGCCAATGACTTCATTGGAAATGATAAAATATCTCAAGAGGAACGGCTTTATAGAAGTAAGTCAAAATGGTTCTCATATAAAAATGAGAAACTCCGAGACAGGAAAAACCGTCATTATTCCTTATCACTGCAAAGACCTGAAAAAAGGTATGGAGCAGGCTATATTAAAACAGGCCGGACTTAGACAGCCAAGTCCCCACCATGGAGGTATTCTATGAAAAAATTATTTTACCCGGCAATATTTCACAAAGCAGAGGAAGGCGGCTTTTGGATCACTTTTCCGGATTTCCCTGAATGTATGACACAGGGTGAGGAGATGCAGAATGCATATGAAATGGCGGTCGACGCTTTAGGGCTTGCCATTACAAGCCGTGAGGAAGATAAAGAAGAAATCCCTTCACCGTCCGAACCATACAAAATTATAACCGCAGATAATGAATTTTGCGTTATTGTTGAATTTGATATGCTGGCCTACAAAAAACGAACAAATTCAAAATGTGTAAAGAAAACGCTCAGTATTCCGGAGTGGTTGAATGAAGAAGCCACTGCAATGAACATTAATTTTTCCCAGGTTCTTCAAGACGCTCTTATGCAGAAGGTAGGAATGAAAAAATAGAAGGAATACAAATCGCAGAAATTGCACACTACATGCGGAGGGACGGGCGAACAAATGACATATTACCATGCGTCACAAGTAAAAAACATAACGGAGCTGGAGCCGAGGGTATCCAATCATAATGTCCCGTTGATCTATTTTTCGGATAAAAGAGAAAATGTTTTGGTATACCTGAGTAATGCCGTTGAGAAGGTGTGCAGGGAGGCTGGGTTTGCGCATACCGGCTCATGGTACAAATGGGGGCCTTACGGCTTTGAAAAAGATGGGAGGCTTCGGCTTGAGGAGTATTATCCGAATGCGTTGGAGGACACCTATAAAGGCGTGGCGGGATACATATATTTATGCAGCAAGGTGACACCGTATACTGAAATCGACATTAAAATTCCGAATGCCTATATCACATCGCAAAAAACAGCAGTTGATGTATGTGAGTTTGTGCCGGATGCCTATGAGGCAATTTTAGAGGCGGAGCGCGAAGGCCTGATTACCATACTCAGATATGACGAGTTTATAGCCAATGAAAAAAGAAGAGAATGGCTTAGAAAAATCACGGTGGAGGAGTACGAAGACAACGCAGCGCATCCGGAATACAGATTTTTTCTGGAGGCCAGATTCGGGGACATGCTGGGGTAAAAAGCGGTTGTAATTTCTTTTTTGCAATCGACTACGCAAAAATGAGGATAGAATGAAAATAGAAAAACTGAAAGTACAAGATTTACATATTTTGACAGAATTATTTGAGTACAATGATGTTGGGCAGATGATAGCGGAATGTACGCGCGATATTGAAAAGAAGATTATGGACATTTTTGTCCTGCATGAAGAGGATGTTTTAATCGGCGAGCTTCATGTGATGTACGAAGGTGATGATGAAAATTATGCCGTAAGGGGCAGGCGGGCGTACTTGTTTGCGTTCAGAGTCCGCGAAGATTTCCAAAATAAAGGCTATGGAACCTATCTTTTGAAGGTGGTTTTGGAACAATTAAAGAAAAAGGGATATTGTGAATTTACCGTCGGAGTGGAGGATGATAATTTCAGGGCAATTCATATGTATCAGACCTTGGGATTTACGGAGGTTCTGCTCAGAAAACGGGAAGAGTACCAAGGAGATGCATATGAGTATAATCTGTACTTGAAGAGATTGCAGCTGTGAGGACAGATGAGATATGCAGGGGTGCTTGTGAGCAAATTGCGGGGAAATATGGTTTTATTTGACTTGCCGCAAAAAATACGGAGAACAAGAAACCGGGACGGAATCGGATGAAACTGCCATATGTAAAAGCATTTTGACGGCGCAAAAGTCAAAGAAAAAGCATATGTAAAAGAGCTTTGATAGACGAAAGAATCAAATTTGGTTAAATTAATCGCAGAAGGAGCATTCCTGTTAAGTAACAAATAACCGGTTTGCAAAAAATGAGTGCCACC
>ENA-ORNF01000433-ORNF01000433.1-human-gut-metagenome-genome-assembly--contig:-NODE-433-length-42974-cov-3.520352_pt1 | contig 42974 bp, 36 predicted proteins | sample MGYA00242110_ERZ509012 | MGnify/ENA primary metagenome ERZ509012 (study PRJEB26280, sample SAMEA2338714) | human gut metagenome | biome: human gut; feature: human-associated habitat; material: faeces...
TAGGCGTGACCAGGCGGTGTCCGAAGGCTGCTGGGCGGCCATTGCCACCAACAACTTCTGCGGCCCGCAGTTTGTTGGGATGTGGCGGGATGTGGAATGGCATAAACGCTTGACTTCCATCATCCGTTCTTCTCCGATTGATGCGTCTCTCATGAAGAATAATGAGGTAGCGGCCAAATTGTTGAAACGACTTTAATCTTGGGATGGTATGTATTACGATCATTCTTATATTTTGATAAGATTCTAAAAGCAGGAGGTAAATTTCTATAAAGTTTATGTCTTTAATAATTGTAACTTGCCTTCGTGAAAGAGTTAAATAAATCGGATGTCATGAAAAGAATAATTTTAATTATGTGTTGTTTCCTATCTGTATTCGCTTGGGCCGATGATGGGAGGACAACGATCTCATTAAATGGGGAATGGGATTTCGATCAAACGGAACTGGCTTTTCCTCCACGGAAATATACCCGTAAGATACCGGTTCCGGGATTGGTGCATTTAGCGAGGCCTAAAATCTCTCAATACGAGAAATTCTTTAAGAAACCTGACGGCGTGGAGCTGGTGGAACAGTTTAATTTCTTAGAGAGAGATTATACGCCGATGTATAATTGGTATAAGCGGAAAGTATTTATCGATGAGAAATTTAAGGATGAGCAATTATTCCTTACGATAAAGAAAAGCCAATATGTTACACGAGTCTTCGTGAATGGGCATGAAGTGGGGGCTTCTATGGAATGCTATACTCCAATGGATTTTAATATTACGAGTGCCGTAAAATATGGTTCGGACAATGAGATATTGATTCAGGTGGGCGACCGGGCGTGGTTGCCTAGCGAGGCCGCCGGCGGAACGGATAAGGAGAAAGTCCATTACCTACCCGGAATCTGGGATGACGTGTTCATTACGGCTACTGGTAAGATGCGGGTCGATAAAGTTTTATTCCTGCCTTCTCTGGCTAAAGGATTGGTGACAGTTAAGACCTTGGTGAGAAGTTTGTATCCACCCCAAATGTTGTATGGGGATAAAATGAAGGATTCTTGTAAGATTGAGTTCTGTGTCAAGGAGAAGACTACAGGGAGGATAGTAGGAAAGAAAATGATTGAAGGTGAGGCTAAGCGGGATAATAGGACTTATTTCGAAACGAGTATCTCTTTGGATAATCCGAAGGCTTGGACTCCTGATTCCCCTTTCTTGTACGAAGGTGAGGTCTCGGTGTATGACCAAGATGAGCTTGTAGATCGTTATTCCGTGAACTTCGGTATGCGTGATTTTTCGAGAAAAGGTAAATTCTTTACGCTTAATGGGGATAAATTCTACTTACGAGGTTCCAATATTACGCTTCAACGTTTCTTTGAGGACCCGGATTGTCAAGCGTTGGCTTGGGATCGGGAATGGGTGAAGAAACTGATGGTAGACCTGCCAAAGTCAATCGATTGGAACGCTATGCGAATATGTGTAGGAATTGTACCTGACTTCTGGTATGACCTTTGTGACGAGTATGGTATCGTATTACAGAATGAGTGGCTATATTGGCAAAATCATGGATGGGGTGAACAGGTACGTAAGGAGTATACGAATTGGGTATGGAGCGATGGGAATCATCCCAGTATCGTGATCTGGGATGCGATCAATGAGAACTGGGACAGTTATATAGGAAATACGCTGATTCCCGAACTAAAGGAATTAGACCCGACCCGGATCTGGGATGCCGGTTACATGACATCAGATCAGATGGGGACGAACGATGAGATGGATGAGCCACACCCTTATCGTGCGCTTACGTTGATGCATTCCAGCGAACTGAACGACTACTTCAAAAACAATCCCTATAACTTAGGTGCATTGCATGAGAATTGGGTAGGTTTCTCTTCTATACTAGATGCGGGCGTTCCTCAGTTGGTGAATGAGTACGGATGGATTTGGTTATGGCGTGATGGACGGCCCTCGAAATTGACACTTAACAATTACAATTACTATCTTGGCGAGAATGCCACTCCGGAACAATGTCGTGAATTGCAGGCATATTGGTTGGAACTTGAGACGGAATGGCTGCGTTCGGAACGTTCGGTAGGCGGAATCTTGGCTTTTTGTCATTTGACCAATAATTATGGTTTCACGGGAGATTGGTTCATCAATGATATCAAGGATTTGGAACCTTCACCGGCTTTCCGCTGGTTCAAGCATTGTTTCGCCCCCTCGGCAGTCTTTATCGATTTAGCGGATCGTCGTTATACCAAACATCTCGAGCCCTTGAAACCGGGTAGTGATTTAGTATTCAACTTGGTAGGGGTGAACGACTTGAATAAGGAGTCGTCTGGAAAAGTTCTCTTGAAACTACTAGACGAGAAAGGAACTATTATTTCGACACAAGAAGAGTCTATTGTGATTGAACCTTTTGGCAAGCGGCTTCAACCTTGCCTTCTGAAATTGCCCTCAAAATCAGGAAGCTATCTTCTGATAGCCGAGTATCATGAGAAGGGGAGGGCGAAACCAGTACTTAGTCGCCGTTATCTAAAAGTAGGCGATGCGGTAACCTCTTTCAAGGATTACTTTGAGTATACATTAAATTAGTTAGGTTAGCTTTTATATCCAATTTCCTACGGCGGCACTCCTCGTGAGTGCTGTCGAGGGGAATGCTACCCCTTTTTTGAAAATACTCAGAGTCCGACTAACCAAAAAGTAATGTTAGGAATATTGTTTAAACCTTTAAATTCGAATAGTTTATGAAAAAGAAAAGTAAGGATCAGCGATGGCGTTGGATATGTGTCGGGTCATTATTGCTCGCTTCCTTAAATGGCAATCTGGAGGCAAGCGGCCTTTCCCATCCTAATGTAAATCCGGTGGAAGTTTCTCAAGCGACAAGAAAATTGCGAGGAACGATCTTGGATACAAATGGAACTCCGGTTATCGGTGCGAGTATTTCCGTAAAAGGAACTACTACCGGTACGATCTCTGACATGAATGGCGTATTTACGCTAGATGTGAAAAATGGCGATGTATTAGAAATCTCGTTTATAGGCTATCTCTCCCATACGGTTAAGGTCGGTACGCAGACTGATTTACAGATTGTCTTGAAAGAGGACACGCAAGCCTTGGATGAGGTGGTAGTGGTTGGTTATGGCGTTCAGAAGAAGAGCGTGATGACAGCGGCCATCAGTCGTGTCACCTCCGATGATTTGGAGAAGCTGACGCCGACCCGGGTAGAGGATGTGTTACGAGGAAAAGTCTCGGGAGTAAGCATTATGCAGAATTCCGGACAACCGGGAGCCGAGTCGAGAGTCCGTATCCGTGGTACAGGAACTATCAATGATAGTAACCCTTTGTATATTGTGGACGGAATGCCACTTGAAGGAGGTGTCGATTATCTGAATCCGCAGGATATACAATCTATCGAGGTCTTAAAAGATGCCGCTTCTGCCGCTATCTACGGTTCGCGTGCGGCTAATGGTGTTATTCTGGTTACGACAAAGAGCGGGAAAAAAGGAAAAGCGGTTGTCAATTATGATTTCTCTATCGGTTGGCAAAATCCTTGGCGAAAAATGTCGGTCTTGAATGCCACCGAATATGAGACAATAATGAATGAGGCTTACGTGAATGCCGGGATGGACCCTATTTACGATGATCCTTCGAAAGCAGGTGTAGGGACGAACTGGCAGAATGAGATTTATAACGAGAATGCCCCGATCATGAATCATCAAGCGAGCATCAGTGGGGGTGGTGATAAGGGAAGCTATTTCCTCTCTTTTGGTTATTTAGATCAGGAAGGAATTGTTGGAGGAAAAGATAAGTCGGATTATAAACGATATAGCTTACGTTTCAACAATACCTATAATGTGTTTGAGAATAAGGCGAATAAATTTTTCCGTAGTTTCAAGGTCGGTACGAACCTAGGATATACACGGATCATATCCAAAGGTATTTCGGAGAATGACAACTTCTCCGGCCCGTTAGCAAGTGCGGTGATGACTCCACCGAACGAATCGGTCTATCTGGAGAATCCTTCGGCGGAAGATCTCGCTTATTACGAGAAAAATTATCCCGGCTATGTCAAGGATGATGAAGGCCGCATCTATAACGTGATCGAGAATCAAGAGATCGTGAATCCGGTCGCTATGATGCAGACCTTAAACAATAACAAGGACTGGGATAAATTTGTAGGTTCTGTTTGGGGTGAATTGGAAGTATTCGAGAATCTTACGTTTAAGACCTCTCTCTCCACGGATATGGCTTTTTGGGGCGAAAGGAATTGGTTCCCAGTTAGCTATTTGTGTTATATGGTCAAGACTGAGAAATCGAGGGTGGAGCAAACGATGAATCGTGGCATGAAGCTTCTTTGGGAGAATACGTTGAGTTATAAACGTTCGATCGATAAACATAATTTCGCCGTTTTACTGGGAACCTCTATGGAACGGTATGATAGTAAAAAGGTAAAGGGAACAGCATTGAATTTACGAGCGGAAGATGATCATAAAGCATGGATCGATTTTACCAATAGTGCCTCTCCCGGCGATCAGCATTCGGAAGGTGGTGCGACAGAGCATCGGATGGCGTCCGTTTTCGGACGATTAAACTATAATTATGACGAAAGGTATATGCTTGAGTTAACCCTTCGTCGGGACGGTTCCTCTAACTTCGGCCGGAATAATCAATATGCTTATTTCCCTTCTGTCTCCGCGGGCTGGACGTTGACTAACGAGCCTTTCATGGAAAATAAACCGGGATGGTTCGATTTCTTAAAAGTACGCGGAAGCTGGGGCCAAAACGGAAATGAGAAAATCGGGTCGTTTGGATATACTACGACGATGACCGGAGGAAATAACTATAGTTTCGGGGCAAGTTCGAACGGTGTCATCCATAGCGGAACAAAACCTACTTCTTTGGCCAATCCTGATTTGCGTTGGGAAACCTCGGAGCAATTGGACTTTGGATTTGATTCCCGCTTCTTTAATAACTCCCTTTCTTTTAGTTTTGATTGGTTCAAGAAAGATACAAAAGACATGTTGATGGAGCGTCCGATACCCCTATATGTGGGAAGTGGCTCGCCTTTGTCGAATGTCGGGACATTGACCAACCAAGGTATCGAGCTTGAAGTCGGTTATAAATTAAGTGTAGATAAAGTGAATCTGTCTTTCTTGGCGAATGCTTCTTATGTGAAGAATGAGATCAAGAATCTAGGAAATCAAACAGGATATATCGATAAGGAGAGTTTACCGACTTTAGGTACGGTATCAAGGAACCAAAATGGTTATCCGATCGGTTATTTCTTCGGATATAAGGCGATTGGGGTTTTCCAGACACAAGAGGAGATCGATAACTATATCAGTCCTGCTACCGGTAAGCCTATACAACCGAATGCGGTACCCGGTGATACGAAATTTGAGGATTTGAATGGAGACGGTGTGATCAGCGATGATAACGAGGACCGTACGATGATAGGCAAACCTAATCCGGATTGGATGGTTGGACTTACTGTTGCGGCTGATTGGAATGGCTTTGATTTAAGTGCCTTTTTCCAAGGTTCTTTCGGGGCGGATGTTTTCGATGCGTTACGTCGTTATGAGCTGGCGGCGGTCAATTATACGTCGGATGCTTTGGAAAGATGGACAGGACCGGGCACCTCCAATTCGATGCCAAGGATTGTCTTGGGTGATACGCCTAAGAACTTCCGTCCGTCTACTTTGTTGGTTCACGATGCTTCTTTCTTGCGCTTACGTAATTTACAGGTAGGTTATACGCTGCCGGCCCAGTTGACCCGAAAAGCTTATATACAACGCTTGAGGTTTTATGCGTCGTTCGATAATTTGTTGACTATTACGGGATACAAGGGAATGGATCCGGAAATCGGTTCGACAATGGGTATAGATAAGGGTGTATATCCTCAAGCCCGGGTTTATACATTTGGATTGAATTTGACATTTTAATCATTAAAATTAGTGTTATGAATAAATATATTTATCTGCTAGCCGTTGTATTCGGACTAAGTGGCTGCAATGATTTTTTGGAGTTGTCTCCGACGAATAAGGTTATCGAAACGGATTATTACAAGACACAGGAGGATTTGACCGAGGCATTGGTCGCTGCCTATGACCCGTTGAAATGGAACGCTTATAATGCGTATAGCTCTTATGAACTGGTAAGTAATATCATGTCGGATGATGCGGAGACCGGTGGATCGACGGTATCGGATCAACCGCAGTTGCAGCGAGTGAATGATTTTACCAATTGGGTGACACCGACAAACTTACCCGAGGGTTTATGGGGGCGTTCGTATGAGGGTGTGAACCGTGCGAATATCGTGATAGAGAAATGCCCTCTTCTTCCGGAGGGGACGATGTCGGAGGAGCTTCGTGATCGTTATGTGGCTGAGGCTCATTTCTTGCGTGTATTTTATTATTTCCAGTTGTGGCGTTTCTTTGGATACATACCGTATTACGAGACGAATTTGGGATTGGATGATATAACAACTGTCCCTCAGTTACAGCCGGATGAGGTCTATGCGAAATTAATCGAGGATTTAGATAATAATGTTATTGGGAAGTTACCTAAGATAGTCCCGGCTAATGAGAAAGGACGAGCTACGAATGGTGCCGCTATCGCGATGAAAGCACGTATCGTTTTATATCAGAATGATGATACTAAAATGAAGGAGATCGCCAGCCAATTGAAAGAACTAATTACCGATCCTGCCTATCAATATGATTTGATCCCGGATTATAAAGTTCTTTTTGATGATGAGTATGAATGGTGCAAAGAATCTGTTTTTGAAGTCAATTATACGGAAATCGGGAACTCGAATGATTGGGCAGGCAAGGCTAATCAAGGTAACTCCGATATAATAATGCTAGGAGCCAGAGGTTTGAAAGATCCTAATAATGTATATGTGGAAGGTTGGGGTTTTGCGCCTGTAACAAAAGCATTGAATGATGCGTTTTTACCAAATGATCCTAGAAAGTGGACAACAATCATAGATCATGAGGAGTTTAGAGCGGAAGGCGGGACGGTTAGCTCGGATGTGAATCAATATACAGGATATAGCGTACGCAAATATCATCCTCGTGCGGGGTATTCTTCTACGGTTGGCACGGAAGCGCTGAATTATAAGAACAATTACCGTGTAATTCGTTTCTCCGACGTATTATTGATGGCATCGGAAGCTTTGTTGAGAAGTGGAGGTAGCGTAGGCGAGGCACAGGATTATTATGCGAGAGTCGTTAAACGTGCGATGGGGGATGATTATAAGGTTCCGGCGGTTTCATTGGATAATATCTATAAGGAACGCCGTTATGAGTTTGCGATGGAAGGTATTCGTTATTGGGATTTAGTACGTACGAACCAAGCAAAAGATTTTATCAAAGGCTGGGATGATACAAAGAAATACTTGCCGATTCCTCAGTCGGAGATTGATAAGTCGGATGGCCATTTGGTACAGAATCCTCATTTCTAAGAATTGAGCTGTATTTACATTTGTTCATTTTAGGAGAACCTGATAGCTTTTAATTTGTTGATAATTAGATATGGATGTGTGATCATTTGTCCACATCCATGTTTTTTGTCTTTAAGTAAATAGTTTAAATCGATAAAATATGAGATTAAAATAGAGTAATAACGGTACACGAATACCCATTTGCGACCGCTTACGATCCCGTTCGTTGGCTATTCACTTACGGATCCAAAAAGAAGGACATTTCTTTTTAGATGGGATAAGCTTGTATTCCAGATCTTTTTATGTACATTTGAAGCCACCCAATAGTGGGGTAACTAAAACATGATATGACTATGGAAAAGAAAACAGAAAAAGAGGAGAAGTATATGAAGGAATTACAAGATCGATATATCCGTTTCGACTGGGCCATCAAACGCCTACTCCGGCAAAAAGCGAATTTCGGAGTGCTAGAAGGCTTTCTTACCGTGTTCTTGGGCGAGCAGATCAAGATTGAGGAGATATTGGAGAGTGAGGGATACCAGCAAATGGCCGATGAAAAATTCAATCGGGTGGATATCAAGGCTAAGAACACAAAGGGAGATATCATCCTTATCGAGATCCAGAATACCCGCGAGCTTTATTATTTGGAACGTGTGCTTTATGGCGTGGCGAAGGCCGTCACCGAACATCTTCATTTGGGACAGGACTATTCCGGGGTGAAAAAGGTCTATTCTATCAGTATCCTTTATTTTGATATAGGCGTAGGAACCGATTATCTGTATCACGGGCAGAACCAATTTGTCGGCGTGCATACCCATGATCATTTACAGGTAAATACCAAGGAGAGGGGTGCGATCGTCAAGCGTCTTCCCTCGGAGATCTTTCCGGAGTATATATTGGTCCGGGTGAATGAGTTTGATAAGGTGGCCGTGACCCCCTTGGAGGAATGGGTGCGATACTTGAAAGATGGGATCATAACTTCCGGAACGACAGCCCCTGGCTTGGAAGAGGCACGAGAGAAATTACGCTATTACTCAATGTCTCCCGAGGAACGTTATGCTTATGACGAACATCTGAATGCGATTATGATCCAGAATGACGTGTTGAGCACTGCTAAGTTTGAAGGACGGGAAGAAGGATTAGCAGAAGGATTAGCAGAAGGCAGAGAAGAAGGACTAATAGAAGGTCGAGAAGAAGGCCGTGTGGAAGAACGTCTAGAAACAGCTCGGCGTATGCGGTCTGATGGGCTTTCGATGGAAATGGTCGTGCGTTATACTGGTTTGTCAGAGGAGGAAATAAATAATTTATGACATCCTTGAGGCTTTGCTAGCGGAGTAGGATCGGTTCTTTTAAGTTCTTGGCCTGCTCCTCGGATGATGTTCCAGTATCTCTTTGCGAAGGAATTCCCGGTCGATATGTGTATATATCTCGGTGGTGGTGATTTTCTCATGCCCCAGCATCTCTTGGATAGCGCGTAAGTTGGCGCCTCCTTCCAGCAAGTGGGTGGCGAAAGAATGACGGAAGGTATGGGGACTTACGTTTTTATGGATACCGGCGGCCTCCGTCTGTTGCTTGATGATATGAAATACCATGATACGGGAGAGGGCCGTTCCTCGCCGGCTTAGAAATAAAATATCCTCGAAGCCTTTTTTAACCACGACCGAATTCCGGTCATACAGATAGTTTTTAATTTCCCGCAAAGCAACTTCGGAGATAGGAACAAGCCGTTGTTTGCTTCCTTTACCCTCTACCCGGATGAAACCTTCCTTGGGATATATATCCGAATAACGCAGGCCAGTAAGCTCCGATACGCGCAGTCCACAACTATATAAAACCTCCAGCATCGCACGGTTCCGCTGTCCCTCGGGAAGCGTGAGGTCTATTGTGTCGAGAATGCTATTTATCTCGTTGACGGTTAATACTTCCGGCAGCTTCAATCCGATCTTGGGAGACTCTAACAATTCGGTCGGATCATTTGTTATATAATTGTCAAGCAATAAGAAACGATAGAACGATTTGATACCCGAGATGATGCGTGCTTGCGATCGGGGATGGATACCGATGTCACGTAATTGGGCGATGAACTGTTGCAAGTCGTCGTAGCTGATCTCCTTAACGTCCTTTTTCTCATCCTCTGCGAAACGTAGCAATTTGTCAAGATCTGTCAAATAGGCGTCGATGGAGTTGGCTGAGAGCGATTTTTCTAATCGTAAATAGGTGTTATATCGGTTTATTATATCTTTTCCTTGTCGCATTGTCGGTATGTCGTTATGAATGTGTCAAATAAAATCCTTACCTTTGCCGGATAATTCCGGCCTCAACGGGCGGTACAAAGGTAATAAACTTACAATTAAGAATGAAGAAGATTCAGATCATCAATGGCCCTAATTTGAATCTGTTGGGCAAGCGAGAACCGACAGTATACGGAAATGCCTCGTTCGAGGACTATTTGAGCGAGTTACGTGCCCGCTTTCCTCAGTGTGAGATATCTTATTATCAAAGTAATGTGGAAGGAGAGATAATTAACAAGATCCATGAGGTGGGTTTTGAATATGACGGTATCGTGTTGAACGCCGGCGCTTATACGCATACTTCCATTGCGTTGTACGATGCTATCAAGGCGGTTACTACGCCAGTCGTGGAAGTGCATATCTCGAATGTGCATGCCCGTGAATCGTTTCGTCATGTGTCGATGATATCGGCGGCATGCAGGGGAGTGATTCTTGGGTTTGGGCTGGATTCGTATCGGTTGGCGATCGAATCGTTTATGTGATAGAAGGTTTAGTAGGTTATCAAATAGAATTAATAATTAGGTTATAATAATTTAAGGTATATGTTAAAGCATACGAAGATTGTTGCTACAGTTTCCGACCAGCGCTGCGACGTTGCGTTCGTTGAGGCGTTATATAAAGCGGGAATGAATGTGGTGCGCCTGAATACGGCTCACATGATGGAAGAGGGGTTGACCCGTGTGGTAAATAACGTCCGTACCGTATCCGACCGTATCGGTATCTTGATGGATACAAAGGGGCCGGAAGTACGTACCACGACGACGGTAAACAAGGAACCGATCCCTTTCAAGACTGGAGAGATCGTGAAGGTAATCGGTAATCCCGATCAGGAAACTTCGCATGATTGTATTTGTGTGTCATATAAGAATTTCGTGAACGATTTGGCGATTGGCAGCGACATCCTTATCGATGATGGTGATCTGGAAATGAAGGTTACCGGGAAATCCGGCGATTGTTTGCTTTGCGAGATCCAGAATGACGCTACGCTAGGTAGCCGCAAGAGCGTGAATGTGCCGGGCGTACGTATCAATTTGCCTTCGTTGACTGAGAAAGACCGTAATAATATCCTTTGGGCGATCGATCATGATCTCGATTTTATCGCTCACTCATTTGTTCGCAACAAACAGGACGTATTGGATATCCAACGTATCTTGGACGAGCGTAACAGCCCTATCAAGATTATCGCTAAGATCGAGAATCAAGAGGGTGTAGACAATATCGAGGAGATTTTGGAAGTGGCTTATGGCGTCATGATCGCTCGTGGTGACTTGGGTATCGAGGTTCCGGCCGAGAAGATCCCGGGTATCCAGCGTATGCTGATCCGTAAATGCGTGGAGGTGAAGAAGCCGGTTATCGTGGCTACGCAAATGCTTCATTCCATGATTAATAATCCTCGTCCTACTCGTGCCGAGGTTACGGATATCGCCAACGCTATTTATTATCGTACGGATGCTTTGATGTTAAGCGGTGAGACGGCTTATGGAAAATATCCGATCGAGGCGGTACAGACCATGACGAAAGTGGCTCGTGAAGCCGAGAAGACCAAGCTTTCCGCGAATGATATCCGTGTGCCGATCGAGGGGAATGATTTAGACGTGACTTCTTTCTTGGCGAAACAAGCCGTTAAGTCTTCTTCTAAATTACATGTGAAGGCGATTATCACGGATAGTTATACGGGTCGTACGGCACGTTATCTGGCCGCTTTCCGCGGAACCTCTACTGTGTTCGCTATATGCTATAATCCTCGTGTGATGCGTATGTTGGGTCTTTCTTATGGGGTATGGGCGGTTCATCAGCCGTACAACGACAGTCGTAGGGGATATTTCTATGATGCGTTGAACCAGCTGATCCATAGCGGACGTATCACTCGCAACGATATGGTAGCGTATTTGAGCGGTAGCTTCGGCGAAGGTGGCGGTACCAGCTTTTTGGAGATTAACAACGTAGGAAAGGTGCTGGATGCCGGCACGCAATATCAGTTGCCTACTTTTAAAGAGTAAGAGGAATGTTTACGGGCGAGATTGATGCGTATATTCTTTCTCATATAGATGAAGAAGGGGATTTGCTGTCGGCGTTGAATCGCGACGCCAATGTGAACCTTCTCCGTCCGCGTATGCTATCCGGGCATTTGCAGGGTAGGATATTGAAGATGTTTTGCCGGATGATTCGTCCGAGAAGAGTCTTGGAGATCGGGACTTATACGTCTTATGCCACTTTGTGTATGGCGGAAGGCATGGAAGAGGGGGCGTTGATCCATACGATTGAGATCAATGACGAGATGGAGGATTTTATCATGAAATATCTTTCCCGCTCGCTACATAAGGACAAGATAAAAGTCCATTTTGGGGATGCGATGGAGATTATCCCCCGTTTGGATGAGACGTTCGATATGGTTTTTATCGATGCCGACAAACGCCTGTATTCCGAGTATTATGATTTGGTATTCCCGATGGTCCGTCCGGGCGGCTTGATTCTCGCGGATAATACGCTTTGGGACGGTAAAGTGGTAGAAGAAGTGCATCCTTCCGATAAACAAACGAAGGGAATACTGGTTTTTAATGAAAAGGTTAAGCAAGACGATCGGGTAGAGAAGGTGATCCTCCCTTTACGTGACGGCTTGACGATGATCTGGAAAAAGTAAATAATAAAGCGTATGGAAAGTACTAGATTACAAAAGATCGAACGCCTTCTTCAGAAGGAGTTGAGTGATATATTTCAGAAGCAGACGCAAGGAATGCATGGCGTATTGGTCTCTGTCAGCGTAGTTCGTGTAAGTCCGGATTTAAGTGTGGCGAGAGCTTATTTAAGCATTTTCCCGTCGGATAAATCGCAAGAGCTATTGGAGGCTATACGGAGCAATACGAAAGCGATCCGTTTTGATTTGGGGCAACGTATTCGTTTGCAGGTTCGTAAGATTCCAGAATTGAGCTTCTTTATAGACGATTCATTGGATTATATCGAGAATATCGACAATCTTTTGCATAAGTAATCAGAGGAGCCTTGAATCTTCCGTTCTATATAGCCCGGCGATATCTCTTTTCGAAGAAGTCGCACAATGCCATAAATATCATATCGATGGTATCGGTATGCGGGGTTGTTGTCGCCACGATCGCCTTAGTATGCGCCTTGTCGGTCTATAATGGTTTCAACGATTTGGTCTCTTCTCTCTTCAGCAATTTTGATCCGGAGTTGAAGATCATGCCTCGGAAAGGGAAGGTTTTCGACCCGACCTCGGAAGAGATACGTAAGGTGAGGGAATTGCCCGGCATTGTTTGTTTTAGTGAGGTATTGCAGGACAATGCCTTGGTCCGTTATCGAGATCGTCAGGGTGTAGCTACCTTGAAAGGTGTAGACGAGCAATATGAGAAACTGGCGCAGATCGATAGTATCTTGATCGATGGAAAATTCCTTCTGAATGACGAGGTGGCGAATTACGCGAATATGGGGATCGGATTGGCTTTCTCGCTAGGAATAAACGCAGGCTTTGTCTCTCCGCTGGAGATCTACGCTCCGAAGCGGGAGGAGAAGGTGAACATGGCGAATCCGGCTTCTTCTTTCAATTTGGAATATGCTTATATCGGTGCTGTCTTTCGTACGGACCAACAGGTTTACGATGATTCATATATGATCGTGCCTTTGTCATTGGCCCGTTCTTTATTTAATTATGATAAAGAAGTGACAGCGGTGGAATTGAAGGTGAAAGATAGCGGAGATATCGCTCCGGTAAAGAAAGAGATTCAACGTATCCTAGGTGATCAATATATCGTGCAAGACCGTTTTGAGCAACAAGAGGCTTCTTTCAAGATGATGCAAGTCGAGAAATGGATGACCTTCTTGATCCTTACTTTTATATTGGCGATCGCCTTATTCAACGTGGTGGGTTCTTTATCCATGTTGATGATCGAGAAACAGGAGGATGTGAGTACACTGCGTAATATGGGGGCTGATGACAGTCTGATCCGTCGGATTTTCTTGTTTGAAGGCTGGATGATCTCCGGTTTTGGAGCTTTGATCGGAGTCTTGATCGGGGTTGTACTTTGCTTGCTACAACAAGAGTTTGGCTTTATAAAACTAGGGGAAGCTGCCGGAGCGTTTATTATAGAGGCTTATCCAGTACGTGTAGTCACGGTGGATATAATAACAGTCTTTGTAACGGTATTAACGATAGGCTTTTTGGCTGCGTGGTATCCTGTACGATATCTTGCTAAGAAGTTGAAAATTGAGAATTGAGAATGAATACCGCTTGCCGATAATTCTCAATTCTCAATTCTTAATTAGTTGTATTCTTTTCCGTATTTGATTTTAGCGTCGGCTACGAATTGTTTGATACGTTGTTCGTCATCCTTCTTACAAATCAATAATACGTTTCCGGACTCAGCCACGATGCAATCTTTTAGCCCTTGGATAACGGCTAGACGTTTCGGGTTATTTAATGCGATCACATTGCCGGAGCATTCGTATAGCATTGCCTCGTTATTTTTCAATACTGCGTTCTCATTTTCGTCTTTATTCGCTAGGTCGAACAAAGATCCCCAGCTACCGAGGTCGGCCCAACCGAAATCTACACATAGCATATATACGTTGTGTGCTTTCTCCATGATACCGTAGTCGATGGATATATTTAGGCAATAAGGGAAATTCTCTTGGATGAACGCTTTTTCTTCCGGGGTATTAAATTTATCCTTACCTAGATCGAAACGGCTGCTGATATCCGGGAGATATTTAGAGAACGCTTCCAAGATCGTATTCACGTTCCAGACGAACAAGCCAGAATTCCAGAAGAATTCTCCACTTTCCATAAATACCTTTGCCAACTCGAGGTTCGGTTTTTCAGTAAAGGTCTTCACCTTGGTGAAATCATCTACTACCGTATCACTGCTTTGGATATATCCGTATCCTGTTTCCGGGCGGCTAGGCTTGATGCCCAAGGTGACCAACGCACGGTTTCTCTTCACGAAATCCAACGCCTTTTGAACGTCCCTCAAGAAAACATCCTCTTTTAAGATCAGATGGTCGGAAGGGGCTACGACAATATTGGCTTCCGGATTGCATGCCTTAATATGATAAGCCGCATAAGCGATACAAGGAGCTGTATTGCGACGAGCCGGTTCCAAAAGGATTTGTTCTTCCGCTAATTCCGGCAACTGCTCCTTGATTAAGTCCGCATAAGATTCGTTGGTAACGATGTATATATTTTCAGTAGGGATGATTTTTGCGAAGCGATCAAATGTCATTTGCAGTAAAGACCGTCCGCTCCCAAAAAAATCAAGGAATTGCTTTGGGTAACTTTCTCTACTGAAAGGCCAGAAACGGCTACCGATCCCGCCTCCCATGATGACGCAATAATTATCTTTCATGATATTGGCTGTTATTATGATTATACGTTTACAAATGTAACGAAATAATCTTTCTATGCGAAACAATCCCGTACATATTCCCACTGTGAAAAAAATATTTGAAAATTTTCACCCAAACGCTTGCGGGTTTAAAAAAAAGCTGTACCTTTGCAACGCATTTGAGAAACAAACCTACTGCTAAAGGTTAATTAAAAATGCCCAGATGGCGGAATTGGTAGACGCGCTGGTCTCAAACACCAGTGGATTCACTTCCATGCCGGTTCGATCCCGGCTCTGGGTACTGAAGTTGAAAAGCTTGATTGAGTAATCAGTCAAGCTTTTTTTGTATGTAATTATTCGGCAGGACTATCCACGGCTAGACAATTTTTTGGGTCAGTCCAAAAAACCTGTGGGTATGTTAAATCAGATCAGGTTCTAAATAATGTTCATGCTATTTGGGTTGCAGAAATAAAGGAAAATAAGGTTAATCTATGGCATATCCATCCGGACACGAAAGAGAATAGAAATAAGTTTGGTATATAAACATGAAACAATGAGTATTGGAGAATATAAATGAATATAGGTTACAAGGTTGGTGAGTTGATTTATGATGCAAATATATATGATGGATTAAATACCTTTCTATCTGATTTGCAATTCTACAAAAAGTGGCTACCGAAAAATAAGGAGGCTGAAATACTTGAACTGTGCTGTGGTACAGGCAGACTTACGATCCCCATTGCCAAAGATGGATACAGCATTTGCGGAGTAGATTACACACCCTCAATGCTCGAACAAGCAAAGATGAAGGCTATCGAAGCAGAATTAGTGATTGATTTCATAGAAGCAGATATTAGAATGCTCGACTTGCAAGAAAAATTCGACCTAATCTTTATTCCATTTAATTCAATCCACCATTTATACAGAAACGAAGATTTATTCAATGCGTTAGGATGCGTTAGAAATCATCTCAAAGCAGGAGGCTTATTTCTGTTAGATTGCTTTAATCCCAACATCCAGTATATTGTCGAGAGCGAAAAAGTGCAGGCAGTAATTGCCGAATATACAACGGATGATGGACGGGATGTGTTGATAAAACAAACGATGCGTTATGAGAGTACAACCCAAATCAATCGCATAGAATGGCACTATTTTATCAATGGCGAGTTTCATTCAATCCAGAATTTGGACATGAGGATGTTTTTCCCTCAAGAATTGGATTCATATCTGGAACGGGCTGGATTTGATATTATTCACAAGTTTGGAAGTTTTGAAGAAGAAGCATTTAACGATAATTCGGAAAAACAGATATATGTTTTAACCCTTAATGATAATAAGGTATTATACGAAAAGATACAAAACCAAAGATGAAAATGGACTTTAAAATCAGAATAGCGCAACAATCTGATAGTGCTGAACTGAGAGATTTATATAAGAATACCGTGCTTGTAGTAAACAGGCGTGATTATTCACAGGATGAAGTTGAAGATTGGGCATCATGCGGAGATGATCTTTCCAATATAGAGGAAATGATAAAGACTCACTATTTTATTGTGGCTGTTAATCAATTGTCTCAGATTGTAGGTTTTTCATCCATTACGCCGCAAGGCTATCTGCACTCTATGTTCATTCACGCAGACTTTCAAGGCAAAGGCATTGCAACTATGCTTTTGGAAGAAATAGAACGATATGCTATTACAAAAGGTATTATACAAATCACATCAGAAGTGAGTCTAACTGCTCGTCCATTCTTTGAGAAGCAAAAATACGTGGTGAAGAAGGAACAAAAACGACAGGCAAATAAATTGAATTTGACTAATTTTTGGATGGCAAAAACCTTATCTGTAATAAAGCCATATCATGGTCGTATTCCTGCTTGTGGTGTCTTTTGTGGGGGATGCCCCATATATACGAGAGAAAAAAGAGCTTGCAGAGGAGCCGAGTTAAATCATTCTCGTTGTGAAAAATGCAAAACATTTCATTTATGTTGTTTTGGGAAAAAGATAACACATTGTTTCCAATGCAGCAACTTCCCATGTACCAGATTTAAAGGATTTGCCAAACGTTGGCAAAAGCATGGACAGGATTTTATTGAAAATCAAAAACTGTTAAGTGAGATAGGTGAAGTGGCGTTTTTGGAGTATTATAATAAAAAGGTTACAGATTAAGTCAAGTTCGTTTTGGATATATAGACAAAGGAACAAACTAAACTTATTTATACTGACAGCAAAATATGTGCTGGCGAAAAGAAAACAAAGTTTTGTCGTTTCGCCAGCATTATTTTTGTACTTTTGTCACATATAACAAAATACAAATGGATATAAATCAGAATTATAGAGAAGCTGTAAAGAGCATAAAAGAAGCTATCCTACGCAGCCAGTACCGTGCAGCCGCATCAGTAAATAAGGAACAATTATCTCTTTATTACGGCATCGGGCATTACGTGTCGGAAAATTCCCGTACAGGCTTTTGGGGGAAAGGTGCCATTGAACAAATATCTTCTCTGTTACAAAAAGAATTGCCGGGGCTGAGGGGATTTTCAGCAACAAGCATAAGAAATATGCGTATTTTTTATGAAGAGTGGGATAAAGTTTTAAATCATCCGCCATTGGCTGATGATTTGGTGTTGAATGAAAAATTGCTTCTTGTAGCAATTCATCAGCCAGTGGCGGATGAATTTAATTGGTCAGACTTCTTTTCAATCGGCTTTAGTCACCATACCGAAATAATATCCAAAGCCAAGACTTTAGAAGCAAGACTATTTTATATACATGAGTGCGCCATTCGCTATTGGAGTAAATACACGTTAAGGGATTACTTAAAAGCAGATCTATACAGCCATCGGGGAACTTTACCCAACAATTTTGCACAAACATTGCCTGATACTAAGCAAGCGCTAAAAGTTGTTTGTTCATTCAAAGATGAATACTTGCTTGATTTCATCAATGTGGAGGAACTGAAAGCAGGAAGAGGACTTAGACGAAAAAATAGTAGAAAAGGCAATTTGTTGCCAATGTGAAGAAGTTTATTATGACCTTCGGACAAGATTTCAGCTTTATAGGCAATCAATATCGCATGGAAGTTGCAGGAGAAGAAATGTTTATTGATTTGCTCTTTTTCAATCGGGAGCTTAACTCCTTAGTCGCAGTTGAGCTTAAATCCGGAAAATTCCGCACTTCTTATTTGGGGCAGTTGAATACTTATCTATCCGCTTTAGATACATATATCAGAAAACCGCACGAAAACCCTTCTATCGGAATAATTCTTTGCAAAGAAATGAACCAAACCTTTGTAGAGTTTGCCGTTCGTGATTATAACAAGCCGATGGGAGTTGCCACTTACCGTGCATCTAAAGATATGCCGGAACGACTTCGTAACGCTCTGCCAAACATTGAAGATTTGAAAAAGTTATTGTAATACAAACGCCGATAAAGCCCTTTTAAAGACTCTACCGGCGTAAGTTCACCTATTAAAAAAATCAGAATTCCAAGTCAGCCAACTGAGGATTATGATCGGAAAGCAAAGCTTCCGGTACTTCAGCCGGTATCTCACAGTTCTTTACCAGAACTTGCGGAGTGACAAAGATGAAATCAATCTTTTCACAATCCTCGGCCGGAATACGGGCAAAATCATGAAAAGTATAATCAACGCCGGTCACACGGGCAGCCGTCTTATAAGCATCCTTCATCACAAACTCGTTGGTAGTAATCGTTTCGTATGCATCGCTCGCATCGGTCACATTAAAGTCACCCGTAACCACTGCGGGGCGTTCGCCTACGATCTCTTTTATCTTACGGATAATGAGCAATGCGCTTTGACGGCGAGCCTCTTCACCTACATGGTCAAAATGAGTATTGACAGCCATGAATATCTTTCCGGTAGCCTTGTCCTTAAATTTTGCCCAAGTGGCGATACGGACACAAACCGCATCCCATCCCATCATTCCTACGCTATCGGGATTTTCGGCCAACCAGAAAGTATTGGAGTCCAACACCTCATATTTGTCCTTACGATAGAATAGCGGCGCATATTCACCTGCTGTCTTCCCGTCATCACGTCCCACACCGATACCATCGTATTCGGGCAAGCCTGCACGAAGATCCTGAAACTGGTTATGCAAAACTTCCTGCATACCGACAATATCCAGTTCACGGTCCTTAATAAACTGGCACACACGGTCTTTCCGATATTGCCAATTGTTCAAACTGTCTTGCGGATTGTCATAACGGACATTAAAAGTAGCCCAACGAACGTCGGTCTTCTTCTCTTCCGCACAGCCGCCCAATAACAGGACGGCTGCCAATAAAAATAGAATTTGCTTCATTTTGTTTCTTTTTATGTTCCCTAGGATACAAAGATAGCAATTTCTATCGGAAATTATTCGGAGTATGCCACTGACCTTTATCATTCATCGTATCGGCCACATCCCACCATACACGGCTACCCTGGTTCACATTGCCCGGTTTATTAGGGTTACGGGACTCGCTGTTAGGATAGTTGATGCGTTTGATAAGCTTGCCGGACGCCACTTCTCCATTAGAATTGTTTCCATTAACCGGAGCCAGCAGATAACGCGGATAGTCGGTACGACGCACTTCTGCCCATCCTTCATTTCCATTCGGGAAAACGGCAATCCACTTCTGAGTAATAATCTGTTCCAATTGTTCTTCCTTACTACCACCGGCAAATGCTTTTACGCCATCCAGATGACTGATGTATTCATTGGCCTTGTCCGCATCAATTTCATAATAATCCATAGATGCCTTGATACCTTTCAAATAAAGAGCTTCAGCAGTTTCATCCACCAATGACGGCCAGCGCAATGCTGCTTCCGCTTTCAGGAACAAACTTTCAGAATACCCCATCCAGACTATTTCACGGGCCAGATTCCACCAATAATCCTTGTTCATGGCATCAGATGACAGAATACAACGGTTGGCAGAGTATCTGTTCAGATAAGAGCCGCCTACATTGGTTTCTCCATTCATCACCCCGTTGAAATCTCTCTTCAGATTCTCTGTGGGAAGCGGACTGGTAGTCAACGAATCAAACGGAGTAGGACGGAACCATAAAACTTCACAACGAGGGTCGAGATAACAATTCTCTGAATTCTCATTGAAAGTAACGGCATCGGCTGCCGCACCTTCTTTCAAGGCCTGATTCTTATAAGCCCGTTCCATTTCTTTCGACAATACAGCATTGCCGGTCCAGCTGAACAACAATGCGTATATATTTTCATTACCGCCGGCGATATACTGACGTTTTGGAGTCTGCTTCATATTGTCATCCTGGCTTTGCATCAGACCGGCCGGATCTGTCAAAGCTGCTTTTGCCTGAGTCTGGGCCAATTCCGGATTTACATTGGATACACGCAAAGCAAGGCGCAAACGCAGTGTGTTGGCAAAACGACGCCATTTGTCCACATCACCTCCATAGCATTTGTCATTGTCACCTAAATCATACTGACTGACAGCAGGAAGATTTTCCTGGTGCAACTCTGTTATAGCCTGATCCAACAGCTGGAAAAGGATATTATAGACCTCTTTCTGAGGCGTATAAGACACATTTTCTTCCGGCGGCATAGCTCCCTTCACATAATAAGCGACGGGAATATCTCCGTAAGTATCTGTCTGCATGGACAACAAGAAAGCATAATAAATGCGGGTAATATAGAATGCCGTATGATAATAATCCTTATTACAGAAATAGAATGTCTTGACCAACTGACTGTATTCCGAAGTGCTGCGGTCATCATAGAAATGCTTCCATCGGCTGGCCGACCATCCATCCGTATAAGAATAGGTAGGCGCCTGATTCACAAAGCCGCTGACATTGTTTCCCCAATAACCGGCATAGATATCATGAGTCAGATTGGTCGTTGTCTGATAATCATTGTAAAGACCTTCGTAGGTGAAATTGGCAAAAATACTTCCGATAGCGCCTTCCATCCCTTTCAAACTTGCCATGGCATTGTCTGTCAAGGTGTAATCAATGTCTATTCCATCGGCCGATACATTCTCCACAGTCGGGTCGTAAATCGGTGCGTAAGGATTTGTATTCAATTCCTCAAAATCATGGCATCCGGCCAGAGCCAGCAATGAGCATAAGGCTACGGATTTATATAATTTGATTTTCATAATCAGTTTTTCCTTTTAATTAATTAGAAACCTAAGTTGATAGAAATACCGAAAGTACGTGTAAACGGCAACGATGCATAGTCAATGGCTTGTGAGAACATCGTAGTGTCATAGCCGCCTTCGGGGCTTGTACCCGGCGTGTGCTTCATCAGATAACACAAGTTACGTGCTACAAATGAAACATTCAGCGAGTTGACAGGAGTCTTCTTCAGCATAGATGAAGGGAATGAATAGCCGATTGACAATTCTTTCAGTTTAATGAATGAAGCATCGTAGATGAAATCCTCAGCCTGCAATGAGCCGTAGTATTCTGAGGCGGAAACCTGTTTTGTATTCACCTCGCCTGATTCTGTCACACCGGGGAATACCATCATATAGTTGTTTTCCTCACCACGGTTCAAGGTACGCTTAGCCAAACCGTTTCCGGTAGCCAGCATCTCGGAATAAGAGAAGATATCACCACCGAATTTCATATCAAACAGTGCGGACAGTGTAATCCCCTTATAAGTAAAGGTAGGAGATACAGACATGGTCAGCTTTGGCTGGATATTACCGATAGGTTTGTTCACATATTCGGACTCATTGGTCACAGTCATGGGCAACCCATTCTCATTTACGATAATATCACCGTTTTCATTGCGCTTATAAAGCGATGTAGCATAAATCTCGCCTAATTTGTGTCCGGCGCGTGTACCTACTTTTACAGGGAAGTTTCCATCACCGTTAAAGAACATATAGTTCACATTTTCTTCCGGAGCCAGTTCTTTCACTTTCGATACGTTGTGAGCCATATTCACATTCAAATCAAAAGCGAAATCCTTTGTTTCTACCAGAGTGGAATACAACATAAATTCTACACCTTGATTGGTTACCATACCTGCATTTACCCATTGTCCTCCACTCCAGGGAGCTGCTGCGGGCACTTTCATAATCTGGTTCTTTGTTTTGCTGTAATAGTAAGTAAAGTCAAAGCCCAGACGGTTGTTCAAGAACTTCATGTCCAGACCTGCTTCATAAGAGGTCGCGATTTCAGGCTTCAACTGATCGTTCATCTTCACATTATCCTTGGTCGGAGTCAATACACCATTATCGAATTTGAAAGAGTAGGTGTTGTATAACTGATAAGGGCTTGTGTCCTTACCTACCTGTGCGGCAGACAGACGTGCCTTGGCAAATGTCACCCAGCTTGGCAACGGTTTGTCGATAGAGCGCAAGAAGTCCGACACTACGAAACTGAGGTTGGCAGACGGATAGAAGAAAGAATTGTTACCTGACGGAAGAGTGGATGACCAGTCGTTACGAGCTGTCAAATCCAAAGACAGATATTCCTTCCATGCCATCTGTACAGAGCCGAACACTGAGTTCATGGCACGCTTGTAACCATCCTCACTACCGGTTCTCAACAAATTGGCCGCATTCAGCATCCAATTACCTTTATCCACCATATTACCTACGCCCACACCCAAAGTTTCCGAACGCTGGTACATAAAGTTACCACCGACATTGAAGCCCAGACGGAAGTTATCAGTCAACTGACGGTCACCCATCAAAATGACTTCAGCATTTGACTCGAAGAAGTTTTCTTCACTACGGTCCATTGAATCATTCGTAATCATGGAAGTATTGGCTTCTCCATTGATACCATCACCCGCATTGGTGCTTTGCACTCTGGTGCGGTAGTAGTCAAAAGCGTATTTGGCAGACAGATGCAGCCAATCTGTGAAATTGATTTTCATGCTATAATATCCGAAAGCACGCCAGCGTTCATCTGAATTCTGACGCTGATGCAATACATAATAAGGATTACGGATACTGGCAGTAGGTCCTGTCCAGTTCACATGCGCATGAGTTTCATCAGAATATTGTTTCAAGTCATCCAGACGGACGTTGTTAGGGATTCTCATCAACTGGGAAATAGCACCGTAATCACCATACAGTGGACGGTTATCGGCTTTTGTACGTGAAAGAGAAATCTTTCCGTCCATAGACACCCATTTGTTCAATTCCGTTCCTGCATTCAGGTCGGCATTCACACGGCTCAAACTTTCAGTGGGGAATACACCGTCATTATCTGAGTATCCGAAAGAAGTACGGAAATGTGATTTCTCTGTACCGTTGCTGATAGATACGTTATGCGTATGCGAGAAACCGGTATCAAAATAATCTTTCAACTTATCCCCATAGTTAGAGTAAGCGTAAGTTTCTCCGTTCCAAGCCTCTTTCATGCTTCCATCCAATACCGGGCCCCAGCTTCCGCTATCCGTTTTGTCATACACCGCAGTCTTGGCATCTTTTGTATCAATATGTCCTTGTCCGTAACGGCGTTGCATATCCAATGTCTCGCCGATAGCTGTCCAAGTGAAGTTACCACTATAACGGATTCCGAAACCATCTTTCTTACTGCCTTTCTTTGTCGTAATCAAGATAACGCCATTACCTGCACGCGAACCGTAAAGAGCAGCCGCATTCGGACCTTTCAATACCGAGATGCTCTCGATGTCATCCGGATTAATGTCCATGGAAGCGCTACCACGGTCAACACCATCATAGCGGGATGCGCTTGAAGTGCTAGTGTCGCTGAAAGGAACGCCATCCACAATCCATAACGGCTGATTGTTGTCGGTAAGAGAAGAGTTACCACGAATGGTGATTTTCGTAGAACCACCTAAACCTGTAGCCGAAGTATTCATCTGAAGACCTGCCACCTTACCTTGCAAGGCACTGGTCACAGACGGGTCACCTGTCTTGTTCAGTTCATCACTTTTCAGTTCCTGAACCGCATAACCCAACATCTTCTTCTCACGTTTGATCCCCAAAGCGGTTACCACCACTTCGCCAATCTGCTGTGTGTCTTCCTGCATGGTTACGTTCAGTACATTCTTGCCATCGGGCTTCAACGTTTCCGAACGGTAACCAATGTATGAGAACACAATCTCGCCATTTCCGGGAACCGACAAAGAATAGTTACCTTCAAAGTCAGTAATCGTACCGGCTGTAGGGTTTCCTTTCACTTGTACGTTTACACCAATCAAGGCCTCTCCTGTCGCATCAACCACTGTTCCGGTCACTGTATGCTCCTGTCCTGTCTGTTGAGGTGTCTGAGGTTCTCCGGGTGCTGATAGATAGACAATATTATCCTCTATCTTGTAGGTGATTCCCTTGCCTTGCAAAGCTGCATCAAGTACAGACTGCAATGAACCGTTCTTTACATCAATGGCATTCACCGGCGTTTCAGCCAGTTTGTCATCATAGAAAAACTGATAGTTAGACTGTGATTTGATGTTCTTGATTACCGCTCCAAGAGTTGTCTTGGGAGTTGAAAGAACAATTTGTGCGCGGGTCCATTGCATGGGTGCAGCCACAAACAAAAGAATCAAAAGTGCCCTGAGTAATTTGGGCTTTCTCATTAATTGATTGCCTTTCATAATTTATTAAATTAGTTAACACTGACTTATTTTTCTCCAGTGAAGGGGTTCTCATGCCCCTTTCGAGAATAAAAACAGGCAGCTAAAAGAAAACACTTACTCCATCTCGTTCTTTTTTCTAAATTTTCTAGAAAAAACAGAGGAAAGGCAAAAGTAGTGATATCATCGGACTTTGACGTATAGAAGAAATATTTAAAAACAAAAAGGGGATGTACTCTTGCAATGCTACCAAAAGAGAACATCCCCCTCCAACCTCTCTTTACAAAAGAGAAATGCATGGTGAAACTTTTATTTCATTGTTTCGTCTTTTGAAAATGAATAAGGCAAATCACTTTCTTGTGTTCCACGTTGCATATTCGGACGGTCGGTCATCTTGAAATCGATAACACCACCTTGTAACAATTCATTGTGTTTCAAATAATTCTTGGTATAAACAGTACCGTTTACACGCATTTCATCTACATATCGGTTGGTATCGCTGTTATCCGGTGCGGTTATTACCAAGTTCTTTCCGTTTTCAAAATGCAGTGTCGCTTTCTTGAACAACGGAGCACCCAGAATATATTCATCTGTACCGGGACATACCGGATAGAATCCTAATGCAGAGAATACATACCATGCCGAAGTCTGTCCATTATCCTCGTCACCGCAATATCCGTCAGGTCCGGCTGTATACATACGGTTCATCACCTCACGCAACCAATATTGGGCTTTCCAAGGCTGACCCGCATAATCATACATATAAATCATGTGCTGAATGGGCTGGTTTCCATGTGCATAGTTACCCATATTCATAACTGTCATTTCACGGATTTCATGAATCACCTGTCCATAATAGCTATCATCAAAGATAGGGGGAACCGAAAAGACAGAATCAAGCATGGTAACGAACATTTCCTTACCTCCCATCAAGTCAATCAAGCCTTGGGGATCATGGAATACAGACCAAGAATAGTGCCAGCTGTTTCCTTCCGTAAAGTCACCTCCCCACTTCAACGGTGAGAATTTAGGAGCGAATTTGCCGTCCTTCTGCTTGCCGCGCATCAGCTTGCTTTCCGAATCAAACAGGTTCTTGTAATTCATGGCACGCTTGGCAAAGAGTGCGATTTCCTTCTTCGGACGTTTCAATTCTTTCGCCAGCTGATAAATACACCAGTCATCGTATGCATATTCCAATGTACGGGCTGCATTCTCATGAATCTTCACATCACAAGGCACATAGCCCAGCTTGTTATAATATTCATACCCCAGACGTCCGGTAGAAGAAACTTCAGGATGTACAGCTTCCGTTCCATGAATCAGTCCTTTGTATAATGTTTCCACATCTTCCACACGTACTCCTTTCAGATAAGCATCGACCAAGATAGAAGCTGAATTATTGCCGACCATGCAACCACGATGACCGGGGCTGGCCCATTCGGGGAAGAAGCCGCTTTCCTTATAAGTATTAATCAAACCTTCCTGTATTTCCTGATTTACCGAAGGATACATCAGGTTCAAGAAAGGGAACAAGCAACGGAATGTATCCCAGAATCCTGTATCCGTATACATATATCCCGGCAATGTTTCCCCATTGTAAGGACTGTAATGAACAGGTTGCCCATTGGCATCCAGTTCATAGAATTTACGCGGGAACAACAAGGAACGGTACAAGCAGGAATAGAAAGTACGGTATTGATCCAATGTTCCACCTTCCACTTCTACTTTACCTAAGACCTCATTCCAGGCATCTTTACCTTTCTGTACCAATACTTCAAAACTGTCTCCACCCAATTCCTTCAGATTCTGAATTGCTTGTTCAGGACTGATGAATGAAGAAGCGACACGGGCATGAACTACTTCGCCTTTCTTTGTCTTGAAACCGATAACGGCTCCGGTATGGAAATCAGTCTGCTCCAGTTTACCTTCTTTCAAGGTTACAGGAACACTGCCGTCCGGTTTTTCAGGCTGTACATCGTTAGAGAACGTAGCCTCATAAGTAAACGGCTTATCAAACTCAATAACGAAATAATTCTTGAAGTTGGCAGGAACACCACCACTGTTGCGAGTGGTATAGCCCACAATTTTGTTTTCTCCGGGAATCACCTTGATAGATGAGCCACGATCAAAAGCATCAACCACTACGTATGAGTCATTTTCAGGAAAAGTAAAGCGGAACATAACGGCACGTTCCGTAGGAACCATTTCAGTCACCACATCATGTTCTGCCAAATAAACCTTATAATAATAAGGTTTTGCAATTTCAGCTTTATGAGAGAACCAACTTGCACGCTTGTCCTCCTCAAATTCCGGTTTTCCAGTTACGGGCATGATGGAAAATTGACCATAGTCATTAATCCACGGACTGGGCTGATGGGTTTGTTTGAAACCACGGATTTTATTAGCCGTATAGACATACTGCCATCCGTCCCCCATCTTTCCTGTCTGGGGAGTCCAGAAATTCATACCCCATGGACGGGATATGGCAGGATAAGTATTTCCTGTAGAGAGTTCAAAGGAAGACTGTGTACCTACCAACGGACTCACATAGTCTGCATAATCCTTTGCCTGCACAAACAGTGTAACACACAGGACTGCAACTGATAGAAATAATTTTTTCATGATATTGTTATTTGGGTTAAGTTATACTTTTTAATTCTTTATCTGTTTTCCCCATTCCGTCGGTACGGAGCTCATGGTAATCTCCATCGTTCCCCCACGTACTATGTCATTATGGGTAAAGAAAGGAACATCCAGTGGTTTTCCGTTCAACAGAACCGACTCAATGTACTTATTGGTCTTCGAGTTGTTGTGGGTACGGATAACGAAAGTCTTGCGGTCGGGCAGATTAATCGTCACCTCCTCAAACAACGGACGTCCGATAGAATAAACCGGCTTGCCGGGACATACCTGATAGAAGCCCATGGAGTTCAAAATATACCATGCAGACATCTGACCGCAATCTTCATTACCCGACAAGCCGTCAGGAGCATTGAAATACTGGTTATGCAGCACACTGTCAACCAATTCCTGAGTACGCCATGGACGGTTTACATAGTTATACATGTGAGTAATGTGATGACTCGGCTCATTGCCATGCGCATACTGGCCTATCAGTCCTGTGATATCAGCAGAGGTAGCCTCTCCTTCCAACTGGGAAGAAACCGTAAACAAAGAATCCAGCTTTCCAACGAAAGCATCCTCTCCACCCATCAACTTCACCAATCCCGGAATATCATGCGGAACAAACCAAGTCCACTGCCATGCAGTTCCTTCACAATAATCATCATTACGGTGATTGGAAGAACGGGGATTGAACGGGGTACGCCATTCACCTTTACTATCCAATCCACGCATGAAACGGGTGGCAGGATCAAAATAAAATTCGTACGCATCCGCAAAACGGGCATATTTCTCCTTGGTTTCAGTATCTCCCAGGCTGTCTGCCAACACGGAAATACACCAGTCATCGTATGCATATTCCAACGCTTTCGCAACCGATTCATTCTCACGATCACACGGGATATAGCCAAGGGTATTCTTATAGTAACGAGCTTTAGGCATTACATAAGGAATCAGCCAACCGGGAGCGACAATACCGGTCGTATCATATTCCGCCGCACGCAAACATGCCTTGTAAGCTTCCTGCACATCAAAATCGCGATATCCCTTCACATAAGAATCGGTTACCAACGAAGCCGCATGATACCCTACCATCGTTCCGGTATAATTGGATACACAATCCCATTTCGGGAAAATACCACCTTCTTGATGCTTCTTTATCAATGAACGGATAAATTCCGTATTCAACTGAGGATCGACAATAGTCAGTAACGGATGTAACGCACGGAAAGTATCCCACAAAGAGAAAATGGTATAAACCGGATGTTTCATGTCGGTGGTATGCACTTTCAAATCCATTCCCAAGTAACGCCCGTCTACATCAGTAAACAGATTGGGACTTAGGAAAGCATGATACATAGCCGTATAGAAAATGGCACGCTGGTCTTCATTATTGGTTTTGACTGCAATCTTTGACAGGCATTCATTCCATTTCTTCTTAGCATCGGCACGCACTCCATCAAAATTCCAACCGGGCATCTCAGCCTGGAGGTTCTTATAAGCACCTTCCGCATCAACAGAAGAGATAGAGAACTTAGCCAGCACTTGTTCGTCTTTCGCCGTTTCAAAATGCAAAAGCATTTTGCATACAGGAATCTGTTTGTCATTTTCCTGAACAGTATCCGTGTACAAAGTATACGTGAAGGGTTTGGAAAATACGGCATAAAAATAAAGATCCTGCCGGTATGCCCAATAGGCACTGCGTTTGCGCCCCCGCAACACAGTATCATTCACTGCCTCCACTTCCATTACCTGATTGATTTGTTGCTGAATATTATAGTCCATATCCAAGATAAATCCAGACTCCTTACTTTCCGGAAAAGTATACCGATGCATTGCCGCACGCTCTGTTGAGGTCAGTTCGGCTTTTACCCCGTATGTATCCAGGAAGACAGAATAATATCCCGGTTCGGCATGTTCCTTTTCATGAGAAAAAGCCGATGCGAAAGGACGCTTCTGGCTTTCTGTTCCCAAGAAATCAGTACGCTGCACACCTACAGTCGGCATCAACAGGAAATCTCCGAAATCCGCACACCCTGTACCACTAAGACGTGTATGGGCAAAACCATTGATCGTAGTATCTTCATAATAATATCCGGAACAGGAATCCCAACCGTCAATACGAGTATCTGGTCCCGGCTGTATCATGCCATGGGGAACCATAGCACCCGGATGGGTATGTCCATGGCCTCCTGTACCAATAAAAGGATTGACATAATGGGTGTAATCATTCATTTCATTGCCCTCAGAATCACATGCGGTGAAACACAATAACCCTAGAAGACAGCCGCTTAAGAGCATGTTGATTTTCATAGATCTTTATTTAAAAATTATTTTGTTTCCGATGAGATAAATATATTGTTATCATCTACTTTCTTATAATTGAAAGGAATAGAGTTACGCAAAGAATTCAGCACAGACTCTATATTATCTTTCTTTTTCAGTACACCTGAATAAGTATTAGTACTGTCTACATCCGGTGAAAGGATAATCTTCACCCCATAGAACCGTTCCAATGCTGCCGCAATCTGGAAAATAGATGATTTTTCAAATGGAATCAAATCATTATGCCAGACTATCTCCATCTTGGGATCGACCTGTTTTACCTGCATCCGCCCTGTCACCCTGTTTAAAACAGCCTTTTGTCCCGGTAACAAAGTAATTCTGCCTTTATCTGATTTATCTTTTACCTCAACTTCCCCCTCTACCAGAGTCGTTTCAGCAAAACTGTTATCCGGACGGCATTTTATATTGAAAGAGGTTCCCAAGACCCTGACATCCATTGCCTGGCTTTTTACCGTAAAAGGTTTCTCATGATTACGTGCCACTTCAAAATAAGCCTCCCCATCCAGATATACATGACGTTCTTTACCTTCAAAAGCACGCGGATATTTTAAAACAGACGACTGGTTCAACCATACTTTTGTCCCGTCAGGCAACAACATCTCACGCACTTGTCCATGAGCAGCCGATGCTACCACCAATTCCTCCGCTTTATTCCGGAACCAATAGGCCAATCCCGCAGCCAGCACTATCACGCCCACTATAGCAGCTGCATAACGCAACACACTCCTAAGCTTGAACACCTCCTGTCTCTTTTGATTTTCCTGTTCCAATCTTCTACCCAACCTGCGCTCTGCCTTCGCTACCAGATTTTCCTCCTCAAAGGGGAATTTACCTAACTGATAAATCTCCTCCATACGGAATAACTCTCCGGCATTCTCATCAGATTCTTTCATCCATTCATTGATAAGAACAAAATCCTCCTCCGAGCATCGGTTTTCCAAATACCTGATAATAATATCTTCGTTAAGTTTACTCATCTTTTTCCCTATTCATATAGTAAACAATTCAACTTGTAAAAACACTTAGCAGTTTTGCTGAAAATATAATCAATGACAATAATAAATGGCTGAGACGTTCGCGCAAAAATTTCAAGGCCTTATACATATGTGCCTCTACGGTACGTAAAGAAATACCAAGAGTATCAGCAATTTCCTTGTTTTTCATATCATGAAGATAACTCAGTTTGAACACCTCCTTACATTTATCCGGCAATTCATTAATCGCTTCAAAAATTTCCTGACGTAATTCCTGATTCTCTATCTTTTTAATAACTTCAGCATGATCCGGCTGGTAATATTGCAATTTTCGTTCATAGATTTCTATCATTGCCGCACTGTAGTTGTTCTCTATAACCTGATGCTTCAATAAATTTATAGCCTTGGTATATACAGAACGATAAAGGAAAGCTAAAATCTGCTCTCCTATGACGACTGAATCTCTCCGCCTCCACAACTCCACAAAAACATCCTGCACTACATCTTCGGCTTCTTCGGTACCGACCAGCCGTGTCGCATAAAACAACAGCTTAGGATAGCATTGACGAAAGACGGCCTTATAGGTGTCATCAAGTTCCTCGTTCATATTATATAATTCACCTTTGTATGAGGAGGGAGCCAATGTTCCAAATAACGATCCAATCATCCACTGCAGGGGTAGAAAGCTTCCGCTCATCATACAATTTTCAGGCAGATTCAAACCGCCTCTACAGCAAAACGATAACAAATATTACTTTTAACTCACCTCCTGTACAATTCTTAATAAGTTGAACCAATTATTATCTATACCAAATATTTCCCGGTTCCGGACCCATTTCAAATTCTACAGTAGCACCGTCCATTATTTGCCGGTGTGTGATATAGCTCTTATCGTATGGTTGCCCATTTACTTTCACCGACTGGATATAGATATTTTCACGACTTACTCCAGGGGCCAGTACTGTGAACGTTTTTCCATTATCCAGATGCATCTGTATCTCGGGGAACAACGGCGTACCAATCTCATATTCACCACTTACCGGATTGACAGGATAAAATCCCATAGCACTGAATACATACCAAGCAGACATCTGTCCACAATCCTCATTACCACACAGTCCGGCAGGTGCATTGAAATAAAGGTCATGCATGACCTGCGCCGCATACTTCTGAGTTTTCCAAGGCTGACGTACCTTATTATATAGATAAATCACATGATGGCTAGGCTCATTACCATGAGCATACTGGCCAATCATACCTGTACTGAAAAGAGGCAAATCTGCATTACTAGCCGGGATATAAGTAAACATACTATCCAACTTTTCTGTAAAACGATCCTTACCACCAGTCAAGGCAATTAACCCCTTAATATCCTGCTGTACAGACCAAAAGTACTGCCAACCGTTACTTTCACAAATATGGGCAGTGTAGTCATCCGGGCTGAAATTAGGTTGGAATATTCCTTTATCATCTATCGGCTGCATGAAGCTTGATGCCGGATTGAACACATTGCGATAATTCTGAGAACGCTTGTAGAATTCGTCCGCTAATTGAGTCCTCCCCATCTTCCGGGCCATTTCGGCTATGCAATAATCATCAAAAGCATATTCTAATGTCTTGGAAAGCGACCAATTTTCCGCATTATATTCATCCTTTATATTATAAGGTATATATCCTAACTTTTTATACAGACCAATGCCGCGATAATTATCCAAATTAGCAGTAGTCACACAAGCCTCCAATGCCTTCTCAGCATCAAAATCACCAATACCTTTCAAATAAGCATCAACAATAACAGGCACAGCATGGTAGCCAATCATCATATCAGTCTCACTTCCCCAAAAGTTCCATACCGGCAAACGTCCGTTCTGTTCATAAAAAGCAATGAATGATTTCACCATATCATTGACACGTTGAGGTTCCGTATAAGTAAATAACGGATGTGCGGCACGATAAGTATCCCACAATGAAAAGGTTCCATAATTCACCCAACCATCCGTCTGATGAATTTTCTTATCGGGACCATAATAAGACCCGTCCACATCACTGTAAATAGTCGGGGCAATCATTGTATGATACAATGCTGTATAAAAATTAACCTTATCGTCCTTGTTATCACCTGTTACCTCTATTTTTCCCAACTGACGGTTCCAATTATCTTTAGTTTCAGCCAAATATTTATCGAAATCATTGTGAGGTGCCTCAGCCGCCATGTTTTTAGCGGCACCTTCCATGCTCACTCCCGAAAGAGCAGTACTCAGAACAATCTGTTCTCCTTTTTCCGTATCAAAATTAAAGCGGGCGATATAAGCCGTACCTACACGTTTACCTTTCAAAGTAATGGCAGTAGTATCCATCTCTACCGAAGCAAACGGTTTGGAGAAACGAGTACGAAAATACACATGCTGGTCTCTTGCCCATCCTTCAGAAAAACGATATCCCTGAATAGTGCATGAGTCAATTATTTCAATATAAGAATCATTGGTAAAATCCCAATTCATCGCTTTCTTCAGATTCAGAAAGACAGCCGACTCCCCTTCAGGAAACGTATAACGCTGGATGCCGCAACGCTCTGTAGCAGTTAATTCCACATTGATATCATAATCTTTCAGCAACACGCGATAGTAACCTGCTGAAGCCTCTTCATCCGCATGAGAGAATTTGGAATAGATGCCTAAAGGAGCTTCCGCTTCCTGATAAGGCAAAGTAACAGGCATAAAAGAGATATCATACAAGTCTCCGGCTCCCGTCCCCGACAAATGGGTATGACTGAATCCGGCAATCGTACTGTCCGGATAAAAATAGCCGGAAATACGGTCCCATCCGGGCAAGCCGTTATCCGGACTAAGTTGTACCATTCCGAAAGGCGCTTGCGCTCCCGGATAAGTATTGCCGGTAAAATCGGTTCCGATAAACGGATTCACCAATTGGGTATAATCGGTTAACGGCTGGGTTTGTTTATTGGATACACAGGCTCCAAATGCCACTAAAGAAATGAATAGCGCGAGAACAGGTGTTTTCATACTTAAGAGGTTTTTCATTATTACTTTGTTACAAAAATACACATTATAATAATACGAACAACCTTATTATGAAAAACACTTAGCTTTAATTCATTATTTTTTCGTATTTAAATAGTAAAGAAGGGATTCTTTCACCTTTTCATCCGAAGTTACAATCAAAAATTCACCGCCTCTTTTATCATACAGAAAGCAATAGGTCTTATAAAGAGCTATACCTGCTATCTCTTCCCAAGGGAATGTCTGTTTCAGTTTCGCCTTGTCATATGTCAACCCTTCCGGAGTTATTTCCACCCAAGTCTGCCCTGCAATACTCCGCTTATAAATTTTATTTAGTCTGACAGGCAGCATAATCAAGATATAGATAAGACACAAGAACCAAATCAGCAGCGGGCTGAACAGGCTTTGCTCTTCGGGAACAATATAGTGCCCTGTACACAATGCAATACAAATATAAATGATAAACAACAAAGAAAAACTGAAATGACGGATGTCCCACAATTTATACAAAGCATACTTTTTCAGGCTGATATTATAATCACAAACCACGACACCTGGTTCCCGTGTCAGTTTGCTTTTCGGTATGCTGAAGATACGCAATATCTGGATTCCCCGCTTCACGCCGTACCCGAATAATAAAACCATCACACCAAGATTTATCAAGATCCACCACCACAATGATTCGTTTGCCAAAGCCGGTTGCCCGACAAGCACCATTGATGCAAAAGTGATACCCGCCACCAATAACAACATACTACAAATTACAGTTAAAATCCATCCTCTTGTTTTCATAATAACCTTTTTACTTTATTCCATGACGGGAAACAAAGATAAAAGATTATGGCTAGATAACAAATAAAGAGCCGTCGAATTATTAATCACAGACCATATTATACATAAAATTGCCTGAAAGCAATCTTATTTGCCATTCCTTCACACCTCGAATTTAAATTGTTGTTTGGTTAGGAAGTTAGAAGTTTTTTCGTATGTTTGTCGCAAATATTAATGAAAAACACATTTCTATCTATGAAAAAGAGTGATATTCTGTTCTTTTTATTTATAATAGCATTGTTTCTGCCCTTTTTTATTAGTGATACCATTTATGAATGATACAAATCTTTCAATGCAATCCATGGTATGGTTATGAGTTTTGTGAAGTTCGCCATTCTAGCTACTTTGGGAGACAAAATTCATCTCTTCCCTACCCTACCTTTCCAATACTTTCCCTACCTTTGTGCCATAAGTACGTATGACAAATACCAATATGGAACAACAACAATCATCTTATAAAGAAAAAGAACGTATAGACCTTCACGAGCCGCGACGCTTCAAAGTTATCATTTTCAATGACGACTTTACTACAATGGAATTTGTTGTAAAGATATTAACTACCGTTTTTTTCAAATCAACGATGGAAGCAGAAGCTTTGATGATGCAGGTACATAAAAGTGAATCGGCCGTAGTAGGCATCTATACGTATGATATCGCCCGGTCAAAAGTACAAAAAGCCACCCGTATGGCTCGTGAAGAGGGATTCCCTCTCCGACTCACGGTTACACCGGAAGAAGAATAAAAAATCAAGAATAAGATATGGATATACCAAATACCGATTCGGTGAACTACGCTTTCGCTTCTGCGCAGAGCCAAGCGATGCAATATCGGCATGAATTTATCACGCCCGAACACTTATTGAGCGCATTGCTGAAACAAGTTCCTTTTCAAAAAGCATTGGCAGAGTGTTTTTGTACCCCGGAAGAACTGTCCCAGTCCATTTCCGAATATCTGTCAAAAGAAGTGGAACGAGTTCCTCAAGAAATAGAATATGAATTGGAAATTTCAGGTCAACTCTCCGAGCTGCTGCAATATGCCTATATGACAATCAGCCATTCAAGCGCAGAAGAAATGGATGTTCCTCATCTGGTACAAGGAATGCTTCAACTGGAAGATTCATGGGCTGGCTATCTGTTAAAAAAAACAATGGGCGAAGATATGCCGGAATTCCTCAGCACCCTCATTTCAAATTACGAGCACATGAATCAGTTTCAAGAGGAAACTTCCTCTGAGCAAGAGAAAAGCGAGCCTTGGCGTAACTATGTTACCTGCCTCAACGAGGGCCTGCAAGACCGGAATCCGCTTATAGGCAGGGATGTGGAATTGGAACGCACCATTCAGGTTCTCTGCCGCAAAGAAAAGAACAATCCTCTGCACGTGGGCGAACCGGGAGTGGGAAAAACCGCACTGGCCTACGGACTGGCCGCACGTATAGAAGCAGGCAATGTTCCCGAACGTCTCACAGGTTGTCGTATCTACGAGCTGGATTTAGGCAACTTATTGGCCGGTACACAATATCGGGGTGAGTTCGAGAAAAGGCTGAAAGCCATTATGGAAGGAATACGGAAAGAAGGACACGCCATTGTATATATAGATGAAATACATAACCTGATAGGCGCCGGACGGACGGGAGACGGTTCGATGGATGCCTCTAATATGCTCAAGCCTTATCTGGAAGGAGGAGAGATCCGATTTATCGGCTCCACTACTTACGAAGAATTCAACCGCTATTTTTCGCGTAGCAGAGGATTAGTACGGCGTTTCCAACAGATTGACATACAAGAACCGGGAATCGAGGAAACCATCCACATAGTGGAAGGGTTAAAAGAAAAATACGAAACGTTCCACGGAGTGATTTATGAAGAAGGAGTGATAGCATATGCCGTCACAGCTGCCGCACGGTATATCAGCGACCGTTTTTTGCCCGACAAGGCCATAGACCTCATGGACGAAGCCGCTGCGAAATTGCGTATAGAGCGCGATTCAATGCCCGAGGAACTTGACGAGATAACGCGCCACGAAAAGCAGCTCGAAATAGAGCGCGAGGCTATAAAACGCGAGCACGACGAGCCGAAACTCGAGCAGCTGAACAAGGAGATAGCAGAACTTCAGGAGCAGGCTGCCGACTTCCGCGCCAAATGGCAGGCCGAAAAGGAATTGCTCGGCAAGATACAGCAAAACAAACTGCAAATAGAGCAACTGCGTTTCGAGGCCGACAAGGCCGAACGCGCCGGCGATTACGGCAAGGTGGCCGAAATACGTTACGGAAAGATAAAAGCCCTTGACGACGAGATACTCCGCGTGCAGGAGGAACTGAAGAAATACCAGGGCGGCAACGCCATAATAAAGGAAGAGGTAACTCCCGACGATATTGCCGACGTGGTAAGCCGCTGGACCGGCATTCCGGTGAGCCGAATGCTGCAGAGCGAGCGCGAAAAGCTGCTCCACCTCGAGGACGAGCTGCACAAACGTGTGATAGGGCAGGACGAAGCCATACAGGCCGTGTCCGACGCGGTGCGCCGCTCGCGTGCGGGTCTGCAAGACCCCAAGCGGCCCATAGGTTCGTTCATCTTCCTGGGAACTACCGGTGTGGGAAAAACCGAACTGGCCAAGGCGCTTGCCGAATATCTGTTCAACGACGAAACGATGATGACGCGTATCGACATGAGCGAGTACCAGGAAAAATTCAGCGTCTCGCGTCTGGTCGGAGCGCCTCCCGGATATGTGGGTTACGAGGAAGGCGGACAGCTCACCGAGGCCGTAAGGCGGAAGCCGTACTCGGTTGTACTGTTCGACGAGATAGAGAAAGCGCACCCAGATGTGTTCAACATTCTCCTTCAGGTGCTCGACGACGGAAGGCTTACCGACAACAAAGGTCGCACCGTAAACTTCAGGAATACCATTATAATAATGACGTCCAACCTCGGCAGCCAATACATTCAGAGCCGTTTTGAGGAACTGGCGGGCAAGAGCGGCCGCGAATACGAAAATGCCATTTCCGAGACCCGGAACCACGTTATGGATATGCTGAAAAAGACTATCCGCCCCGAATTCCTTAACAGGATTGACGAAATAATAATGTTCCGCCCGTTGGAGAAAGAGCAGATACGCCAGATAGTACGCCTGCAGTTGAAGGGCATTTCCGATTTGCTCAAGCAGCAGGATGTCAGCATGAACGTTTCCGAAAGTGCGGTAGACCTGCTTGCTTCGGCCGGCTTCGACCCCGAGTTCGGCGCGCGGCCCGTAAAGAGGGCGCTGCAAAGGCTGTTGCTGAACGATTTGAGCAAGAACCTGCTTTCGGGCAAAATCGACCGCACAAAGCCCATACACGTCGACGCCGCAAACGGCTCGCTCGTTTTCACTAACGAGTAAACATCGGTTTGGGCAGACAAAAAGAGCATCTGTTTATGTTAAAAACCGCACAGGCATTTTTTGCCTGTGCGGTTTTTTGTTTTTTCAGGGGTATTGGAGCTAAGAAAAAATTAGTGGCTCCGATTTTGAAATCCGAGCCACTAATTTTTTGCCCCCTCCAAACCCGCATGGATACTAAGGTTTACGCCTTGTGTTAAATGCAGACAAAAACAGCCGCCCCGCAGCCCGCCCCGCCAACCCGGCACCATAAAAAGTGCATTTTAAAACATTGGTATTTGAACTACCGAAATTTCTTAGATAATTCAAACATTGTGGCGCAACAGATTCGTAAACATGCGAAACTTTTTTGTAGTATTTTCCGTAACTTTGTGCTTGCGACAATTATTAATCCCCTGAATCGTGACAAAGAATTTCGAGATACGCAACAGCACGGCAGAGTTCCTTACATTTATAATTGAAGGTAAGGAAGACGGCATACAGGTATTGTATAAAAACGAAACCATTTGGACGACACAAAAGGCAATGGCCGAATTGTTCGATGTTGATAGAACGGTTATCACAAAACACCTGAAAAATATTTTTGAAAGTTCTGAATTACAGATAAATTCAGTATGTGCAAAATTTGCACATACTGCTGATGACGGGAAAACATATAATACAGCATTTTATAATCTTGACGCAATCATATGGCCAAGCGGCACATACCGATGACAATGGAGGATTGGGCAAAACGAATAGACCTGATTCTTGAAGTCGGTGGTGACAATGTGTTGGATAATGGCGGACATATAACTGCCGAGTTTGCTAAACATTTTGCTGAAGCAGAGTTCGAGAAGTATCGTATAATTCAGGACAAAAATTTTTCTTCCGACTTTGATAAGCTAACAGGCAACACTTTTTTATTGCCTGAAATTCCGAGTGACATTCCGTCGGGAGATTGAAAATAAACCTTCGTTTCATTTGCTTTTATTTTGCATTCCGCGTGGCTTGCACTATCTTTGCATGATGTAACGAATAAAGTAAACAAAAATTCCGTATATGCTTACCATAAAACAGATTACCGAAAACAAGGAGGGCGTGATAAAAGGCTTGGAGAAGAAACTCTTCAAGGACGCCCGCAAGAACATAGACGCCGTGCTGGCGCAGAACGACTGCCGCCGAGAGGCGCAGGGACGCTTAGACGCAACGTTGCAGTTGATAAACGCCAAGTCGAAGGAAATAGGCACATTAATGCGCGACGGCAAACGCGACGAGGCCGAGGCGGCCAAGGCGTTTGTGAGCGCCAGGAAAGAGGAGGCCAAGGCCATCGAGGCCGAAATGGACAACGCTGCCGCAGCAATGAAGGCTCTCTTGCTCAACATTCCCAACGTGCCCTACGACGAAGTGCCCGAGGGCAAGGACGCCAACGACAACGAGGTTGTGAAAACGGGCGGGCAGAACACCGTGCTGCCCGAGAACCCGCTGCCCCACTGGGAGCTGGCCAAGAAGTACGACATCATCGACTTCGACCTCGGCGTGAAGCTCACCGGAGCCGGATTCCCCGTCTACAAGGGCAAGGGCGCCCGGCTGCAGCGCGCGCTGATCAACTACTTCCTCGACTGCAACACGAAGGCCGGATACCTCGAAGTCGAGCCTCCAGTGATGGTCAATGAGGCCTCGGGCTTCGGCACCGGACAGCTGCCCGACAAGGAGGGACAGATGTACCACGCCACGGTGGACAACTTCTACCTGGTACCGACGGCCGAAGTGCCCGTGACGAACATCTACCGCGACGTGATTCTCGACGAGAGCGACTTCCCGGTGAAGATGACCGCCTACACCCCCTGCTTCCGCCGCGAGGCCGGCTCCTACGGCAAGGACGTGCGCGGCCTGAACCGCCTGCACCAGTTCGACAAGGTGGAGATCGTCCAGCTGTCGCTGCCCGACGTATCGTATGAGGCGCTCGACGGCATGGTCGCCCACGTCGAGGGGATCGTCCGCTCGCTCGGACTGCCCTTCCGCATCCTCCGTCTCTGCGGCGGCGACATGTCCTTCACCTCGGCGCTGACCTACGACTTCGAGGTCTACTCCGAGGCACAGAAGCGCTGGCTCGAAGTATCGTCCGTCTCGAACTTCGAGTCGTTCCAGGCCAACCGCCTCAAGCTCCGCTACCGCGACGCCGAGAAGAAGATCCACCTCGCGCACACGCTCAACGGATCGTCGCTCGCCCTGCCGCGCATCGTCGCCGCGCTGCTCGAGAACTACCAGACGCCCGAAGGCATCCGGATTCCCGAGGTGCTGATTCCCTATACGGGTTTTGATATTATCAAATAATCCGTTATCTTTGCTGAACACACATACACACACTAACAACAAAAATTCTTTAAGACAATGGCTTACAAAATCACCGACTCCTGCGTAGCCTGCGGCACCTGCATCGGCGAGTGCCCCGTTGAGGCGATTTCGGCCGGCGACATCTACGTGATCGACGCCGACAAGTGCATCGACTGCGGCACCTGCGCAGGCGTTTGCCCGAGCGAAGCAATCGTATCGGAGTAACACCCGGAACGATTACGGAAAATGCGGTCCGCCTCTGACGGACCGCATTTTTCATTCACACAACCGATACACCCTCCCGACATGAAAAGAGTGATCGCCCTGCTGCTCCTTGCAGCGATGCTCCCGGCCTGCGAAACACCCCGGGAGCAGTTCGAGCGCCGCATCGACCGAATTCTGGAACACTGCGAAGCTACGGTCGGCGTCGCCGTGCTGGCACCCGACGGCACCCCGATCTCGCGCAACGACCGGCCGCTGCCGATGCTGAGCGTCTTCAAGTTCCCCGTAGCGCTGGCCGTGCTCGACCGCGCGGTACGCGAAGGGATTCCGCTCTCGACCCCCGTTGCGGTCGGACCCGAATGGCTTGACAGCGGAACCTACAGCCCGATGCGCGATTCGCTCCCGCCGCAGGGAGGCACGCTCCCGCTCGGCCGGCTGCTTGCCTACGCCGTCTCGCAAAGCGACAACATCGCCTGCGACAGGCTGATCGACTTCGCCGGAGGTCCCGGGGCCGTGGACGGGTATTTGAAAAGGCTGGGAATTACGGAGATCCGCATCACGGCTACGGAGCGCACAATGCACCTGGCAACGGAAAACCAGCGGTTCAACACGGCCCGACCATCGGCGCTGTGCAGCCTGTTCGACCGGTTCCTCCAGGGAGAGCTGCTCCCGCAACGGGAGACCGACTGGCTGCGCGGGCTGCTCGAGGGGTGCGCAACCGGACAGAACAAGCTCCGGGCAGGGCTTCCTCCGGAGGTCTGCCTCGGCCACAAGACGGGCAGCTCGGACCGCACGCCCGAAGGGATCCGGATCGCCGACAACGATGCCGGTTATGTCGTGCTGCCCGACGGACAACACTACTGCATCACGGTTCTGGTCACCGACTCGCGCCACGACGACGCCCGAAACGCCGGCGTCATCGCGGCGATCTCGGAGGCCGCATACGAATACTTCACAAGCACGCAAAACAAAAATGGACGACCTTGAAAAGATGCGCTCCGGGAGATGGCTCCACGCTGTCACGCCGCCGATCGGCGAGGCCCTGCACCGCACCGAGGAGCTGCTCTTCGCGCTCAACCAGCTGCCGCCGAGCCGCCGCGGGGAGCGCGAGGCGATTCTCCGCCGGCTGCTCGGACATCTCGGCAAGGGGTGCACGATACACAGCCCCTTCCGCTGCGACTTCGGAGAGCAGATCCGCATCGGAGACGGTTTTGTCGGGAACTTCAACCTCACGATCCTCGACGAGGCGCCGGTGACAATCGGCGACCGCGTGCTGATCGGCCCCAACGTGGGTATCTATACGGTCAGTCACGCCCTGCTGCCCGACGAGCGGGCCGAGGGGATCATGCGCTCACTGCCCGTACGGATCGGAAACGACGTCTGGATCGGCGGCCATGCGGTCATCATGCAGGGGGTGACGATCGGCGACGGCGCCGTGATCGGGGCCGGAAGCGTCGTCACACACGACATCCCGCCCCGCGTCATCGCCGTGGGGAATCCGTGCCGCGTGCTGCGGCCGGTCACCGACCGGGACAGCGTCCGGGAATATCTCTGACCGGACGGATCCGGACCGGCACACGTCCGGTCAGCGGGACATCACTCTTCGTAGAGGAGGTACTTGGCACGGAGGGGGCGGAAACGCGCGACATCCTCCTGCCAGCGGGCCCGGATCTCGGCATCGGTGGCTCCGGCGCGGATCATGCCGCGCACCCAGCCCGCACCCACCAGTTTTTCGAACATCGGGGTGAAGAAGGCATCGCCCAGCGCCTCGAGGTCGCGGTAGGCATCGATCACATAGCGCAGCGTGAAGCCCGTCGCACGCGCCTCGTCGAGCGGCAGAGAGCTCAGATCGACGCCCCGGCATACCTCGCCCTCAAGCGGAGGATGCTTGGCCCCGGCCGTCGGTCGGGGCGTGAAGGTGTAGTTGCGCCCTTTCAGTCCGGGGTGTCCGTAACATGCGAACGGGCGGTCCGTGCCGCGGCCGAGGCTCACGACCGTACCCTCGAAGGGACAGAGCGCCGCATAGAGATAGACCGACCGCTGCGTCGGCAGGTTGGGCGACGGCGCCACGGGCAGCAGATACTCGGTCGCGTGCGTATAGTTGCGGCAGGGAACTACATCGAGCCGGCAGGGGTGCGCCCACCCCTCGCCGATGGCCATGCGGGCAATCTCGCCAAGCGTCATGCCGTGCAGCACGGGAATCGGCAGCTGCCCCACTCCCGAGCGGTACTTCATGTCGAGGAGGGGTCCCTCGACCTTGTCCCCGTTGGGATTGGGACGGTCGAGTACGATCACCTCGCGGCCCGCATCGGCACAGGCATCCGTCAGGCGGAGCATCGTGATGTAATAGGTATAGAAACGCAGCCCCACGTCCTGCAGGTCGATCAGCAGGACGTCGAACGAACGCATCGCCTCGTCCGACGGGCGGCCCGAGCCTCCGTCGTAGAGCGAGCGGATCGGAATCCCGGTGCGGGCATCGACCGTACTGCCGACATGTTCGCCGGCATCGGCCGTACCGCGGAAGCCGTGTTCGGGCGAGAAAATCCCCGTCACGTCGAATCCCCGGGCATGGAGCAGGTCCACCAGATGAACCCGGCCCGAGGCATCGGCACCCGGCGCCCCCGGCATGTCGGCCACGGAGGTCTGGTTGGCCAGCCCCGCCACACGGCGTCCGGCCAGACGC
>ENA-ORNF01000437-ORNF01000437.1-human-gut-metagenome-genome-assembly--contig:-NODE-437-length-42791-cov-5.586508_pt1 | contig 42791 bp, 37 predicted proteins | sample MGYA00242110_ERZ509012 | MGnify/ENA primary metagenome ERZ509012 (study PRJEB26280, sample SAMEA2338714) | human gut metagenome | biome: human gut; feature: human-associated habitat; material: faeces...
ATTTCAAAGGTGTAGATAAATCTTTTGCTATTCAGGCAGGTCGTGAAGTTCGTGTTATGGTAGTGCCCGAGCAGATTACAGATGCCGATATGGTGCTGTTGGCACGAGATATTTCAAAGCAGATCGAAGCTGAATTGGAATATCCCGGACAGATCAAGGTAAATGTGATCCGTGAGAGCCGCGTAATAGATTACGCCAAATAACTGACCAGTCAGAAATGACAATTTCATACAAAGTAAGAAAAGCTGTTGTGCTGTTAAGCATAACAGCTTTTTTAATAAAATTTTATAAAAAGGGTATTGTACAAAGAACTCTCTTATAGTATGATATTCGGAGTGTATGATTGTATACGATTATCCAACGTTCACAGAAGAATGTACATTCCCGAAGGGAAAAGACGAGAAAGGTATGGTACGAAATGAAAGCATATCAGGAATTATCCAAGGAAGAACTTTTAACATTGAAGGCAGAGCTTAACGCTGCATATGAAGATGCAAAAGGCAAGGGCCTGAAACTGGATATGTCCAGAGGAAAACCTGCAGTTAACCAGTTGGATATGACGATGGATTATCTCGATGTTATCAATTCTCAGAGCGTCATGAAGGCTGAGGATGGAATGGATGTTCGAAATTACGGTGGCTTGGACGGTATTCCTGAGGCAAAGAAACTGATCGCTGACATTTTGGAAGTGAAGCCGGAGAATGTGATCGTCTGTGGTAATGCCAGCCTGACCATCATGTATGATACCGTATCCAGGGCTATGACCCATGGCATCTTAGGCAATACCCCCTGGTGTAAGCTGGATCATGTAAAGTTTCTGTGTCCCGTACCCGGTTATGACAGACATTTTGGAATCACAGAGCATTTCGGAATTGAAATGATCAATGTGCCCATGACACCCGAAGGACCGGATATGGACATGGTAGAGAAGCTGGTGTCTGAAGATCCTGCCATCAAGGGTATCTGGTGTGTACCGAAATACTCCAACCCTCAGGGCTATTCCTACTCCGATGAGACTGTAAGACGTTTCGCAGCATTGCAGCCTGCCGCACCGGATTTCCGTATTTTCTGGGATAATGCCTATGCCATCCATCATTTATATGATGACAGACAGGATCAGCTGTTAGAGATTCTTTCTGAGTGTGAGAAAGCAGGACATCCGGACATGGTATTCGAGTTCTGTTCCACCTCCAAGGTAACCTTTGCGGGAGCAGGTATTGCAGCTATAGCTTCTTCCAAGGCAAATCTGGATGATATGCGTAAGTCCATGACTATCCAGACCATTGGCTATGACAAGATCAACCAGTTACGCCATGTACGTTATTTCAAGGATATCAATGGTGTACGTGAACATATGAAGAAGCACGCAGAGATCATGCGTCCCAAGTTCGAGGCTGTACTGAAAGTGCTGGAGGATGAACTGGGAGGCTTAGGCATCGGTACCTGGACTAAGCCCAACGGAGGATATTTCATCTCCTTTGATGCCCTGGAAGGCTGTGCCAAGGCTATCGTGGCAAAGTGTAAGGAAGCAGGCGTGACTTTGACCGGAGCAGGCGCTACGTTCCCCTATAAGAAGGATCCCAAGGATTCCAATATCCGTATTGCACCTTCCTTCCCCACACCGGAGGAGATGGCAATGGCTACGGATCTGTTCGTGCTTTGTGTCAAGATGGTGAGCGTTGATAAATTACTGGAAAACAGGTAAGTATTCGATTTGGATGAGAAGGGATGATAAGTTATGGAAGAATTCAAGCGTATCAGCCGTGATCTGGTAGCAAAGGGTGCTATTATCGACTATTATCAGGATACCATGCAGATTCCCAACGGTAATATTGCAAAATGGGATCTGATCGACCATAAGGGTGCAGCTGCGGTGGTAGCCGTGAGAGAAGACGGTAAACTTCTGATGGTGCGTCAGTACCGCAATGCCCTGGAGCGTGAGACGTTAGAGATCCCGGCAGGCGGACTGAACGGGAGAGAAGAGCCTACGGATCAGGCAGCCATGCGGGAATTGCAGGAGGAGACCGGGTATCATACCGATCATGTGGAACTTTTGACCTCCATCTATACTACGGTGGCATTCTGTAATGAAAAGATCGACATCTATCTGGCAAGAGATCTGGAGGACAGAGGAAGCCAGCAACTGGATGAAGATGAATTCATCAATGTAGAGGCCTATTCCGTAGAAGAATTAAAGCAGATGATCTACGACTGCAAGATCCAGGATGCCAAGACAATCTGTGGTATTCTGACCTATGTATCCAAATACCTGTGAGAATAAATCCGTCGTCATGTAGTGATGAAAGAGCGTGGCAGCGCTATGAATGGCATAGATCAGAGGACTCAAACGTTATAATAGGATGATAGAAAGCTCCGCCAGACAGGCAGTACCTGTCCGGCAGGGCTTTATCTTTTCCGAAAGGCGAAAGAAAAAGCATGATTTTCCATATTGTCCGCATATATTACTAACAACGCCTGACGGGAGACGAGAATATATGAAATGGAACAGACCCATGCTGCCTGCGGGAAAACTTCCACTGCGCTTTTTATTTTTGATGGGATTTGTGGTGGGATTGTCTGCGGTGTATTTCGGACGGGGAATTCTGTTAAATCATGTGGGAATGCTGGATGAGGACACGCTGTATCGCATGAAATATATGACGGTGGACAGCAGTATCCTGTTCTGGTACGTGCTGTGCAAAAGATGCCGGAATTTTCTGGTGCTTATTATCATGGCAACAACTTATCTGGGATGGATCTTCTGCGGAGGTGTCACCGTAAAATACGGATTCTCAGTGGGTTTTTTTCTGAGTACGGCAGTGTTTAGGTATGGAATCAAGGGGATCCTCCTTGGGCTTGTGAGCATCTTTCCCCATTATCTGTGTTATCTGCCGGCTATGATCCTGTTACTCAGATGGTGTGAAGATATGCACCGGAGCATTTATTTTTACCATAACATAACCGGGCAGGGGAAAAAGTCCCTGCCCGGCAGATTGGGAAAACTGGCGCTTATTTTGTTGGCGCTGATTTTCGGGTGCTTATTGGAGTGTTTCGTGAATCCAGTTTTATTAAAAGGATTCCTGCGATTTTTCTGAAAAAGAAACGCAGTTTATTCGTACTCGGCGATATCGTAGATCAGACGCTCGCTGTCTTCCCAGCCCAGGCAGGGATCGGTGATGGACTTGCCATAGCAGCCGGCACCTACCTTCTGGTTTCCTTCTTCAATATAGCTCTCGAGCATGATGCCTTTGACCAGCTTGTGCAGATCGGGGCTGAGTTTACGGCTGTGCATAACTTCTTTGGTGATACGGATCTGCTCCTTGAACTGTTTGTTGGAGTTGGAGTGGTTCGCATCAATGACACAGGCAGGATTCTTCAGATCCATCTTGCTGTACATTTCCCACAGACGGATCAGATCCTCGTAGTGGTAGTTGGGGATATTGGCACCGTGCTTGTTGGTAGCACCGCGCAATACGGTGTGTGCCAGATCGTTGCCGTGGGTATTTACTTCCCATCCGGTATAGATGAAGGAGTGGGGGTGCTGCGCCGCATATACGGAGTTCAGCATGACAGAGAAGTCTCCGCTGGTAGGGTTCTTCATACCGGCAGCTACATCGAAACCGCTGACGGTCAGACGATGCTGCTGATCCTCTACGGAACGGGCACCGATAGCTACATAGGAGAGGATGTCGGATACATAACCCCAGTTCTCCGGGTACAACATTTCATCTGCGGCAGTGAGACCGGTCTCTCTGATGGCGCGGATGTGCATTTTACGCATGGCCATCAGACCTGCCAGAAAATCCGGCTTTTTCTCGGGATCGGGCTGGCTGGTGATACCCTTGTAGCCTTCGCCGGTGGTGCGGGGTTTGTTGGTGTAGATCCTGGGTATCAGGATCAGCTTGTCCTTAACTTTCTCATTCACTTTGGCAAGACGATTGACGTAATCACATACGGAATCTTCGTTATCAGCGGAGCATGGTCCGATGATCACCAGAAACTTATTGCTTTTGCCAGTGAGGACGTCACGGATCTCAGCGTCTCTTTCTTCTTTGATCCTGACTAATTCTGCCGGAAGGGGCAGTTCCTTGCGGATCTCCGCAGGAGTGGGCAGTTTTTTGATAAATTCGAAACTCATGGTATTCCATCGTGCGCAGGGCACGTCCTTTCTGCTAAATGTCATTGCTCATTATAGCCCAGATCGTGCAATGATGCAAGAAAATTTAGCGATTTAAAGTGAAAAAGAATGAAACGGGGAATAAATTGCTGTGCTAAAGCGTTAATTTGGAAAATTATATTGACAGGTATACAGGTTTGCCATAAAGTAAAAATGTATCTGAATAGTTACCTGAAATGTTACAAAAAACTACGAGAGAGGGCAAAATTATGTACGGAACAATTTGGGCATTATTACCGCCGGTGGTAGCCATTGTGCTGGCACTGATCACAAAGGAAGTATATTCGTCACTGTTTATAGGTATCGTTACGGGAGCGCTGATCTATACCGGATTTTCTCCCATTGCAACGCTGGACACCGTTATTAATGAAGGATTCATTCATTCCGTTGCGGATGCATGGAATATCGGTATCTTCATGTTCCTGATCCTGTTGGGTACCATGGTGGCACTGATGAACAAGGCAGGAGGCTCCGCAGCCTTCGGCGAATGGGCGAAAAAGCATGTAAAGACCAGAGCGGGTGCGCTGCTTTCCACCTTTTTATTAGGTGTTCTGATCTTCGTGGATGACTATTTTAACTGTCTCACTGTAGGCTCTGTTATGATGCCGGTAACAGACGGACATAAGATCTCCCGAGCAAAGCTGGCATATATTATAGATGCTACGGCAGCACCCATCTGCATGATCGCACCGATCTCTTCCTGGGCGGCAGCAGTATCCGGTATGGTGGATGAGGGTGTTTATTCCGGTATCGAACTGTTCGTAAGAGCGATTCCTTATAATTATTATTCTCTGCTGACCATCGTATTCGTTGTCGGTATGGCGTTGATGGGCTTTGACTATGGCCCCATGGCAAAGCATGAGCGCAATGCCAGAGAAAAGGGTGACCTGTTCACCGAGGGAGAGCGCGTGACCAATGCGGATAACGCACCCAAGGGATCTGAAAAAGGAAAAGTATATGATCTGCTGATCCCGGTGATCGTACTGATCATCTGTTGTGTCGTTGGTATGATCTATGTGGGTGGATTCTTTGATGGTGTTGGATTTATTGACGCCTTCAGTGCTACAGATGCCTCCGTGGGACTTCCCTGGGGTTCCCTGATCGCACTGCTGTTTGCTATTGTATATTATATGTGCAGAAGACTGGTATCCTTCAAGGAGGCCATGAACTGTCTGACTCAGGGCTTCATTGCCATGGTACCCGCCATGCTGATCCTGACCTTTGCTGTTACCCTGAAGACCATGACCGGTCTGCTGGGGGCAGATGTCTATGTGGCAGGTCTGATGCAGGGAGCATCCACGGGGCTTACCAATATGCTTCCGGCTATTATTTTCCTGGTAGCATGTTTCTTAGCCTTTGCTTCCGGTACCAGCTGGGGAACCTTCGGTATTCTGATCCCTATTGTTACCGGTGTATTTACCGATCCCACGACCGGAGCTATCGTACCGGGTGCCGAGCATCTCATCATCATCGGTGTGTCTGCATGTCTGGCAGGTGCCGTTATGGGTGACCATTGTTCGCCTATTTCCGATACGACTATTATGGCTTCTGCGGGAGCACAATGCAATCATATCAATCATGTATCCACCCAGGTACCTTATGTACTGACCGTGGCGGCAATCTCATTTGTGACTTATATCATTGCCGGTTTTGTACAGAATGTGGTGATCTGCCTGGTGATCGGTATTCTGTTGACTCTGGCGACACTGTTTGTCCTGAAACGCATCTTCGCACAGAAGACTGCTGCGCAGCAGTAAGTAACGGAAGCGGGAATAATATAAGCGCAGGAATGCGTCTGTGAGAAAGGAAACAGTCTTATTATGAAATACGATTATCTGGTGGTCGGTTCCGGCCTGTACGGAGCGGTGTTCGCAAGAGAAGCGGCCGACAGAGGAAAAAAGGTGCTGGTGATCGACAAACGCTCCAATGTGGCAGGAAATATCTATACGGAGACTGTGGAAGGCATTCATGTCCACAAATATGGTGCCCATATTTTTCATACCAATGATACGAAGGTGTGGAAATACATTACGCAATTTGCGGAGTTCAACCGTTTCACCAATTCTCCGGTAGCCAATTATCACGGAGAGTTGTACTCACTGCCTTTTAACATGTACACTTTTAATAAAATGTGGGGCGTGGTGACGCCCGAAGAGGCAGAAGCCAAGATTGAAGAGCAGCGGAAAGCTGCGGGGATCACAGAACCGAAAAATCTGGAGGAACAGGCCATCTCTCTGGTGGGCAGGGATATTTTTGAAAAACTGGTAAAAGGCTACACTGAGAAGCAGTGGGGGCGTGACTGCAAAGATCTTCCTGCATTTATTATCAAGCGTCTGCCGGTGCGCCTGACCTTTGACAATAACTATTTCAATGCGCTGTATCAGGGTATTCCTATCGGAGGCTACACAAAGCTGGTGGAACATCTGTTAGAGGGCATTGAGGTACGTCTGAATACAGATTATCTGGAGCAGAAGGAAAAACTGGACCAGGTGGCGGATACTATCGTTTATACCGGTCCCATTGATGCGTATTTCGGATATTCTCTGGGAGCATTGGAATATCGTTCTGTCAGGTTCGAGACAGAGGTGCTGGATATTCCCAATTTCCAGGGAAATGCTGCGGTGAATTACACGGATCGTGAGACTCCCTGGACCCGGATCATTGAGCACAAATGGTTCGAGTTCGGCAAGGACGAACAGGGACAGGAGCTCCCGAAGACGGTCATCAGCAGAGAGTACAGTTCCGAATGGAAGCCGGGGGATGAGCCTTACTATCCGGTTAATGATGAGAAAAACGGAGCTCTGTACGCAGAGTATAAAAAGCTGGCAGACACGCAGAAGAACGTGATCTTCGGCGGAAGACTGGCGGAATACCGCTACTATGATATGGATGCGGTCATTGCGTCAGCTTTAAAGAAGAGTGCGGAAGTATTGTAATTCCATGGGCAGCAGTGAGAAGCATATGCAGTGTGTTTCCTGCAAAAAAATGCAACGGTGAAAACACCGTTGCATTTTTAATGTTCGAAAAAAGATGTTATCAGCCAATCTGCGGTTTCGCTTTTTTCTTGTTGCGGAACTCCCTGACAGCGATCAGCAGATCATAACGGTATACCAGTGTGTACATCATAGCCGCCATGACGAATGCAGTGAGCACATCGAAGACAGAGTGCTGTTTGATGAACATGGTCGCCATAATAATGGAGACAGCAAGGATCAGGGAACCGATACGGATGCCCTTTTTCTTCTCAAAGCATTTGCTGCGGATAATGGCAAAGTGGGCACCCAGGGAATTATATACATGAATGCTGGGCCACAGGTTGGTAGGAGTGTCTGTCCGATACAGAGCGGCTACCATACGGGTGAAGATATTGTCTCTCGGCATAACAGCGGGACGAAGGTGCTGTCCGTTGGGCCACAGGGTGGATACGATCAGGAAGATCGTCATGCCCGTGAAGAGGAAGATACAGGTGCGGTAATAATCTTCTTTGTTCTTGAAAAAGAAATAAATAACCACAGCCGATACATAGGCAAACCATAAAAAGTAAGGGATGACGAACACTTCACAAAAAGGAATATAATCATCCGCCGCCATATGTATGATCCGGTAATGCCCGGTAGTATTTTTCTCCAGCCAGACGAACCAGCTCATATAAATAATGCCATATATAATAAGAGGAATGGCATGTTTATATTTCAAATAGAAGATCCGTAATTTTTCCATAAAAACCTCATTTCTCTAAAAATCTACGCTTCAAAACCAATTTATTTTAGTATAGCCATCGGAACAAAAAAATCAAGGCTTTTTTGGAATACTTAAGCATTCTTAAGAAAATCTTTAGAGTGTGTTAAATCTGTTTATGGTGTGATCATCCGGATGGCACCGGGGAGGCATTCCACACGGAATCCGCAACTTTTTCTGGTCACTTCACCATCGGTATGCACCCACAGCGGCGCAGAGGTTGTAATGGACATCTGCGTGGCGGTGTGGGCGTCAATGCCTTTGATAAAATAATGTCTGCCGGAAAAGGCAGTGGGCAGGGCCAGCAGGACCAATCCCTTGGAAATGTTGCCTACGGAACAGAGATCCAGTACCCCATCATGATCCACGGCGGGAGGGCAGAACATGAAACCACCACCCTCGTAACGGTGACTCATACAGGTCACGAACAGAAAACGGGGGAGTTCTACGGATTCCTTTCTGCCATGTACCGCATCCTCCAATGACAGTGTGCAGGAGACCTTGCGGGCGGTGAGCAGCTGTTTTAAAGCAATGCCCAGATAGGTCAGTTTCCCTAAGCCGATCCGGTTCATGGTATCCTTGATCCGGGAACTCATGGCTTCTGCACAGACGGCGGCATCAAAGCCGATCCCGCAGCTGACGGCAAAAAGCCTGGATTCTTCCGGCTGATCCTCGTCCAGATAGGTCAGCCTCCCCAGATCCATGGCTCTGGGAATATTATTTTGAAGGATCAGATCAAGAGCAGCCTTTGGATCCCTGGAAATTCCCAGATCTCTGGCCAGATCATTGCTGGAGCCGGTGGGAATGTAGCCGAGGATGACTTTGGACGGATCTGCGATGCCCTGAAGAGCTTCGTTTACAGTGCCGTCACCGCCCAGAATGATGAGCTTTAAGTCAGACTCTGCAGCATGCTCTGCGGTGATCTGTGCGGCCAGCTGTCGGACTTCTCCGGCTTTCCGGGAAAAATAGCTTTGATATTCGGTATTGCCTGCTTTCAGAGCCGGCTCCACCTGTTCGGCCCAGATCTTAGCCCCTCTGCCGGAGCGGGAGGCGGGATTGATAATAATATGATACATGAGGATTCCTCATCTTTCGTAGGGTTATATTAAAATTTATTTTAACACACCAGGGGGCTTCTGCCAACATAGTTCATTTTCCATCTTTGCAATTAAAAAGTTCTATGCTATACTTAATCCTAAGTTTTGCAACTATTCAGCACATTAACGTGATAGTGACATAAGGAGGAATGAGGCATGTATTCATTGGATGAAGTAAAAAAAGTAGATCCCGAAGTGGCACAGGCCATTATTGACGAGGAGAATCGTCAGAACAGTCACATCGAGCTGATCGCATCTGAAAACTGGGTAAGTAAGGCTGTTATGGCAGCTATGGGAAGTCCACTGACCAATAAATATGCGGAAGGATATCCCGGCAAGAGATATTACGGTGGTTGTGAGTGCGTGGATGTCATCGAGAATCTGGCGATCGAACGTGCCAAGAAGCTGTTTGGATGTGATTATGCCAATGTACAGCCCCATTCCGGAGCACAGGCAAATATGGCAGTGCAGTTCGCTGTGCTGAAGCCCGGCGATACCATTATGGGTATGAATCTGGATCACGGCGGACATCTGACCCATGGTTCACCCGTCAATATGTCCGGTAAATATTTCCATGTAGTACCTTACGGCGTGGATGACAACGGTTTCCTGGATTATGACAGAATGAGAGAGCTGGCTCTGGAGTGCAGACCTAAGATGATCATTGCAGGTGCTTCTGCATATGCACGTACCATTGATTTTAAAAAGTTCCGTGAAGCAGCAGATGAGGTCGGTGCGGTATTGATGGTAGATATGGCACATATCGCAGGCCTTGTGGCAGCAGGCCTTCATCCCAGTCCCATTCCCTATGCGGATGTGGTGACCACCACTACCCACAAGACACTGCGCGGACCCAGAGGCGGTATGATCCTCTGCAACAAGGAAGCCAACGAGAAATTTAACTTTAACAAGGCTATTTTCCCCGGTATTCAGGGCGGCCCACTGATGCATGTCATCGCAGCCAAGGCTGTCTGCTTCGAGGAAGCATTAAGCGACGATTTTAAGGTATATCAGAAGAACATCGTGGACAACGCACAGGCACTGTGCAAGGGTCTGATGAACCGTGACATCAAGATTGTCTCCGGCGGTACCGACAATCATCTGATGCTGGTAGACCTGACCCCTTACGGTCTGACCGGTAAGGCAGTGGAGAAGCTGTTGGATGCAGCTCACATTACCGCCAACAAGAACACCATCCCCAACGATCCCCAGTCTCCGTTTGTGACCAGTGGTATCCGTCTGGGAACCCCTGCGGTAACTTCCAGAGGTCTGAACACCGAGGATATGGATCAGGTGGCAGAGGCCATTGCCATGGTCATCAAGGGTGGCGAGGAACAGGTACCCGCAGCCAGAGCCATCATTCAGAAATTAACAGACAAATATCCCCTGATCTAAGGACAGCGGATGGGAAAAGAGCCTTTTGGCTCTTTTCTTATGCCTAAAATCACTTATAACTGCCTGAAAATGCCGGATATGTGTGTCGGTGATGCTAAAAAAAGATAAAAATAGGGGTTGTCTTTCATACTTTACTGTGCTAGAATATCCCTCAGTGAAAAACAAGTGTCCGCACTACAGATACGAATTGGAAGAAAGGACAACATATGGGAGAAACGACCAAGTATTTTGTGGTGAAGCAGAAAGCAATCCCCGAAGTACTGTTAAAGGTAGTGGAAGCAAAGCGGCTTCTGGAGTCAGAGAAGGTTCTGACCATACAGGAAGCGGTTGATGCGGTAGGTATCAGCCGCAGTTCTTTTTATAAGTACAAAGATGATATTTTTCCCTTCCATGACAATTCCCAGGGAACGACCATCACTCTTACTTTTCAGATGGATGATGAACCGGGTATATTGTCGGATGTGCTGAAGATCATCGCAGAGTACCGGGCCAATATCCTGACCATCCATCAGAGTATCCCCATCAACGGGATCGCTTCCCTGACTTTGAGTATCCAGGTATTGCAGACCACGGGGGACATTTCCCGGATGATCGAGCAGCTGGAGGGACAGCCCAGTGTACATCATGTAAAAATACTGGCAAAAGAATAAAATTTTTCACACTATGAGAAAGGCAAGGATTATGATATGATCAACGTTGCAGTGTTAGGCTACGGCACCGTAGGCAGTGGTGTGGTGGAAGTTATCGAGAAAAACAAGGACATGGTGGACAAGAAGTCCGCACAGGATCTGGAGGTAAAATACATTCTGGATCTGAGAGATTTCCCAGGAGATCCTTACGAGGATAAAGTCATTCATGATTTCAATACGATCTTACATGACGATAGTGTGACCATCGTCTGTGAGACCATGGGCGGTGTCGGAGCCGCTTATCAGTTCACGAAGCAGGCCCTGGAACTGGGCAAGAGCGTCTGTACCTCTAACAAGGAGCTGGTGGCCAAACACGGTCCCGAACTGCTGCAGATCGCCAGAGAACATAATTGCAACTATCTGTTCGAAGCCAGTGTGGGCGGCGGTATTCCCATTATCCGTCCGTTGAATTACTCCCTGACAGCGGAGAAGATCGAGGCGATCAACGGTATCTTAAACGGTACTACGAATTATATCTTAAGTAAAATGGAAAAAGAAGGTGCGGACTTTGCTACGGTTCTGAAGGAAGCGCAGGATAAAGGCTATGCGGAGCGCAATCCGGAAGCGGATGTGGAAGGCCATGATGCCTGCCGCAAGATCGCAATTCTGTCATCCCTGATGTTCAGTAAGAACGTGGATTCCGAGAAGGTACCTACCGAAGGTATCACTAAGATCACAGCAGCGGATTTCGAATATGCCAATGCCACAGATCATACCATCAAGCTGTTGGGCAGAAGCAGAGCCATTGATGATAATACCGCAGAGGTTATGGTAGCGCCGTTTTTACTTTCCAGGGAACATCCGCTTGCCATGGTACATGGCGTATTCAATGCTGTATTTGTCACCGGCAACATGCTGGGAGATTCCATGTATTACGGGCGGGGTGCAGGAAAACTGCCCACTGCCAGCGCAGTAGTATCGGATGTCATCGACTGTGCAAGACATCAGGGCAAGGTGATCATGTGCTTCTGGGATAAAGAGGAAGTAAAACTGGCTGACATCGGGGAAACTGAGAGAAGCTTCTTCCTCAGAGCAAAGGCCGGAGCGGAAGATGTAGTTACAGCAGCGTTCCCCGGCGGACAGATGGTACATCTGGAAGACCGGAAGGAAGACTTCGGATACTTTACACAGAGTATGAAGGAAAAAGATTTTCAGGTAAAATACGAAGCACTGGGTGAACAGATGCTCGGCAGGATCCGTCTGGTATAAAAAGGATATACTATTATTAGATAGAGTTGAGGAGAAAATGTTATGTCAAAAGTAGTGAAATTCGGAGGAAGCTCTCTGGCAAGTGCAGAGCAGTTCAAAAAGGTAGGAAACATCATCCGTGCAGATAAGGAGAGAAAATATGTAGTTCCTTCCGCACCGGGAAAAAGATTTTCCGATGACACCAAGGTAACGGATATGTTGTATGCCTGCTATGATCTGGCAGATCAAGGCAAGAGCTTCAAAGCAGAGCTGGATGCCATCAAGGCCCGTTATCAGGAGATCATCGACGGCCTGCAGCTGGAACTGGATCTTGGCGATGAGTTTAAGACAATCGAAAAGAATTTTAAGGCAAAGGCAGGCAACAATTACGCAGCTTCCCGCGGTGAGTATCTGAACGGTATCATCATGGCAAACTATCTGGGCTATGAATTCATTGATGCAGCAACCGTGATCTTCTTCAATGAGAATGGCGAATTTGACGCAGCAAAGACCAATGAAGTGCTGCGTGCCAGACTGGCAGAGAGCAAGGAAGCAGTTGTACCCGGTTTCTACGGTGCCATGCCCGACGGAACGGTAAAGACTTTCTCCAGAGGCGGTTCCGACATCACCGGGTCCATCGTGGCCAAGGCTGCCAAAGCGGATGTCTATGAGAACTGGACCGATGTATCCGGCTTCCTGATCGCTGATCCCCGCATTATTGACCATCCCGAGGCTATTGAGACCATCACCTATCGTGAACTTCGCGAGCTGGCCTATATGGGTGCTACCGTTCTTCATGAGGATGCGATTTTCCCGGTACGTCAGGAAGGTATCCCTATCAATATCCGCAATACCAACGCTCCCGAGGACAACGGTACCTGGATCGTGGGAAGCACCTGTCAGAAGTCCAAATACGTCATCACCGGTATCGCCGGCAAGAAGGGTTTCTGCTCTATCAATATTGAAAAAGATATGATGAACTCCGAGATTGGTTTCGGCAGAAAAGTACTGCAGGCATTTGAAGAAAACGGAATCTCCTTCGAACATGTTCCCTCCGGTATTGATACCATGACGGTATTCGTACATCAGGATGAGTTCATGCATAAGGAACAGAAGGTGGTGGCAGGCATTCACAGACTGGCCAATCCCGACGCCATTGACATTGAATCCGATCTGGCATTGATTGCTGTGGTAGGCCGTGGCATGAAGTCTACCCGCGGTACAGCAGGAAGAATCTTCTCCGCACTGGCACACAAAAATATCAATGTCAAGATGATCGACCAGGGATCCTCTGAGCTGAACATCATCATCGGTGTGGCAAATGAGGATTTCGAAACTGCGATCAAGGCAATTTACGATATCTTCGTAATCACGAGATTATAAGCCTGGATCATGTCCAAAATCGGAGTCTGTGGAGCATCTGTGCGGAACGTGCGCAGGAATTATGGAATAAATAATAGTTCTTTTACAAAAGTTTATATTTAGTTAATTGTATTTTGTCTTTCGGCATACCATAATGTAGGTAACATTCAGAGTCGGCTTTGCGAAGTCGGCTCTGAATGATTTGGATAATATGTCCCCTGCATGTTGGCGGACGAAAGGTGGTACTTCATGAAAGAGAAGTTACAGCGTTTCATGTGGGGGCGTTATGGCAACGACCGCTTCAATCAGTTTTTAATGATTGTGGCTTTGGTGTGTCTGGCGCTCTCTTTTTTTGGCCTGAGAATTTTTTATGTGTTGGCTCTGGCGTTGATGGTCTATGTCTATTACCGGATGTTTTCCCGGAATATGAGCAGAAGAAGTGCTGAGAACCAGTGGTATCTGAAGAAAGAGATGAAGGTCCGTGGATGGATCAATGGGAAGAAAAAGGCCTTTGCCGGACGGAAGGATTATAAGATCTTTAAATGTCCTAAATGCGGTCAGAAGCTGCGGGTGCCCAGACACAAAGGCAGGATTGCGATCCGTTGTAAAAAATGCGGAGAGGAATTTATCCGTAAGACCTGACGGGCTGTGCTGCAGCAGGATTACGGGGAATAGAAGCAGGAAAATAGATATATAAGGAAGGATGGTGAGCCGGATGTTTGGATATATTGTGATCAATCAGTCAGAGATGAAGTTTAAGGAATATGATGTATATCGATCCTATTACTGTGGATTGTGCCAGAGCCTGAAGGAACGTTACGGTGCCCTGGGACAGCTTTCCCTGAATTACGATATGACTTTTATCCTGATGCTGCTCACCGGCTTATATGAACCGTCGGAACAGGAAGCGCAGTGCAGATGTATAGCACATCCTTTTGAAAAACATCCTACGAGAAGAAATCTGTTTACGGATTATGTGGCGGACATGACGGTATTGTTTGCGTGCTATAAGGCAGAGGATGACTGGGAAGATGAGCATAGCCTGAAAGGTCTGGCATACAGCAATCTGTTAGGAAGAAAATTACGTAAGAAACCGTTATTGTATCCGGAAAAGGTGAAAAAAATCATATTGGCCATGCAGGATTTTGCGGATGCGGAGAAACAGGGAAATGCGGATATCGATACCATGGCAGGATTATTCGGAAGAGTCATGGCGCAGATCGTCTCCTGTCGTGAGGATGAGTGGAAGGACAACCTGGAGAGATTTGGATTTTTCCTGGGAAAATTCATTTATCTGCTGGATGCCTATGAGGATATCGAGCAGGACCTGAAAAAAGGAACTTATAATCCGTTAAAGAAACGATATGAAGAGCCTGGATTTGAGGAGGAATGCCGGCAGATCCTGACCATGATGATGTCGGAGTGCTGTAAGGAGTTCGAACAGCTTCCCATTTTACAGAATGTGGATATTCTGCGGAATATTTTATATTCTGGTGTATGGTGCCGTTATGAGATCGCGCGGAAGAAACGGATGAAAGACAGTGCAAAAGGGGTAACGGGAAATGAGTTATGATCCATACAGTGTCCTGGGAGTGAGCAGAGATGCCTCTGAGGAGGAAATCAAAAAAGCATATAAGGCACTGAGCCGGAAATATCATCCCGATGCCAATATCAACAATCCCAATAAGGATCAGGCGGAAGAGAAGTTCAAGGAGATACAGGCGGCCTACCAGCAGATCATGAAGGAGCGGACCGAAGGCTATAGTTACAGTGGCGGATACGGCAGGCAGGGCTATGGTGGCGGAAGCAGTTACAGCGGTGGTCAGAGCTATGGAGGCTACGGCCAGGATTTTGGAGACTTCTGGCAGCAGGCAGGCTGGCAGCAGCAGACTTCCGGTTATGAAAAAGAGCCCAGACTTCGGGCGGCGGGGAACTACCTCAGAAACGGTTATTACAGAGAAGCCAGAAATACCCTGGATAGCATGGGAGAGCATGAGAAGACGGCCAGATGGTATTACTACAGTGCCATGGCACACGTGGGACTTGGAAATAATGTGGCAGCCCTGGAACATGCGAACAAGGCAGTAGCTCTGGATCCACAGAATATGGAATACCAGCTTCTTTTACAGAGACTGCAGAGCGGGGGACAGTGGTATGAGAGCAGACAGGCAGCCTACGGCTATCCCCATGTGGGTGGCAATGACCTGTGCCTGAAGATATGCCTGGCCAATCTGTTCTGTAACCTTTGCTGCGGCGGTGGTGGTTTATGCTTCGGTGGTTATGGCGGGAGAGGAATGTTTTAAAAAAGGTACTTGCTTTTTCTATGTATCCTCACTATAATATTATATACAAGATGTAGATGCGAAAATGCTTGAGAAACACAAAATCTAGTGAAATGCTATGATTTGCAGAAAAAGTCGTGTCGGGAACTTGCTTCCGATGCGGCTTTTCTTTCGGCTTATGCAGGAATTCGTATCTTATTGGGAATGATATAAAGTGAGGGAAACAGCAATGAAGATTCAGAAGAGAGACGGCAGAGTAGTGCCTTATGAAGAGGAGAAGATCCGGGAAGCGATCCATAAGGCCAACAACGAAGTGGAGGAGCGGTATCGTGCCAGTGAGGGACTGATCGAGGAGATTCTGGAGGATGTGCAGCAGGAGGGCAGACAGACCCAGACCGTAGAGCATATCCAGGATATGATCGAGGAGCATCTGGTAGAGCACAATAAATATACTCTGGCAAAAAAGTATATTGTATACCGTTACCAGAGAAGTCTGCTCAGAAAGTCCAATACTACGGATGAATCTATTTTAAAACTGATCCGGAACGAGAATAAGGAACTGGCGGAGGAAAATTCCAACAAGAATACCCGTCTGGCTTCTACCCAGAGAGACTATATCGCAGGGGAAGTGTCCCGTGATGTTACCAGACGTCTGCTGCTGCCGGAGCATATTGCCATGGCTCATGACAACGGTGTGCTGCATTTTCATGATGCGGATTATTTCATCCAGCCGATCTTTAACTGCTGTCTGATCAATATCAAGGACATGCTGGACAACGGAACCTCTATCAACGGCAAGATGATCGAATCTCCCAAGAGCTTCCAGGTGGCATGTACCGTGACTACCCAGATCATTGCGGCAGTAGCCAGCAACCAGTACGGCGGACAGAGCGTCAATATCAAACATCTGGGAAAATATCTGCGCAAGAGCAAGGAAAAATTTGCAAAACAGCTGGAGGAAGAATTCGGAGATACTCTGGATCAGGCAGCCAAGGACAAGATCGTACAGATGCGTCTGCACGATGAGTTAAAGTCCGGTGTACAGACGATCCAGTACCAGATCAATACACTGATGACCACCAACGGTCAGTCTCCTTTCGTGACCCTGTTCCTTCATATCGATGAGAATGACGAATATGTGGAAGAGACTGTGCAGATCATCATGGAGATCTTGCGTCAGCGCATTGAGGGAACCAAGAATGAGAAGGGGGTCTATGTGACTCCTGCATTCCCGAAGTTAGTCTATGTATTGGATGAAAATAACTGTTTAAAGGGTGGAAAATACGATTATGTGACCAAGCTGGCCGCACAGTGCTCCGCCAAGAGAATGTATCCTGACTATATTTCCGCCAAGAAGATGCGTGAGAACTACGAGGGAAATGTGTTTTCCTGCATGGGCTGTCGTTCTTTCCTGTCTCCATGGAAGGATGAAAACGGAGAGTACAAATGGGAAGGCCGTTTTAACCAGGGCGTTGTCAGCATCAATCTGCCTCAGATTGGTATTCTGGCAAAAGGAAATGAAGAAAAGTTCTGGAAACTGCTGGACGAGCGTCTGGAACTGTGCTACGAAGCACTGATGTGCCGCCATAAGGCACTGGAAGGTGTGGTATCTGATGTAAGCCCTATCCACTGGCAGTACGGAGCTATTGCCCGTCTGAAGAAGGGGGAGACGATTGACAAATATCTGCATAACGGTTATTCCACTATGTCTCTGGGCTATATCGGATTGTATGAGACAACCTATCTGATGAAGGGCTGCAGTCAGACAGTGGAGCCCGGCAAGGAATTTGCCCTGCGTGTCATGGATTATATGAAAGACCGCTGTGCAAAATGGAAAGAGGAGACAGGTATTGCATTCAGTCTTTACGGAACGCCTGCGGAGACTCTGTGCTATCGTTTTGCAAGGATCGATCGTGAAAAATACGGTGATATTTCCAATGTTACCGATAAAGGATACTATACAAATTCTTATCATGTGGATGTACGGGAGAAGATCGACGCATTTACCAAATTTAAGATCGAGAGTGAATTCCAGAATAAATCTTTGGGAGGCGCTATCTCTTATGTAGAAGTGCCGAACCTGACCAATAATGTGGAAGCCATTGAGGAAGTGATCCGCTTCATCTATGACAATGTCCAGTACGGAGAGTTCAATACCAAATCCGATTACTGTCAGGTATGTGGTTATGATGGTGAGATCATGATCAATGACAATATGGAGTGGGAATGCCCCCAGTGCCATAACAAGGATCATGCGAAAATGAATGTCACCAGAAGAACCTGCGGCTATCTGGGAGAGAACTTCTGGAATGCCGGCAAGACCAAGGAGATCAAGGCGAGAGTTCTTCATCTGTAATGTGCAGATAGTACAAGGGAAGGAAATGGCCTATGAATTATGCAACGATCAAGAAAACAGATGTGGCAAACGGCCCCGGTGTGAGAGTGTCGCTGTTCGTCAGCGGCTGTACCCATCATTGCAAGGGGTGTTTTAACAGCGAAGCCTGGGATTTTCATTATGGACAGGCATACACAGAGGAAACAGAACAGGAGATCTTACAAGCACTGGCCCCGGACTATATCCGGGGCTTGAGCTTACTGGGAGGGGAACCCATGGAACCGGAGAACCGGGGAACGGTACTTTCTCTGGTGAAAAAGGTACGAGAGCGATATCCGCAGAAAACGATATGGTGCTACACTGGGTATGATTTTGACAAGGATCTGCTGCCCTGGATGGAAGCAGGAGATCCGGTAATGAAGGAGCTTCTGCCGCTTCTGGATGTTATCGTGGACGGAGAGTACAAGGAAGCATACAGAAATCTGAGATTACCATTTCGTGGCTCAGAGAATCAGCGGATTTTGGATGTGCCATTGTCTTTAAAGGAAAAATGTGGTAAAATCTTATATACATAAGAGGATTTGGGTCGAAAAAGGGATATCGGTCCGAAAATAAAAACAAAAGTGTGAGGGAGTAATACAAGTATGGAGAGCTTTCTGGATATGACATTAGATAGAAATCTCTACATCGGTGTTCCGGTGGGAGCCTTTTTGTGCTCCCTTTTTCTGTTATTCTGCTTTTTGAATACCATAAGGAGCCGGACAGTCCGTAGTCTGAGGGCAGTGCTGGTCTCCTGTCTTGTGTGGACCGGTGGGGTGATCCTCATGCGGCTGCAGGTATTCCCCGGGATCTGGTTCTGGCATAATTTTGCACTGATGGGACTGTTGGTCATTCCGGTGTTCATGTATGCATTTCTGTTCAGTTTTCTGGAAATTACAGAGCATGATGCGTTGATATATATTTACGGAGTGTTGACAGTGGCGCTGGTACTTGGCAATGCCTGGAGCGGCACTCTTGTGCCGGCACCTGAGGCGGTGATCCGGGCGGATGGAACCTGCGTCTATGTGTATCATGCAACAGTGGGCATATGGGTGCTGGTGGTATTGGAGGTTTTGGTACTGGTCTACGCTACTTATCTGGCACATTGCAAGATAGACGGGAACCTGCAGCTGCGGAAGAAACTGCAGCCGCTGTTACTGGGAACCTTGTTTATTCTGGCGGGAAATCTGTTCTGCCAGATTCCCGATAATGTATTCCCGTTTGATATGCTTGGCTGCGTTGGCATGGCAGTATGCATGGTCTATATCATGTACAAACAGTACCTGTTTGATTTTTCTTATCGCATGACGGTAGGTGCAGTATATTTTCTGGCGGTAGTGTTAGCATCCCTGCCCCTGGTGATCCTGTATCATAATCTGGAAAATGTGTTGGGGACGCTGGAGAGATCCGTAGTACAGAAACTGATCCTGTATATTGTACTGCAATGCGCATGGACAGTATTTGTAGTAGCATTTGCCAGAAAACGTCTGGAAAATATTCTGAACCAGAAGCAGAAGCTGATGGTGGAAGGAATGCATGAGTTTCAGGACAGAGCAGCATCTATCCTGAATCGCAGGGAATTGTTTGCAACTCTGCATGATATCCTGGATGATGTGATTCCCGGATGGAAATCCAGAATTTTTGAGAAGAATGAAAACAATGCCGGATATCACGAAATAATACGAAACGGACAGATTCCGCTGGGCAGAGAAGAAGCAGAGAGGATCTGTGACATTGTAGAACGGGACGAGGTGAAGGAAACACCATCGGTCGCTTTATTAAAATATGATAATATGGTCTGCGGTTTTGTATACATGGAGCAGCTGCGGGCAAATAAGCTCAATTATCGCGAAGCAGATTGTATTCGCCAGATGGCAAATATCGCATCGGGAAGCCTGAAAAATATTGATGCCTATGAAAAAGTATATCAGGTGTCCATACATGATGAACTGACAGGCTTGTACAACCGGAGCTATTGTGGAGTGTGTCTGCGGCAGGAGGGCATTCTCGGAGACGAGAGAGGCTTCCTGTACATGGATATGGATAATTTCAAATTATACAATGATCTGTACGGAGAACAGACCGGTGACCGGATTCTGAAATGGTGTGCAGATAGAATACAGGCTAACGTGAAGGACGGAGAGGTCTTCCGCGTGGGTTCCAATGAGTTTCTGGTCTCGGTGCCGGAGACCGGAAGGGATGCACTGGTGGAGCTGGCGGAGAAGCTGACTCAGGCAGTCCGGGAGAATACCACGGACAAGCCACAGGTGATGCAGCCTATTACTTTCAGCGTTGGTGTGGCATGGTATCCCGGACTGGCAGCAGATGCAACGGAACTGTTCCGACAGTCTAAGAGAGCTGCATTCTATGCCAAGAGGAACGGTAAAGATCAAATTCATGTATATGAAGGAAATATTACGGAGGAAAATCAGGACAGGGAGACCGGCTACGAGCAGGTGGCACCTACGGTATATGCACTGGTGGCGGCAATTGATGCGAAAGACTCTTTTACGTTCCAGCATTCTACTAACGTATCCCAGTATGCGGTGCTGCTGGCACAAAAGCTGGGGGTGTCCAGAGACGATATCCAGACTGTGAAGGTGGCAGGTCTGCTGCATGATATCGGTAAGATCGGGATTCCGGAGAATATTCTGAAAAAAGCCGGAAAACTTACAAACGAAGAATACGAGATCATGAAGAGCCATGTGGAAAAATCCATAGAGATGATCCATTATCTGCCGAATATGAATTATGTGATCCCGGCAGTAGTCTCTCATCATGAAAGATATGACGGTAAGGGATATCCCAGAGGACTTAAGGGAGAAGAAATCCCGTTCCTGGGCAGGATTCTTGCGGTGTGCGACAGCTTTGATGCCATGATCTCCAAGAGAGCTTACAAGGAACCCTTAAGCGTGGAATATGCCATGGGAGAGCTGGAGAAAAATAAAGGAACCCAGTTTGATCCGAAAGCAGCGGATGCATTTATTGAACTTATTAAAGAAGGAAAAGTTCCCCTGTAGGAATTTACAGCAAAAAAGAGGCACCCGCAGGTGCCTCTTTTCAAAAGGGGAGGATTAAGTATTATCGTATCTTTTGTAAGATCAAAGGAGGGGATCCGATGATAGTAGTAGTCTGTCCCGGATTTATGGGTTTATACATTTTCTATTGATATTTTTTTGTTGTTTTTGAGGACGAGTTGTTATATACTAGGAGCAGGCAGTACGACAGTCCGAATTGCGGATGCCTGTGACGATTTCGAAAGCCCGGGGGGGCGGAGAAACCGTATGATTAAATATTTAATTATTATGTAAGGATGGTATTACAATTATGAATTTAATGGAACAGTGGAGATCAGTAGCATATAATGAGGCAACCGGCAAGGAGAAGCTGGAGCAGCTCTGGGCAGCTTATTTCCAGGAGGAGAAAGAGATTTACGCACAGCTTCTGAAGAATCCCGATGAAGTGGTAAAGGGTACGGTCAAGGAACTGGCTGACAGATTCAAGGTATCTCTGATGACTATGACCGGATTCCTGGATGGCATCAATGACAGTCTGATTGAGCAGAATCCTATCGACGATCTGGAAGAGGACACCCAGGTAAATTTAGGCTTCGACAAGGCTCTCCTGTACAAGAATATGGTAGCTGCAGAGGCTGACTGGCTGTACAATCTGGAGGAGTGGAACGATATTTTCGACGAAGAGACCCGTAAGGCACTCTACAAGGAACAGAAGTCTTCCACTACCATTGTAAAGGAGCAGAAGGTTTATCCTAATGACCCCTGTCCCTGCGGAAGCGGCAAGAAGTACAAGAAGTGCTGCGGCAGAAAGTAAACTGAACACAAAGGGGGTTTTCCGCAGATATGCAGAGAGCCCCTTTTTCGTTTTATCATGAATGAGATAGGTATAGGAAAGGAAGGGTTACATATGAAAATGCTGAAGGAATTGAAATGGGAAGCGATTCTTACAGGCGTCCTGTACATTCTCTTAGGGGTTGTGGCACTGGTGATCCCTGAGACCATGCAGAAGACACTGGGGTATCTGATCGGTATCGTATTGATCATGGCAGGACTGGTATCTATTATCTGCTATCTGCTCAGGGACGCCAGAGAGAACTATTATCACAATGAGTTTGTATTCGGTATTCTCGGAATCGTGTTGGGAGCAGTAGTCCTGTACAAGGTAGAGATCGTCATCTCCCTGATTCCATTTATTCTGGGAGTACTGGTTCTGTGTAGCGGATGCAGCAAACTGCAGGATGCCATTGACCTGAAAAGACTGGGTTACGGCAGCTGGCTGGGACTTCTTATTGTGGCGGCAATCAACATCATTCTCGGAGTCGTACTGATCTACAATCCGTTCAAAGCAGCGATTCTGTTGTTCCGTGTTCTGGGAGTGGTACTGATCCTCAGTGGTGCCGGCGATTGCTTTTCCACGATCTATTTTGCGCAGAAGTTCCGGAGATTTAAGCAGGAGCAGGATGCCCTGGACAGTACATTTGAAGAGATCAATACTGAAAAATAACAACAGCATACAGGAAGAGAAACTGGCAGGAGGAACATTGTGAACATTGCATCGTTTTTGTCTCCGAAGGAAGAGGTTACTTTCCTTCGTGACGATATGACCATCAGGCAAGGGCTGGAGAAGATGAAGCGCTACGGTTACACGGCAGTACCGGTAATTGATGCCGAGGACCGGTATGTGGGCGTAGTCAGTGAGGGAGATTTTCTGTGGAATATTTTAAGTCATAACAGTGAGTTGGATACTATCACCATGAAAAGTCTGGAAAAGCTGTCCGTACGGGATATTATCCAGAGTGGCAAGATCCGTCCGGTATGTATTGATACCAATATGGAAGAACTGTTGGGACAGGCGCAGATGCAGAACTTTGTACCGGTGATAGATGACAGAAATGTATTTATCGGCATTATCACTCGAAGCGAGATCATCAAATATTTTATTAAAAAACAGATTGAAGTAGCAGAAAAGCAAATCTGATAAAAAGCAGAAAAAAGAGAAGAAAGGTGTGTAAAACAATGAAAAAGTTGGAAGAATATGTAAAGAGTATTCCCGATTTCCCGGAGAAAGGTATCATTTTCCGTGATGTGACAAGCGTATTGCAGGATGCGGACGGACTGCACCTGGCGATCGATACCATGCAGGAGAAGATCAAGGATCTGGACTATGATGTGGTAGTAGGTCCCGAGTCCCGTGGATTTATTTTCGGAACACCTATTGCATACAATAATCATAAGCCCTTTGTACTGATCCGTAAGAAGGGCAAGCTTCCCAGAGAGACCGTATCCACCACTTATGATCTCGAATACGGTTCTGCTACCATTGAGATGCACAAGGACAGCATCAAGCCCGGTCAGAAGGTTCTGATCGTGGATGATCTGATCGCTACCGGAGGTACCACCGAGGCCATGATCAGGCTGATCGAGTCTCTGGGCGGAGAAGTAGCCGGCGTGGTAGTGCTGATCGAACTGGCAGGACTGAAAGGCCGTGAGCGCATTAGCAAATATCGTCTGGAGTCAGCCATCTGCTACGAGGGAAAATAAGACATCGATAAAAATAATATGGAGCTGTTTCGTCTATGACAGAAGAGAAGAACGAAGTCATCTTCGATGATGACAAGATAAGTAAATCAGAAGAATTCGTGAATCCTGAGGAATTATATCAGGAGCTTATTCGCTGTGTGCAGAAATATCACCCCAGTGATGATATTTCCATGATCGAGAAAGCCTATAAAGTGGCCAGCGAGGCACATAAGAATCAGTTCCGGAAGTCCGGAGAGCCCTATATCATCCATCCTTTGAATGTAGCTATCATTCTGGCGGATCTGAAGCTGGATAAGGAGACTATCGTGGCAGGTATCCTGCATGATGTGGTGGAAGATACCGTGATGACAGAGGAGGATCTTAAGAGAGAATTCGGAGATGACGTGGCGCTTCTGGTAGACGGCGTGACGAAACTGGAGAAGATCCCACTGTCCGGCAGCGGAGAACAGTCGGATGCCAAGCTGGAGATGCAGGCGGAGAACCTGCGTAAGATGTTCCTTGCCATGGCGAAGGATATCCGTGTCATTATGATCAAGCTGGCGGACCGTCTGCATAATATGCGTACCTTAAAATACAAGACGCCGGAGAGTCAGCAGAGGATCGCCAAGGAGACACTGGAAATTTATTGCCCTATTGCCCAGCGGCTTGGTATCAGCAAGCTGAAGATCGAACTGGACGATCTGTCCTTAAAATATCTGGAGCCGGATATTTACTATGATCTGGTGGATAAGATCGCAGTGCGTAAGAGCGTCCGTGAGAAATACATCCAGGGCATCGTGGATGAGGTCAGCGAACATATTAAAAATGCGGGGATCGATGCAAAAGTCGATGGCCGGGTAAAGCACTTTTTCAGTATTTACAAAAAGATGAAGAACCAGCATAAGACGCTGGATCAGATCTATGATCTTTTCGCTGTGCGTATCATCGTGGAGACGGTGAAGGACTGTTATGCGGCACTGGGTGTGATCCATGAAATGTATAAACCCATTCCGGGGCGTTTCAAGGATTATATTGCCATGCCCAAAGCAAATATGTATCAGTCCCTGCATACAACGCTGATCGGCAGTAACGGACAGCCTTTCGAGATCCAGATCCGTACCTTCGAGATGCACCGCGTGGCGGAATACGGTATTGCCGCCCACTGGAAATACAAGGAGGCTTCCGACGGCAAGAAGCCGGAGGTACAGGAAGAAGAGAAGCTGGTATGGCTGCGCCAGATCCTGGAGTGGCAGCGGGATATGTCGGATAACAAGGAGTTCATGAATCTGCTGAAGAACGATCTGGATCTGTTCTCCGACAGCGTATACTGCTTTACGCCTACCGGTGAGGTCAAGAACCTTCCTGCGGGATCCACCCCGATTGATTTCGCCTACAGTATTCATTCTGCAGTGGGTAACAAGATGGTAGGAGCCAGAGTCAACGGCAAGCTTGTCACTATTGATTACAAGATCAATAACGGAGACCGGATCGAGATCATTACCTCCCAGAACTCCAAAGGTCCCAGCCGGGACTGGCTGAATGTGGTGAAGAGTACCCAGGCCAAGAACAAGATCAATCAGTGGTTCAAGAATGAATTAAAGGAAGATAATATTTTAAAGGGCAAGGAACTGCTTTCCAATTATTGTAAAGCCAGAGGTGTTAACCTTGCCAGCCTGCAGAAGCAGGAATATATGGATGCCATTATGAGGAAGTACGGATTCCGGGACTGGGATTCCGTATTGGCAGCCATGGGACACGGTGCGCTGAAAGAGGGTCAGATCGTCAACAAGATGCAGGAGCTGTACGACCGTGATCATAAGAAAGAGATGACCAATGAGGAAGTCCTGGCAAGCATTGCGGAGAACAATGCGGCGAATGCACAGGGCGGCGGGAATAAACCCGTCCTCATGAAGTCCAAGAGCGGTATTGTGGTAAAGGGTATCGCAGATCTGTCTGTACGTTTTTCAAAGTGCTGTTCCCCTGTGCCGGGAGATGAGATCGTGGGCTATGTGACCCGTGGAAGAGGTATTTCCATCCATCGTACCGATTGTATCAACATCATTAATCTGCCGGAGTTGGAGCGGGCCAGATTGATCGATGCGGAATGGCAGCCGGAGGAAGCACATGCGGAGAAATATCTCGCAGAGATCAAAATCTTTGCCAACAACCGTAATGGTCTGTTGGCGGATATTTCCAAGGCACTGACAGAGAAAAATATCGACATCATGTCCATGAATACCAGAACCAACAGACAGGGACTGGCAACGCTGCAGACGACCTTTGAGATCAGCAGCAGAGAGGAACTGAACCGTATCATTGATAAGATCAGGGGCATCGACAGCGTGATCGATATTGAGAGAACCACGGGTTAATATGGCTTTGTGCCGCAGGCGTCACAAAGCAGCCCTTATTGCAGGATCAAATTTGAAATTTGATCCGCAATTCCTCCGACGGAAGGAATCGCCTGCGGAATGGAGATTATTATGAGCAATATCCGTATCGGACATATGACACTGGGGATTTATCAGACCAACTGTTACTTTGTGTACAGAGAAGACAGTGATCAGGTGCTGGTATTCGATCCGGCAGACCACGGAGAGAAAATAGAGGAGACACTTAGGCAGCACGGACTGCATACAACGGCAATCTTTCTGACCCACGGTCATTTCGATCATATCAGTGGCTGTGAGGAATTGAAGGCGGCAGCGGATGCCTATGGCGGGGAGCATGGAGAGAACCCCGTGAAAATTTATGCCGGGGAGGCGGAGAAAAAGTTTCTTCTGGATACGAAAAACAATCTGTCGAAAGCGATGGGGAGTCCGATCACTGTGATCGCAGATGTGTATCTGAAGGACGGCGAGGAACTGGAGCTGGACGGCATCCGAATCAAAGTTCTGGCAACACCCGGACATACCGCAGGCGGTATCAGTTATTATTTCCCGGAGGGAGGCTTCCTGATCTGCGGAGATACCCTGTTCCAGGAATCTGTGGGAAGAACGGATTTCCCTACCGGAAGTATGAGTACGCTGGTGCATTCTGTGAAGGAGAAGCTGTTCACGCTGCCGGAAGAGACGGTAGTCTATCCGGGACACGGTGACAGCACCACCATCGGACATGAGAAGAAGTATAATCCGTTCTGCGTATAACCTTCGGAGCCATGCCAATATCGTCAGATATTCGTTGAATGCTGGCAGGTTATTCCGGGAAGCTGCGTAGCAGCGGTTTTGTGAATGGGGTTCTGAATAATTATAATATAGAAATCCATCAGGCACAGACAAAGGTTTCTGTGCCTGAATTGTGCCTGCGTTTTTGCGGATGCGGGTGAAAGGAAAGGTACAGGTAGTAACGTGAAAGTAGTGAAATTATCCCATCCCAATTATGAATACGATGTGCATTCTCTGGTGAAGGCCTTTTATGCCGAGGAACAGGTCACAGTCATCACCCCGGAGACAAAGCCGGAAAAGCTGGCGGAGCTGGAACCGCAGGTCAGTCTGGAGATTGAACTGGAGGACACCGGGGCGAAGATTCGTGTGGGAGAAGAGATTTTTTTGTGGGAGGCAGCATCGGAGGCAATCGCGGATGGCTATAAGAACGGTCTGAAGCGTTTCCTGTACCGGACTTTGAGCAAGGTAACCGGGCAGGAACTTCCCTGGGGAAATCTTACGGGGATCCGTCCCACGAAGATCGCTTACGGTATGCTGGATGAGGGCAGAAGTGATGCGGAGATTCTGGATTTCATGGAGCAGAGCCATTATGTCAGCAAGGAAAAGGCACTTTTGGGAATCGACATCGCGAAGAGAGAGCGGGATCTGTTAAAGGATATTCACTATGAAGGCGGCTACAGTCTGTACATTGGGATTCCTTTCTGCCCCACAACCTGTCTGTACTGTTCTTTTACCTCGTACCCGATTGCAGCGTTCCGCAGGCAGGTGGATGCGTATGTGGACGCTGTCATTAAAGAGATGGATTATGTGGCGGAGAATTTCCGGGACAAGGTACTGGATACGGTCTATATCGGCGGCGGCACCCCTACCACACTGGAGCCGGAGCAGCTGGACCGCCTGATCACGGCATTAAAAGGCAAATTTGATTTTACCACCGTGAAGGAATTTACCGTGGAGGCCGGCCGTGCCGACAGCATCACCAGAGAGAAGCTGGAAGTACTGTACCGTCATCAGGTCAGCCGAATCTCCGTGAATCCCCAGACCATGAAGCAGGAGACACTGGATATCATCGGAAGAAAAGCCAGCGTGGAACAGGTACTTGTAGCATACAGGCTGGCAAGAGAGGCTGGTTTCGACAATATCAATATGGATCTGATCCTGGGACTGCCGGGAGAACTGGAGGCGGACGTGCAACGCACCATCGACAAAGTGGTGGAGCTGGCACCGGACAGCCTGACGGTTCATTCGTTGGCCATCAAGCGGGCATCCCGTCTGAACCAGTGGATCCAGGAAAACGGCGTCTCCATGCTTCATAATACAGACGAGACTATGAAGATTGCGGCGGCAGGAGCTGAGAAGCTTGGAATGAAGCCCTATTACCTCTACCGGCAGAAGAACATGTCCGGCAACTTCGAGAACACAGGCTACGCCCGCCCCGGAAAATACGGACTGTATAACATTCTCATCATGGAGGAGAAACAGACCATCGTGGCATTGGGTGCTGGTAGCATCACCAAGCGGGTCTTCCCTGATGGACGGATCGAAAGATGCGATAATGTCAAGGATGTAGGGCTTTATATCGAAAAGATTGATGAGATGATTGAGCGGAAGAAGGAACTTTTTGCAGAGTGATAGTAATTCTCTTTGTGAGCGTTGCATCGGGACAGTCAGTGGAAATCTTGTTTGTATTTAAATCGCCGTTTTGGATGAAAAAAATACAAAAATGTGGAATTTTACCGTTTGAAAAGTCTCCATTTTCGCTATATAAGCAAAACAAGTAAATTCCGTACAAAAATTTCTGATTTGGGAAATTTTTTGTATGGAATTTGTCGTTTTTATGCTATTTACACCAAAACAACCTTGACTTTACAGGTGCAGACCAAGCTCTCTTGCAAGAGAGAGCTTTTGGGATACTATATACCCGCTGATTTTTTCGTTACACAAAAATCGCATTTCGTTACATAGGATTGAATTTCAAAGGAAAAGTGGCGATATAAAAAAGGAAATGTTTGAATGGAATAAGATCCGGGGGAGTAGAAGAACGAATGCTGAAAATAGCAATATGTGACGATGAACAGCCCATAAGAGAATACCTGAAAAGGCTGGTAGAGAAATGTACGGAGGGGGAAATCCGACTGTTTGCCGACGGCGGAGAACTGTTGGCGGATCCGACGGCGTTTGACCTGATCCTGTTAGATATTTCCCTGAATCGGGAGCAGAATGCGGCGGAACCGGACGGTATGGAGACGGCCAGAAAGATCCGGGAAAGGTCGGATGCACTGATTATCTTCGTGACGGCCTTACGTGAATATGTGTTTGAAGGCTATGATGTGGGGGCGTTTCATTATCTTTTGAAGCCTATCGATGAGCAGAAGTTCACAGAAGTCATGGACAGGGCAATCTGCCAGATCCGGAGTAAAAAGAATGTTGAACCGCTGGTTATAAAAGTAGGCGGCAACTATGTCAGGATTCCTGTGGATGATATCCTCTATGCCGAGAACCAGGCCAGAAAAATTATGCTGCACACCAAGTCAAAGAAGGAGCCCTACTGTTTTTATGAAAAAATGGAAGTGCTGGAGCAGAAGCTGGGAGATCGCTTTTTCCGCTCCCATCGGGGATTTCTTGTGAATCTGCAGGAGGTCGCCCGGTATGACAACAGCAACATAGAATTGAAAAACGATGAGAGCGTATTTTTAGCAAAACAGAAATACAATGACTTTGTCACCGCATACATGAAGTATCTGAGAAAAGTGTAAGCGGAGATGCTTCAGAAAGGAATCAGCGGGTGATGGGCCTGCTGATTTTTTGATGTTTCGTTACATGAAAAGATCGGTTCGTTACAAGACATATTAAGGGTGAAAGAAAAGCGGCGATATAGAAGACAGAGAGAAAAAAATTGCAGATCAAAGGAGGTCGCAAAATGAGGATCACAACCCAAATGCTGGCAAATTCCGCAGCAAAAAGCGGGATTCCCATTCAGAGAACGTCGCTCTTGGACATTATCAATAACAAGTCATCCCAGAACCTGCTGGGAACCATCGGGAAGAGCATGAACACCACAAGTACCGGTGCCACGGACATTCTGAGGAAAAATAATTATGCAAAGCTGGAGGATCTGTCGGAGAAGTTGAGCCAATCTGCGTCAAAGCTTGCAGGCAGCGATAAGGATTCCATCTACGACAAGGCAAAAGAGAGCGGAGACACCACGGACATCCTGAGTGATGTGAACAAAATGGTGGAAGCGTACAATGCTACCATGAAGCAGCTTAAGACCACCGGCGGAATCATAAATGAATTTTACCAGCAACAGTTAAAAAACATTCCAGCGGGCAGTAAAGAATCACTGGAAAGTATAGGAATCAGTCAGGCAAAGGACGGAAGCCTGATCGTGGACGAGAAAGTATTCCGGAATGCGGATGCGGATACCTTACAGAAGGTACTGGGAGGAGAGAATGGCATCGCCCCCAAAATAGGATTTCTCGGTGAGCACATCAATAAGAATGCTTCCGAAAATGTGGTCAGCGCATCCAACCGGTATGGTTCCAATGGGGCAACCTATATGGAAGCTTTTGAGGCTAACAAGTATAATTTCTTTGGGTAAGATTGTGTTGTAAAAAAGGCATTGTATTTCAAAAAAATTGAGATACAGTGCCTTTTTGCATATCTGAAATGGAGACCGAATTCTGGCATTAACATTTCTGCATCAATTCTAAAACATTTCTACAAAACTTCCGGGATACATAATATACAGGATAGGAAAATCGAAGTATAATAAATAAAAAAGTATAGGATACCTCGGAAAGGGATAACAAATGAGAATATTAGAAATTATATTGCCGGTACTTGTCATGCTGGTTCTCGGTATGGCATGCAGAAAATTAAAGTTACTTACCAAAAGCGGAATAGATAATATGAAACTGCTGGTAACCAATATCATGCTTCCGGTGGCAATCTTTCATGCACTGGCCACAGCGGATTACAGTGTGAAGACCTGGAAACTGGTGGGGATTATGTTCGTTATGCTGGTGGTATCTTTCGGAGTAGGATTTCTGTTGAAGCCGCTTATGAACGGAGAATACCGCAAGTACCTGCCGTTTATGGTCAGTGTATATGAGGGTGGCCTCATGGCGTATCCTTTGTATACCAGTCTGTGCGGGCAGGAAAATCTCTCACAGATCGCAGTACTGGATATTGCAGGACTTTTGTTTGGATTCAGCATCTATATGGGGATGCTGGGACAGGTGGAAAACGGAGAGAAGATCAATGCAAAGAAACTATGTATGAGTGCATTCCACACACCGGCATTTATTGCAAGTGTGCTTGGAATCCTGGCAGGACTGTCCAGGGTGGTGATTTGCCTGATCGACAGTCCCTTCGGCGGTGCATATCTGGCGGTGGAAGGGATCCTTACCACATCCGTGACAGCAATCATTCTGATCGTTGTGGGATATAGCATGGAACTGACAAAGGAACTGATCCGGCCATGCCTGAAGACAATCCTGATGAGAGTTCTGCTACAGACACTTATGGCAATTGGAGTGCTGTGGGCAGTGCATTTGTGGATAGGAGATAACATGCTGTTGAATCTTGCCATCATTTCCTATATGTCGGCGCCGGCCACTTTCAGCATGCAGACTTTTCTGAAAAAGGAAGAGGGCAGTGCCTATGTATCAACAACCAATTCTATGTACTGTATGGTGTCGATTCTGGTATATATCATTCTGGCAGCAGTGGTTTATTAGAAGTGTGAAAAAGGCAAGCGGGATAATTATATATATCCCTAAAAGCAGGATTTGAGAATATCTGCAAATTCTTCGATATAATATCCGGAATTCAGACCTGTTCACCAATCACGTCGACCGGCATATATTCCTGCCCGGTTATTATTTTTAGCCGGGCTTCCTGTACGGTATCCAGGGAACTTAATTTACTGAGTGGATTTTTGGAGGAAAGTTCAATATAAATTTTACTTTCTGCCAGCACTTCATTATTATACGCATCCGAAAAAGCTCTTCTCTGGTTGTTGATGGCAAGATCAACAGCGTCATTTTTCCATAGCATGATACAATTCTTCATGACTTCCCACCATAATTTTTACTTCTATGGTAGGATATTAATAACTTAATCTCTTGATAAATAAGTGGTCGTTTACTATAGTAAAAAGTAATCGGTCACTTATTTTATTCTGAGGAAGGGAAAAACATTTATGATAAAACCTAACCCCGATTCCTGTCATCTCCTGCTGGACAGCAGGCTTGCGAATGAGGAAGTACAGAAAAATCCATACACTTACAATAACATCAGAGAAGTCCTGTCGGATGGAGCACTAAACGCAGCAACTGTGGAACACCCGGTGACGGTCTACATTGCTCCCGGCATCTATTGGCTGGAGGATCCGCAGTCGGAGGTGGTGATCGTAAGGGAGGATCCGAAGGATCTTTACCCTTACGGATGCAAGGTAAACTGCGCAAATCTGAAATTGGTGGGGCTGTCGGAGAACCCGGAGGATGTGGTGATTGCCGCCAACCGGGGGAACGACCATGGAGCGAAGGGGAATTATACTCTGTTCCATTTTTCGGGGGAACAATTGGAGATGGAAAACCTGACTCTGGGGAATTATTGCTGTGTGGATCTGGATTATGCATTGGATCCTGCGCAGTCTGTGAAAAAGAGGACAGAAGCCATTACGCAGGCACAGCTGGCGGATACGAATGCCGATAAGTTCCATGCGAAGAATTGCCGGTTTGTCAGTCGTCTGAACCTGTATCCCGTATGTGGCGCAGGCAGAAGCCTGTATGAACATTGTCATTTTGAACAGACGGACGATGCTCTGAATGGAAATGCAGTGTACCTGGACTGTGAGTTTGATTTTTACAGCGGAATGCCGATCTATCAGGCTTCCGGTACGGGAGTGGTATTCTTAAACTGTACATTTCATTGTAAATATCCACAGGATGGGGAGACTCACGCACAGTATTTTACAAAAGTCGGAGGACAGATCGCACTGATCGACAGCAGCTTCGCAGGTCTGCCGGACACCAAAGTTGCGGTCTTGTGGACAAAATATCCTTCCGTAGCATTGAAGTGCTATCAGGCGAATGTGACATATCCGGAAGGCCGGTTTACGCCTCCGGAGGTTGCGGATTCCCATACGGTGGACATTGACGAAAAGATGCTGGCAGAGGCCTACTATATCCGTAAGGATGGAGAAACGATCTACAATGTTTATAATCTGCTGGGCGGGAAAGACGACTGGGACCCGTTGGGGAACGGAGAAGTGATCCGCTTTGCTGGAAAAACAGATATTCCTACACAGCTTCTGCTGGAGTCAGAGGCTTTTGAACTGGAAACAGGCGGATCTTCCATAAATATAAAGGGAAAATGCCTGACCTTTGATGGGCGTGAGAGGAAGTGTGAGATACATTTTAAAATAGAAGGAGACAGTGCAGACTCCATAGAAATACAGCGTGTGTCGGAGGGGAGCTGTCTGCTGCAACTGAAAGACAGTAATATAGACCATGAGACGGAAGTAGTACTCACGGCGCAGACCAAAGAGGGATTGCAGACCGGTGCGTATGTCAGAATTCATCCCCGGAAAGTGGCGGCACCAAGACTTACGGGCAATCCGGTGATCTGTCTTGAAGGCAAAATGCTGCGGCTGTCTTATGATTTTACGGAAGCGGAGAATGACTGCTCGGATATTATCTGGTATCGAAGCAGAAACATTCGGGGAGAGGACAAAATCGTGACGGCAATCTCCCAACCGGATCAGCCGGAGAAAGTTTATGCACTCACCGGAGATGATGTGGGATATTATATTTTCGCACAGATAAGACCCAGAACGAATCGCAGCGAATACGGGGAAGCAGTGCAGTGCTTTTATGAAAAAGCTATTTCGCCGGAAGATGTGGAAACAGACAGGATCTGGACAGATTTTCATAACCTTCCTCTTTACAGCCATGCCGGAAACGAAAAAGGTGTATGGAATTTTGATGCGAAGCGTCCGGCGGATACCTGTGATTTTGAAAAGTGGGACCGTGAAAAGACGCAGGTCTCCTGGCACTACGGTGCAACAGGGGACGGCAGTAAGGGTGAAGGGCTCTATCAGGGAATGCAGGGGGCCAGGATCCGCTATACGCCGACCACGGCACCGGAGATGGGAACGGAAACCAAACGGAATATGGAAGTCCTGTTGGAAGCCGATCCGGCAAAGTCTGCCGGACAGGGTTTTGGCAGCGCCGGACAGTATCTGGATGTCTGCATCAAGACGGACACGGACACTCTGGACGGTTATGGACTTCGGATCATCCGTACGGCGGCCCATTCCGATGCGGTATCCATGTATCTGATACAGTATGTGCGTGGACAGGCGCAGTGCATTTCCCGCGAGGTCGTGACAAACTGCTTTGTAACGGGGTGCAGAATTTGGGTGCGGTATGAGAACGGAATATTATCGGCAAAAGCATGGACGGTTACGGAACCTACGGTGGTACAGCAGGAAAGGGGCTATGCCCGGGGAGTGGAGCTTACGGCAGAAGTAGGCAGAAGAGAAAATGCCGAAAACACCGGACTACTGATCTGGCACACCGGATCGTTGGGAACAGAAAACTGGAGAAATACCACCATGCTGCATGGGGTAAAGATTCTTTATTTTTAAAATTTCAGAGAAACACAAAGAGTTTTCTCACTGTAGTTTTTTCCCATTCCATATGTTATACTTAAGTTTAACACATCTGTGATGTAGCAGGTTACGGTAAAGGAGACGGAAGATATGAGGTGTGAGTTACTGTCACCCGGAGAACTGGCGGACTGGGCTGCCTGCATCCCGCAGGAGTTGTTTGTGGAACTGATGAACGGGAGAGAGGGAATATATGCGCTGGGCGTCTGGTTCCTGGGGGAAGCGCAGGGGGCGCTTGTATGGAAGGAAGACGGGCAGAGTGTTGCACTGGAGAGCATATATATCAGACCGCAGGCGAGGCGCCTTGGGCTTGGCACGGCATTGATACGGCGCTTTGTGCGGGAGACCCGGTCTGAGGAAAGAGAAATTTCCGTCTCTTATGTGGAAGAGGGGGAGCGATGTCTGCTGACTCCTTTTCTGCGGGATAACGGTTTCTTCGTTGACACGGTTGCTTTTCCGGCAGGCACAGTCACGCTCCGGCAGTTGAACGAGGAACTGTTGCCACAGCTTAGGACGAACAGAAGCGGAGTCCGTCCGATCTGGCAGCTGTCCGTAAGGGAGCGGAGCGTATGTGAGAAATGGTTAAAGGAGCAGCTGGATCTGCCGATGCAGCCGTACCTTTCCGCAGAACCGGCGAGTTTCGCAGCAATAAGGGGCGGCGAGGTGCAGGGAGCGGTACTTCTGCGGAGACAGGAGAAAGGAATTGCGCTGGATTATTGTTGGATCATGCAGAGCAATCCCATAGTACTTGCAAAGCTGCTGGCTTGTGCCATAGAACATCTGGATGAATTATATGCGCCGGAGACGATGGTGCGGATGACACTTTCCACGACGCAGGCGCAGGCGTTGTTTGAACGGCTTTTTGGTCAGACAGAAGAGATGAGTTGTTTTTGCAGTGGAATTTATGGAAATGACAGAGAACAAGGGGGACAAGAATGGACGGAAAGGGTATGATGGAGAACCAACTGCAGAAGGATCGGGAACACAAGCTTCAGATCAACACGCAGGAGCAGCAGACGATAGAGACGACGGCGTTTGATGAACGTTTTTTGCAGCTGACGCAGGAGAACTATGCGAACCAGACGGCGGAGCCGGATTCGCTCGCATTATATAGGGAAAAGACTGCGGAAATGAAGGATACTGCCGAGCTTGGAGGGACATCCGGCAAGGGAAAAAAGAGCATTAATGCAGAGAAGAAGGAGAAGATCCGCAGAAGCAAGGCATTGACAGGCAAAGCGACTGCCTATACAGAAGAAATTCACACACAACTGGCGCAGGTTCAGCAGGAGACAACAAAAAATGATCCCGAGCTTCAGCTTCGGTTTCTGGAACAGTACCGTTTTACCCCACAAATGTTTGTGAGCAGCAATATCCGTGCAAATTTTAAGGAATATGTGAGTCTGGTCAACAGCTATTACAAGCTTCAGGGCTTGTATGAGGAAAGCGAGGATGCGGCGGGCATGCAGCGGCTGGAGGCACTTGCACCGATTGTGGAGGCATTTACACACAGACTTTCGGTGTACTGTGAACAGAACAGAGTTTTCCTGAGCGGGGAAATCCTGGCTGATAAACAAAAGGCATCACAGCTGACGCAGCAGGAGATAGATAACTGGTACGGACTGGTCAGTGAGTATGAGCCGGAGACGGCAGAGCTTCCGGCGGCACCCGAGGAGCAGCTGACGGCAGAGGAAATGAAGCAGGTGTGCGCCCAGATCCATCTGCTGCGGGAAGATGCCGAGGCAGACCCGAACAGTGATCCTGCATGGCTGGAGGATCTGCGGCTGAGAGAGCAACGCTATCAGGCCTATTATCTCCTGGCGGCCAAAAAGGCCGAACTGGCAGACGGCGGGGACACGGCGGAGCTGGAGCAGACGATCCGGGAACTACAGGAGGATGTCAGGAGGCTGGAACTGCGGAAACTGCGCATGGAACTGGGAATGCCGCAGGCCGGGCAGCAGACAGAGACTGTCCGCCGGACAAGAGAAGAAGCTATCTCCACGGATTCGGATAAGCTAAGTTATCAGTCAAGAGACCGTCTGGCGGCATTGAACCGCAGTCTGCAGGAGGCGGGCGGATCGCCGGATACGGTGGCGTTGATCGGGCAGTATGTACAGGGAACCAGGTACCGGGTCGGCTATACCCGGGAAAGAGAGAATCTGCAGGCGGCGCGGAAAGCGGTTGAGAAGGCTTTGCAACAGGAGAATAATGAACAGATCCGCGAGGCACTTTTGGGGGTTAAGTCCTATTTTGACACAATGACAAACGGCACACTGGTGGTCCCGGAGGGGGCGGAGATCCTTGACTTTCGGAATAAGCGGCCGGAAGAGACCGGTACGGGCCAAAGAGGGGCTACGCGCAACGCCCTGATCCGCAAGCTGACGTATTGGAGTGACCAGAAGGATACACCGTTGTTTGCCCATGAGCCCACGGTCAATGACCTGAAGCAGCGTCTGGTTTCCAACTGTTACATGATGGCATCCGTTGCCGGACTGGTGGAGTTTTCACCGGAGATCCTGAAAAGCTGTATCGTGGATGAGGGGGACAGTGTGGTGGTCCGGCTCTATGAGAGAAGGGTGGTCGAGAAGGCAAAGGAACAGCCTGAGGAAGAAACGTCTGTGGAGGAATTGACGGAGGGAGAGTTACAGGAAGACCAGTTGGGGGATAATCTGATGAATGGCTTTGAAATGCTGGATGACATCGAAGAGACGGAACTTACACCGATCTATGTGCGTGTCAGCAAGGAGATTCCCCGGATTGCCGGTGCGGATGCATTGTCTTCCGGTGCGCTCTGGATGCAGATGATAGAGAAGGCGTGTGCATTTGTGGGAAAAGATAAGGTCAAGGGCTATCAGTCACTCTGGTACGGCGAGGTCGGATCGTTTCTGGAGCGGCTCCTTGGAATCTCCAAGGAGCCTGTGAACACGGAGGACGAAGACGCTTTGTTCGAAGAGATCCGCACCGGCAAGGAGCGTGGTTATGTCTATCATGCCGGATCGAAGGGCACAGCAGGCAAGGAGGACGGTCTGAACGGCGGGCACGCCTATACGGTCATGGGGGCGAAAGAGATTGACGGGAAGAAGTGCATTCTCTTAAGAAACCCCTACAGTACCTTTTCCCTCCAGTATCAGGAGAACGGCGAGAAGACCAGAACCGGTGACCTGATCAATGCCTCCTCGGACGAGACCTACGGACAGTTCTATATCGAGGTATCGGATTTCGTCAGAACATTCGAACGGGTGAGCCGTACCAATATCGCCGCAGGGACGTAGCGGTCAGCCCGGGGACAGAAGTTTTTTGTACCACGGCGGAATCCATGGTGGAACAGATTAATTTACAGAAGTGAAAAACAGGAAGTTGAAATGAAGAAAAGAGTTGTAATGGTACTGGTGGTAGCTCTCACAGGCAGTAGTCTGATGGCAGCAGCAGGAACCGGAGAACTAAAAATACAGAGTGGAGCTTCAGTACAGAAAGTATATGCGTCAGAAATACATCAGATCGGTGTCGAGCCGATCCCGGCGACCGGACAGATCACCATTGAGGATCTGCTGGCAGTACAGGGTGGCGAGACGGAAGATCCCAGAGCACTGGAAGGGGTGTCGGATCCGGAGGATGTTCCGGTAGACGAAGCTTCCGTAGAGGATACGAATGCAGATGAGTATGCATCGTTAGCGATCGCCAATGTGACGAATTACGTCAATGTCCGGACAGAACCGAACACGGACAGTACCGTAGTGGGCAAAATCTATGACGGAGCGGTGGCACAGATCCTGGATGTGGCGGGAGAAGATCAGGACTGGTTCCAAATCGTCTCCGGGAATGTGGAAGGCTATATCAAGGCTGAATTTTTTATCTACGGAGATGCTGCAGCGGAAGTCGTGGACAATTATGTGACCAGATATGCAACTGTTACAGCAGACCGTCTGAATGTGAGACAGGAACCGGCTGTGGATGCAAAGCGGATCGGTTATATTGACAACGGAGAGAAGGCTGAGATCCTTGAGAATGACGGGGAATGGCTGAAGGTACAGTATACAGAAGACAAGGAAGGTTATGTCTCTGCGGAATATGTGACGATTTCCGAAGAATTCATCTATGCGAAGACCATCGAAGAGGAACAGGCAGAGATTGCAGCACAGAAAGCACTTCAGGAGAGAGAGCAAAGTACGGAGCAGGAGACACCGGAGGTGATTACGAATATCACACTTCCCACTATAACCTATACCTCCAATGCGGAGCTCAGACAGGGAATCATTGATTATGCCATGCAGTATCTCGGTAACCGGTATGTACACGGTGGCTCCAGCCTGTCGGGAGGAACGGATTGCTCGGGCTTTACCTGCTTTATCTATGCGGAGTTCGGATATTCCATCAGCCGCACGCCGGGAGGGCAGTATTCCGGTGCGGGACGCAGCATCAGTTCCGAAGAACTGCAGCCCGGAGATATCGTATGCTACAGTTCCAACGGCGGAAAGAGCTGTACCCATGTAGGACTGTATATTGGGGACGGACAGATCATTCACTCTGCCAATTCCCGGAAAGGCGTTATTATCAGCGCCGTGGATTACAGCCCTATTATCGGTATGCGCAATGTAATAGACTAAAGGGGTAAGACGACAGAACCTGTATAACGTTTGAATAACTTTAGTGATTTCGTGAGTGCTAACGTTGCGAAAAATGAAGGTAAAGTTATTCGTTAGAATTATGGAGCACCTGATCCTTGGTAAGAACGAAATCGCCAAGGATCTCGCTGCTCCATTTTTGCAGGTCTTCCAGATGAAGCACTATGCCGGCATAGTTGCGGATGCCGTGGGAGGCAGCCAGTTCTTCGGTATGATCTTCCAAAAGATAGACTTTGTCAAAACGTACCGGACCGGAAGTATACTGACAGACCAGTGGGATTACACCGGTGGTCTTACGCTCAATGGAGACACCGCCCTCTGCAACATGGAAAGTCAGCCAGGCCATGCCCTCTAACATGCTGAGAGCATTTTTCTGCGTAGACACATAATTGCCCAGTGAATAATAGCACAGCGCCTCGTTGCCGTTTTCAGCGGTGATCCATTCCACAGGCTCTACCACATGGGGATGGGTTCCGATAATGACATCGGCACCGGCCTTTGTCATCTCCAGTGCCCATTTTTCCTGATAGCTTGAGATTTTGGAGGAATACTCGGTTCCCCAATGAGGACAGACAATGACGATGTCTGCCAGTTCTTCTGCCCGGGAGATATCTTCTAAGACCTGTGGGTTCAGCGTGGTGAAGTCCATCTGTCCATTTTTCTCATTTACGGCACACAGAAGATTCAGATGCCCCAGCAGATCTAAGGGGAGTGTCTCGGTATTGGCACCGTAGGTATAATTTAAGATGGCAAAAGTGACATCATCGACGGTAAGTAACGGAATGTCATCTGCCTGTGAAGCGTCTTCGTGAATACCGGTTACCAGTATCTCCGGGTGCTCGTTTTTCCAGAAATCCGCACAGTACAACAGACCGTCCAGCTTCTGATCCGCAGTATGATTGGAGGCCTGGAGGACTACATTGAATCCTGCATCCGCAATTGCATCCCCCACTTCGGTAGGAGAATTAAAATAGGGAAAACCGGAAAATCCCCGGAAATTTCCGGCCATGACAGTTTCCTGATTGATGATCTTCACATCTGCGGTATCCAGAAACGGACGGATTCCGTCAAACAGCATGGAGAAATCATAGGTTCCGTCCTCCTGCTTTCCACTGGCCACGATTCCCAGATGCATCAGGTTGTCCCCGACAGCCATGAGCGTAATGTCATGCTCAGGGAAGGGAGTGGGGGTCGGCTCCGGCGTAGGAACGGGGACCGGTGTGGCAGAAGGCGGTGCAGAGGTCTGGGGAACGATAACAACATCGCTGCCTGCAGCAGTCTCTTCCAGAAAGTAATAGCCGCCCATGCCCGCCAGTAACAGTAACGGAACAAGAACCAACAGCAGATAGAAACGTGAAATCGGTTTTTTCATATGTTATCCTTTATTATTAGGGAATTCCGGTTACAAGGCCTGTTTACAATCAAAAGTAACAATAGTATTATAGCATGGATCATAGTTCTTAGCAAAAATGAAAAATAAATCACTGTTTTCCTATTGACATAGTATGAAATAGAGGATATAATCCTACTCATAAGTTGATTCGATACTTAAATGAGACATCGAAGAGGAGGAAAAGGATTATGAAGAAGTTTGAGTGGAAGAATGTTTTGGCACTGGCATTAACAGGAGCACTGGCACTGGGGCTGACCGCATGCGGCAGCAGCGACGGCAGTGCAGACGCAGGAAGCACCGCAGGTGATGCAGGTAACAAGGCAGTATATCGTACCTTGGATGAGATCAAAGAGAGCGGTACCATCAATATCGGAGTATTTTCCGATAAGAATCCGTTCGGTTATGTGGATGAGAACGGTGAGTATCAGGGTTATGATGTATATTATGCAAGAAGACTCGGTGAGGATCTGGGCGTAGATGTGAACTTCGTATCTACCGAGGCTGCCAACCGTATTGAATATCTGCAGACCGGCAAGGTAGATGTGATCCTGGCTAACTTTACCGTAACTCCCGAGAGAGCAGAGGAAGTAGATTTCGCTTCTCCTTATATGAATGTAGCTCTTGGTGTAGTATCCAAGGATGACAATGTGATCACCAGTCTGGATAACTGGAATGCAGATGATTCCATCATCGTGATCTCCGGAACTACTGCAGAGACCTATCTGATCGCCAACTATCCGGACATTCCTTTACAGAAGTTTGATTCCTATGCAACCGCAAAGGAAGCTTTTGAAAACGGTACTTCCGTAGCATGGGCAAACGACAATACCGAGGTTATCGCATTTGCCCTGCAGAATGAGGGCTATACCGTAGGTATTCCTTCCCTGGGCAGCGCAGACACCATTGCACCCGCAGTATCCAAGGGCAATACCACACTGCTTGACTGGATCAATGATGAGATCGCAAGCCTTGGTGAGGAGAACTTCTTCCATGCAGACTATGAGGCAACTCTGGCAGATACCTATGGTCTGGATTATGAAGACAGCCTGGTAGTTGAGGGCGGCAAGGTAAACGCACAATAAGAAGAGACCGGAATAAAATGATATAGAGGGGACTGCGGGGCACGTGGGTTGCTGCCGCAGTTTTTTCTTACACAGGGAAATGACTTTCTTGCGTTGCATATACGACTTACTTTTGTTATAATCTATAACGTTGTGTGACTATTCAGAATAGTTGCCGGATTGTTTTGATTATTCCGGAGAGGAAAGAAATACATGAACTGGGAATTTATAGCTAAATATCTGCCTATGTATGAGAAGGCAGCGCTGCTTACCGTGAAGATCGGTGTCATCGGAATCCTGTTTGCGATTCTGCTGGGACTGGTATGTGCGGCGATACAATATTATAAGGTGCCGGTGCTGCGGTGGATCGTGGCAGTCTACGTGGAGCTGAGCCGTAATACGCCGCTTCTGGTACAGCTGTTTTTTATCTATTACGGCTTCCCGAAGATCGGGATCCGGATGCCGGCGGAGCTGTGCGGCGTAGTCGGTCTGGCATTCTTAGGCGGCAGCTATATGGCAGAAAGCTTTCGCAGCGGCCTGGAAGCGGTAGAACCGATCCAGAGTGAGAGTGCCACCAGCCTGGGAATGAGTTCCGGACAGGTATTACGCTATGTGATCCTGCCCCAAGCTATGTCTACCAGTATTCCGGCCTTTGTAGCGAATATTATTTTCCTGTTGAAAGAGACCAGTGTATTCAGTGCCATCAGCCTGATGGATCTGATGTTTACTGCCAAAGATCTCATTGGTCTGTATTATAAAACTACGGAGAGCCTGTTCCTCCTGGTAGTATTTTATCTGTTGATCCTGTTGCCCGTATCGATCATAGGATCACTGGTGGAGAGGAGGATGCGTTATGCCGGATTTGGGGATTGATGTATTATTCAAAGGCACGAACATGCTCCGTCTGCTGCAGGGATTGTGGGTAGCCATGAAGATCAGTATCGTATCCATTCTGATCAGTATGCCTCTTGGCATTCTGGTGGGAGCACTGATGACGGTGAAGAACCGTTTTGTGAAGGCTGTCTTCCGGGTCTATC